>ENA-ORCP01000124-ORCP01000124.1-human-gut-metagenome-genome-assembly--contig:-NODE-124-length-59321-cov-11.549659_pt1 | contig 59321 bp, 99 predicted proteins | sample MGYA00242990_ERZ507991 | MGnify/ENA primary metagenome ERZ507991 (study PRJEB26167, sample SAMN06115496) | human gut metagenome | host: Homo sapiens | place: China:Henan | collected 2015-05-07... | reverse complement strand
TCAGACGCGATCTGCTCCCATGTGCCTCCGAACAGCGCGGCGGGGCTGGTGGCGTCGGTGCTCTGGTAGATACTGCCGACGGGATGGTCTGCAAGCTTTTGCGCTTCAAAAAGCCTGTTTACTTGTTCCCGTGTGTAGTAGTCGGACAGGTCGATTTTCTGTATGCTGTCCTTCCACGCGCTCGTGTCGCTGTCCCACGTCCAGATGGTATCGGTCGTGCCGACCACTGCCCACCAGCCGTTTTCGCCCACCGGTACAGATGTAGCCAGTGCTTCCGGTGTTGCATACCAGCCCTGTGCGCCGATGGTGATTGTGCGCACCTGCTCGAAATATTCTTTGGTTCCTTGCAGGTTCTTGGCAGACTCCGCCTCGGACGCTTTCGCGGCGGTCTGGCTTGCAGCGGCGGCTTTTGCGCTGGTCGAACTCTGTGCCGCACTTTCTTTTGCTTCTTCTGCGGCGTTTAAAGCGCCTGCAACAGTGCTCAGTTCATTAAGCGTTGATGCGTTGATGGGAGTACCCTCAACGCTAGGCTCATCGTTTCGTACAAGCGTTACAACCTCCGATGTGCCATCCTCCTTAACCATTGTCCAACGGCCCGGATATTTTGCAACGCGATCCTCAAAAACCATACTGTCCCTCCCCACAGGTGAATTCACCCGAGAATGTCACACGCGTTTTAGCGAGCATTTCGATGTCATACAGAACCTGTTCGATCTGGTTCATCGTTGAGAATGAAAGCCTGTCCATGTTGGCCGGAACATCTGGCGTTGAATCCAATCCTGCGCACCTACTTCTGATAGCGGAAATATTGGAGAGCCAACGAACAGCGTCTGATCGCTTCATGTAGCTATCAATCATCCAGTCCGTTTTAGCGGATACATTCGCTCCAACAATGGACGCAAGTTCCTGAATGCCGGATTCGATACGGTTAAAATCCGTATAATTCAAAGCGCCCTTCATTCCAGCAAACCATTCCCGCTTTTCGTCATCCGTCCATGTACCAGACCTTGCCTTTTCTGTGATGAACTTTACTCGATCTACATCGGATTGCGTTCGATCAGTAACCCACATAGTGCGTCCTCCTATTCTTCAATCCTGTTGTCATAACCAATTTTCAGGTTGTTAGGCAAAGTAAATGCGGGACGGTAACACGATTTGTATGTACCATATACACCAAAGCAGTTGTATCCAAAATAATCACGGCTTGGATAATAGTACGTTCCGACTATGGAATCAGTATTATGACCACTCGGAATGCCGAAATATCGGTTATCATAAACCGGTGTTCTAGTCCACTGACAATGCGCAGACTCGTCAGCGTCATACGGGGTATCCTTGAGAAGAGATGCCGTAGGAAGAAGTATTCCCTCTCCGTTGCATCCCTTGCCCCACATTCGGCCGTCCGCCCAATCGTCGAACACGAGTTCTTTTGCAGAAAGCAGAAAAACATTGCGAGAAAGAGTTGTAAGTTTTTTATTCCCGTTACCGGGCGTGTAATAGAACGTCGTTCTTCTCAGCTTGCTTTTCACAAAGCTCGACAAAGCGTTTTTGTAATTATCGTTGAGATAATTATCAATCGTGCTATTCGCATAGGTGTTAACCTTGCTACTATTCCATTCGATACCATTAGCAATGGCATCTTTCCTGACAAGCAGCGTGTTCCCAGTTTCATTCAGGCCCGGCTCATAGTCATGCTTTGCGACAACGAACTCGTGCCACGTTCCGTTTTCAGTAAGTTTAACGATAGAACCTTCTGTAAAATCAGAAAGAACGTTTGCCGTTGTTGCCGCTGTACACGTCGCGGACAGCCCCGAAACTGTAGCGGTGATAGTTGTGGTTCCCTCATGAAGATACGTCACATTACATACAGAAACGCCACGCTCGTTTTTTACAACACTAAGGTCTACAATACCAGAAGGATAAGAAGACCAAATGACAACGGGAGAATCAGCCGTAGCAGGAGAAAGCGTTGCGGTAAGAGTAATTGCATTAGAAGGGAAAAGAAAAATTTCAGATGCGTTAAGTTTGAGAGAGCTAACATCCTCAATCATATAGCCGGTAACAGAGCCTTTGAAACAACCATTATACGTATACTTCACGTCAGTTACGAGAATATTAGACGAATATCCAAATTGATGGTTCAGCTTAAAAAAGTCAAATGCGTCATTATGAGGACTTGCTCTATAAGAAAGACTTGCCTTTCGTCTATTGGAAAGAATTTTGTAGGATTCAGTTAAAACATTTTTCGGCTGTTCAATAATAGAGTTTGAAAGAAGGGCATTGCTGACGCTTTGCGTTACACCGTCGCCGGTTGCACCTTTAGGATAAAAAGATGACCCGTTTCCAGCTGAATAGGAAATATTCTTCAGTTTGTTCGAGAATGTAATTTCTGGATAATCGTAGTTGTTGAGTTCGGAGATTTCATAGACGTTTTCAGAACTTTTTGGCAAAAAATCAACTCGTTCAATTTTGATTTTGCCATCTCTTGTCTGGTATAGTGCCATTCCTGCAGCATTTGCGGAAAGCTGAAGAATATCAGAGTTTTTGTAAGAAGAATTGGAGGGAAGTTCTGTGGAATAATTTTTTAACTCTTCACTGATCGAGTAAGTGATTCCAGAAACATGAAGAAGTTCCAACGCGTCATAACACATCTCATACAGAGTGCCCGCTGTTCTACCTGTGTAGGTTGAGTCAGACAAGAAAACAAGTGCGTCTCTTGCTTCAAACGAAGCCGTGATACCGTTCGATGGTGTGCTCCAACCAGAAAGATAAAACTTTCCGCCGTTAATCCATTCGGTTGTCCCATCAATGTCCATCCCGTACCGAACAAACACAGCTTGTCGTTCGTATAAGTATTTATAAAGGCCGTCAGGATTGACCGGATTCCAACGCTGTTCACTGTTATTGACAGAAAACGAAATGGAATCTTTCGATAACTGACCGGAAATCGGGTCTCGTTTGGATTCGTGCGTATAAGACAGCAAATCGGACTTATAGAATCTAACACGCTGTCCAAACTCGACTTGTTCCATTCTGGCACGTCTTTCCGGAATGCACCATTCAAGAACTTCGATTACAATAGAGTCATAATCCGAAATCTCAAAATCAACAGGGCACTCAACGGATTCATTGTCGGTTATTGAAACTTCAGAAATGAGAGAAGAACCGGAATAGGCTTTCACAGAAAAAGATTTTGCAAACTCATTGAAAATTGTAGACCAAATGATGGTAAGACCCGGAATTTTCTCTTGATGAATCTTACTAAAAGAAAACGTGATAGTTGGGTGGTTCAAATCGAAAACGCATTCTCCGCTTACATATCCTACATCTTCATACGGTTCAGAATCTGGAACAAGAAGCATGCTTTCGTCTAAAATCCAGAAATTTTTTTCTCCGGTTGCGTATTTGCAGAACATATCGGTTTCAAGATTCGTAACAGAGGAAGCGCTACTGAAGGAAGTCTGTGAGCCAGAACTTGCAATTGCATCTTCCTGAGCTTTGTCGTCAGATGCATGATATGTGATTTCGATAAAAGATTCCGGAACAAGTGTTTGCTTGAACTTATCAAGCCATTTTTTAGAGGGCTGTACCATGTTACACCTCCACAAGAGAAAGAGAGCAATCCGTCCAACCCATCACATTTCCAGTCTTAGAACTTCTTCTCCACATTCCAGCCGTGCGGTCTGAAACATACATCTGACGCGTTGAATAAGAAGCTGTTGTCTGATTATAAAATCGAACTGTGCAGTAAAAATTTTTTGTAAACGGCCCGATAACAGAAGCCCACTGTTGAGCCGTGAGGTAATTCCATTTCATGGCCACCTTTGCAACGTCATGTCTGACAACAGCTCCAACTACCTTGCCCTGAACATTTCGTCCAGAGTCAACAATCGTGCTCGTTGTAGCATTATAAGAAGAAGGCTCCGGCAAATCTACGCCATTCACCGTTACAAGTGCCTGCATAAAATACCGTCGCCTCCTTTAATAGCTGTAAACCTCATTACCCATGATTTGAACACCACGGTCTGCTTGCTGGCGTTCAACAGAAGCTGTAATTTGCTTGCTGTCAAGGTAAATCTTAAGTTCTTTTCCTCCGGAAATTTCGTCTCCGTACCGTTGGAAGATTTCGATAAACGCGTTGTAACACCCGTCGTGAACTGCATCACGAAGCTCGCTAGAAGATACTCCGGACGCAGATGCACTGCTGTAGTAGCTTCCTGTGGATGTAGTGGAACCGGTTGCTGCGTCATATGCAGGAGTTCCAACATAATCAGAAGAACTGCTAGAAGAATAGCTTCCTCCGAGGCTGGATACGATTCCTGCGATTGCAGCTGCAATTGCAACACCACCGGCAATCATCAGAACACCAGTCGGGATGCCCAAGCCGGTAAGAACACTACCGATGGATTCAAGAATTCCCATGAACGCTCCGCCGATAGAGGAAATAACTCCTGCAACACCAGTGAGAATTTCGGGAAACTTACTAACAAGACCACCAAGTAGACCATTACTGATCTGGGACGCAGCTTTCGAAAGAGGGCCATTCAGAGAAGAAAAAGCCTTGTAAATACTGTTGCCAACTTTGCCAACGCTGTTCACAATATCACCGAAATGGCTTGTGATGCCAGACCAGATGTTTTTTCCGATTTTGGAAGCAGAATTGAATACGTCACCAGCAATCTTTTTTAAAGAAGACGTAAGATTTGACAACAGATTACCCGCAAATGTCTTGACTTCATTACGATTGCTTTCGCCCATTACATCCCACACCACAGCGACAATTGCAGAGCCAATCGTCTTTCCGTCTCCATTTTTGAAGGCATCTACAAGAGACTGAATCGTGCCAAACAAGTCGTTTTGCAGGCTGTTCTTAAAGTTTTCCATGTTGCTGTCAAGACCGCTGATAAATCCGTTGACATAATTGGTTGCGGATTCAGTACCGGCATTGACAAGTTCAGTGCCTTTCTGCTTTGCAAGGTCTGCCAGCTGGTTCATGGCGTTTTGCACATAACCCAGTGCGCCTATAATGCCGTTTGCAAGACCTTGAACAATGTAACCACCAATTCCCGCAAACACAGTAGAAGGGGAGTGAATGCCGAGAGCTTCCTTGAAGCCATTGATAAAACCATCAGTGAAACTCTTAATACCATTTGTAACGGTACTCCATGCATCTTTTAGACCGTTGATTAGGCCGTCCCAAATGAATTTGCCAAGTTTTCTTAATTCGTCAGGAAGCTTTTTGAACTCACCGACAATGGACAAAATGATTTTTGGAATTTCAATAACAACGGAAGCTATCATACGCTCCCGCCATTTAGAAATAACGTCAAGAGCTTTGAGAATTGCAGTCCAAATATTTCCAGGCAGTTCTTCAAAAAACTTAACAACAGACGAAACGATTTTTGGAACTTCGGTTGTTACAGTAACGACCATGTTTCCAACCCACTCTCCGATTTTTCCTACGGCAAAGCCAAGGGCATAGCCGATTTTTTCAGGAAGAGAGCTAAACCACTCGCCAATGCTATTTATGACATCTCCAACCTTTCCGGGAAGAGAAGTCATAAAATCAATGGCCGCATTCCACTTGGTAACGATAATTTGCTTGATGGCTTCAATGCGCTGCTCAAAAACATTTTCGACATAATGCATTTTAATGTCGGCTTCTGCGGCAGCATCTGTTTTTTCGCCGCTCTCTTTAGTGCCCCATTTAATACCAGCCCAGTGAAGAACAAGGCCAATACCGACACCAGCAGCGGCAACAGCTCCAGCAATAGGAAGGCTTGCGCCAACAAGCAATGCAACGCCAGCACCAGCAACGCCGCCAAAAATTCCCATTAAAGCAGCAATGATGGTATCAAGAACCGGAAATTCTTTCAGCTTTTCGCCAAGAGAGAATGTGATTCCCGAAAATGTGATAAGTCCGGCAAGACCAATAGAAAGCGTTGCGGCTGTACTAGTGGCTACTCCAAGATTAGTGAGCAACGTGATGCCCGCAATGGAACCAAAAGCAGTAGTTAAAGCGGATTGAATCCATGTGCTTGCATTGCCAAGATTTGCTTCGCCAGTGCCAAGAGCGTAAGTCAGTCCGGCAAGGCTTGCCACAAACGCGATACCCATGCCAAGCGTTATGCCATCTGCGCCAATCGTGCGCCAAAGAACAAAAGAGCCAAATGCGGCAGATACCACTTCACCTAAAAGTTCGAGAGGATTCCCGCTAGATGCGTAGCCCTTCGCAAAGCTGAACACTAACGATGCTTCGACAACGACTGTTGCGATCGAGAGAGCTAGCTTTTGCAAATCCGTCATTTTGGAAATTGCCGTTGCGATATCCGTCAGAAAATTGACGATTTTCCACAATGCGAGTGCAGCGGTAACAGCGCCGATAATCGGGAGCATATCTTTGATTTTTTGCTTAACAGCATCAATCTGCTTTGCGAATTCTTCGTTGTACTGCTTGAACATATCGTAGCCGGACAGGTCTACATCGCCCAAGATGTTGCCAGCAGATGCACCGCTGCCAGAGCTTCCCTGCGTTGGGTCGATGATGTTCAGTTCATCAAAGCCCATCGTGTAGTCCTTGAGGGCTTTGGCGGCTTTCTTTGTCGAATCTGCCGTGTTATCCATCGCGTCGCCGATGCCGCCAACGCTGTCAGCGCTCTTAGTGAAATCGGTAAACACAACCTTCACGCCCATCAGCTTTGCTACCCACTCTACAAACTCTCGAATGAGCTGAACAGCGGCAATCAGCGGGGGAAGAATGGATTTCATGGCAGGGTAGAGCAGAGAGCCAACAGATTTCGCCAGCATATCCAACTGCGCTTTCAGAATCTTAATCTGGTTCGCAGGGCTTTGAATTGTCTGTGCAAGATTACCCTGCACATTGGCGGTCTGCTTCATAATAGCAATGTAACGCAGAACTGCTTTATCTGCCTGAGACAGGCTGGAAACCTGCTTGTTAAAGCCTAGGGCAAGAAGTTCCTGCTGTAACCGCGCCTGAGACAGGTCAACACCAAGACGACGAATAGGTTCAATCTCACCAGAGATAGCAGAGGACATTGCGGTAAAGGTTTCGGCAACATCCTTGTTCCAATAAGAGCCTTCATCATAGGCAAGCTGGGTCAAATTCTTGGAAAGAACGTAAGCCTTATCGCTAGCCAAACCAAACGAAGTGCCTAAGCTCTGAATAGTAGCCATGTAGGTCATTGCTTTGGTCGGGTCAACGCCAAGCAACCTCTGCATCTTGCTAATGAGTGTGTCGGCTTCACCACTCAAATTGCCCATGGCATTATGAAACAGGTCTGTCGCTTCGTAAAAGTCATTGAATTTCGCAACAGCTTTGCCAAGATACTCAGCAATAGCTTTCAGCGAAACCAGCTTTGCCATGTTTCGCATAAAGCCGTTCATCTGATTGGACAGACTGAGATAGCTCTTACGTTGCTTTTCGTTGGCAGCAGTCACACGGTTTGCCTGCGTCACGACTTTGCTCAACTGGGGCGGAAGCTTTGCAAAAGCATTGCCCACCTTGTCGAGCTGAGATGCAAGGGGAGTAAGGGCGACGGAAATCTTCTGGCAAGAACTTGCAAAAGAATCAAGGTCTGTCGCTTTCAGCTTGTCGGTCAGGTCAGGAACCTTTCCGATCGCATTGAAAGCACTGCCAAGAGCTTTAAGGTTTGATGCGTCCAGAATGGACAATGGAGCCAAAGCGTTAGTGAGCTGAGTAATGCTTCCAGACATGGAATAAAAGTCCACGCCATTCAAGCCGGACACAGCCGCAGGAATCTTCTTGATGGCATTCACAACCGTGTTGATGCTCTTTGCGCTTGCGGTCGGGTTGACGTTGGAAAGCCAATTCAGAAAGCTGGTGATTTTGTCCAGCCCGGACATTCCGGCAGATGCCTGTTTCAGCGTTGCAATAGAACCGGCCAGCCTGTCAAGGCTGTTCACAACCTTTGTGACGTTGCCTTTCGTTCGCAAATTAGAAATGGCGGTAGCGAGCTTGTCGATATTAAGCTCTGCACCCTGCGATTCCGCAGAAATCTCTACGGATAAGCTCGTAATATCAACATCAGGCATCACTACCACCATCACTTTCCATCATAGAGAACATCATTCTCTTGATTCGCTCCTGCGCCTCAACTGCGCGTTGGTATTCATACTCGTCTTTCTCCTTTTGGGTAAGGGGAATCGGTCTGTCCATGTACTTGATAGGTTTAGACCCTTTCTTTCGGAACATATTGCCAACCGTAGAGGAAAGCGCAGATGCCATGTAAAAACCGTTTCTCCATGCTTCTGCATTAGCTCTGCGCTCCCGTAGCTCTTCTGCGTCACGGTAGACCTTCGCCAGCCAGACATCGCCGTACCAGAACTGGTCGTATGTCATGCCGATGGAGATGTAATAGGCTTCTACATCATGGAACAGCTTGGAGAAGGAGAATGGCTCTCCCTCTCCGTCTGATTCCTGAGATTGTGCGGTTACACAATCTCCCACGTTGCGTTTTTTGCGGTCTTGTCCTCGGTATCAGTTGCCAGCAGAGACTTAGAAGCGTCCATGAACATCTCAAGCAGCGCAGCCATCAGCTCTTCCTTCTCGTCGATGTGGGCAAACATTTCGTCCACGACTTTACGCTTGATGCCACGATTCCGGGCGATAAACGCGCCGTAGAACAGGGCGCGGGAGTTGGACAGCAGGTTGGTCATCTGGGTGTACTGACCAATCTGAAAGCCTGCACGCTCGGTAGCTTCAACGCTGTCACGGGTGAAAGTCAGCTCATAAGTGTTCTTGCCATCGGGGGAATGAAAGTTGATAACCTTAGTAGCCATAATAAATGCTCTCCTTTATAAATAGGGGCAGAACCAAATCCGTTGTTCAGTTCTGCCCGGTTTGATTGATTCGATTTTTGCGGTTTAGCCGCCGTTGATGGTCAGCGCCTTAACAAACTTCGGCTTGGTGTGAAAAATGCAGTTGATGGTCATTTCCACAACCTCGTCAACGCCGAAGCCGGACAAACCAACCTGGTGCATGCCCTGCCAAGTGAAGCCGGAGCCGTCCTGCATCTTAATTGCATAGTACTTATCGGGGTTCTCTTCGGCAGATTCATCGTAGCCAGCTTTCTGCACCGATTCGTAATCTTCCTTGTTGTAGTTTGCGGTAAACGCCTTAATATCGGACTGGTTAATACCAAAAATCTGCTTCTGCATCGGATCAGACAGGGTGGTGGCATCCAGAAGGTTTGGATCGGAAATCATATCCGGGACATCCTTGATGTCACACAACTTCGTCAATGCAGACTCGGTAGCGCCACAATACAGGGTGGTATTCAGACCGGAGATAGCAGTACTCATAGAATGTTTACCTCCTTAGTTTCGGTAAATCATTCCGTCCTCTCCGATTGTTGCCCCATAGCTGCAATCAATCCGATAGACGGAATTGTTGTACAGCCCATTCAACGGGGCAAACGATTTGCGATAAAATTTAAGCGGTTCAAGAACAGAATCCACGATTCCAACAATGGAACGCGCTTCTGCAATGCGTCCTGTGCTCTTGTTGGAGTAGACTCGCACGCGCAGGGAAACGGCGGCATACTTGCTGTGACTGGCAGAATCCAGATGAACCGGGAGGTTGCTGTTTTCCTCTATCTGCACACACGGAAACTTTTTGACGTTGCTGTCATTGATTTCGCCAGTGACGAAGATACCAGGCACTTGCTTTCGCAGTTCCTTGGCAACAGCTGTAAAGATAGAATTGAAATAATCAATCAACTATTCCAAACCTCCCTCCACGTTGCTTCTACCTGAGAAGCCATTTCTTCAACAGCTCCCCACATAGCCATAGCCGGTTCGTTGCCGCTGGTGTAATTCAACTGGCCTTTGCCGGGAACGGTATCCACATAGGTTCCGGCATTACCGGGGTCACCGTAGTAGTACCAACGTCTGCCAGCACCCTTGCCTTGACCATAGGAGCCATGTGCACCAACACCGGGCGGCAGTTCGCCGCCATATCCGTTGTGATGTGCACCGGTACCAAACTCGATAAAGGCGACTGACTTGCCCTCTGCAATGATGGTGCAAATGTTTCCGTTCTGCTCAACACGACAAGAGACATCGTTGCTACCGGCATATTCTGCATTTGCAAAGCGAACTTTCGCTACATCAAGCCCTTTGTCAGCCAACGACTTTGCAAACTCTTGCACCTTTTTGTTCAGGGTGGTCTTGTACTCCCGTATCTGACGTTCCACATCACGAAGTCCGGCATCGCTCAACCTCACTTTAATTTTCACTTGCAGCCACCTCTTTCAGCGCATACAGCGTATCCGTGATATGCTCTGCGACCTTGACCACAGTGTAGTTGAAGGGCTTTGAAATGTCCGTCTGAAACCAGACGTGTGTGCCTTCATAAAGCGGTGTGTTGCGCTTTTTGCTGGACGAACTGACCACATAGCTGTAATCCGTGAACGCCCCAAAAGGACTTGCTTCAGCAGAACCAGTAGGCGGGCTGACGTTCAGCATCAACTTTGCGGGTTCGCTCCACGATTCGTATGCGGATTCGCCAGTCTCGTTTCCCCATTCGTCCACAACAGGTTTTTTCTCGCCGATGGGGTTTGAATACCACAGCGGGCGCTTGTCCAGCGGGCTTCCATTGAACATCAGTCGATAACACCTACTCTCGGAACCACTTCGTTAAGCAGGGACTGCGCTACATCGGACGATTCCCACACACGAGTGATACCATTGTTGGTATAGCTCGTCTGTCCGTTTGCGCCGATGTGGTTGTACAGTTCCGCTGCAATGCGTATCTGCAACGACTGATATTGCGAGGGCAACTCGTCCGGTCTGTTGCCGAAAGGGTAGCCCTGTGCAAATATCTTGTCTTTGGCGAAATCAAGCAGCAGGTCGAAGAGTGGGTAGTCCTCGTCCGTGACTTCACGGTCAAGTGCAGGAGCAATGTACTGCCCCAGCTTGACTGCCGCTTCAGAATACTGGTCTCCCATGCTGCTTTCCTCCTTTCGCCTTAGTAAGCCTTGATGCAGTACACAGCGTCCATCTTTTGGAAGGACGGCAAGACGATTTCAGATGCAATGATGTTGGTATTGACAGGGTGAGGCTCCTTGATGGTGGTAACCGCAACGCCGTTGTTCACAATGGAAACAGAAGCGTTCGTCAGACCAGCACGGAGGTCTGCTTCTTCAGGAGTAGTGCCATACCACATCTCGCCGACCTTGCCGTCTGGAACCAGAACAACATAGCCATCCGGGATATATTTGACGGAATCACCACCGCCTTCAGGCTGGTACATCTTGTCAAACAGATGAATCTTGATGTCGGTAGTCTGCTCAACCAGAGCTCGTGCTTCACTCTGGGTAAGAACGGCAATAGACTTTGCCGTAACCGTCATAAAACGGTTCTTCACTTCGTCAGAAGCAATCATCTTATTCAGAGTGTTGGTGTTCATATAGGCGCGAGTGATGGTTTCGCCAACATTTGCAGCGATTGCATCCTTCGCAGCGGTAAAATCGGTAAGGGGAGTAGAAGTGGTAACGTCCCACTTTGCCTTGCCGGTAAGAGCCTTGTAATTCTTTGCCTGCCAAGTACCATCCGGGTCGTAATCATAGATGTAGTTCATGCCGTTTGCCTTGATGGTGATACCGGGCTTGCCGTTCTCCGGGCAAAGCAGCTGCCACGCCATACGTTCAGGAACGATTCGAGCACCAGTAATCAGCTCTGCGGCATCATCGAAAATTCGGCCGATGATTTCCTCCGCAAAAGTGCTGTTGCTGTTCTGAATCTCCATCAACATCTGGCGGTCTTTCTCGTCAATGTGGAATCCCTCACGGAAGAACGGCATCTCGGTTTCAGACATCTTAAAGCCCTTGCGCTCGCGGAAGGTTGCCTTCGTGTCAAATGCACTCGGCATCAGGGAGATGCCAACGCCCTTGTGACCGCGAATCCACTTCAGCTCCAGACCGGCTTTCTTGCGCGGAGGGAACAGAGCATCAGAGCCGAACGCCTGAGCGTTGGTAACATCATTCGTCCAATACTCAGCAATCGCATCGGAAGTGAAATATTTCTGAAAATCCATGTTTTTTACCTCCGTTAAGCATTAGTGCCGATGTTGTCGCGGAAAAAGACCGCGGGAACAGCCTTATGCAGAGCGGCAACGTCATCAGCAGTAAAGGAAAAGCCAGAACTTGCCTTTGCCTTTTTCTGGTCAACAACGCCCTGAATCAGCAGCGCGCCGTTTGGGTTGACGGACGGGTCAACGGTGTGCAGCAGAATGCCAATGGCGTCGGTAACTGCTGCATCGGAAACCCCGGTAGTGGCAGAAGCCTTCTTGCCAGTCTTTGCCATGGGATAGCCAGCCTTTACAACATCGGTTTCGGTCACAGTAAAGGGAATGGCAACGTAGGTATCAGCAGCCAGAATAGTGCTTTCAGGAGCCGATACCGGAGTAGTGGTATACTTCATGTTTTCCTCCTTAATGGAAAGCGTTCAATGCGTCACTCGATGTCTTATTTTCGGCATTCTTTCTTGCTGCAAGGCTCTTAGCAAACGCCACACCTTCGCTGTCAGAGCTGCCATTGCCATCCGCACCCGGAGGTGTGGGCATATCTTTCAGCAGAGAAGCCTTGTAAGCAGTGTCATGGGCGGTCATAAACTCCGACTGGAACTTAAACACCTTGTCCATGTCACCGTCAGCCAGTGCAGATGCAGCTTTGCCAGCCAGTTCAGCGTCATAACCCTGTGCAACGAACTTCTCACGGTAAGATGCAAGGGTCTTTTCCTTGACGAGATTTTCCTTGTCGGCAGTCAGGGCTTCAATCTGCTTCTGCATCTCTGCCAGCTTGTCAGCCTGTTCCTGTGCGGCATTCTCGTCATCGGTACGCTTTGCCTTAAGCTGCTTCTTGTACTCTGCGGCTTCGCTGTTGGCTTTCGTCACGGCGTTGCGCAGCTTCTCAATCTCTGCGTTAGGGTCTGCAACCTTTTCAAGCGCAGAAATGATTTCATCGGCGGTCATGCCCTCTTTGTAGGCATCACCAAGTAACGCTTTGTAGTTCATATCGTTAATTTCCTCCTGCGTTTTTTTACCGTTGCTTCCCTGCAACGCTGCGAAATTTGTATCCCGGCTTCCCTGCCGGAATATATCAGCCCGCTAATGCGGATTGATTTTTAGTCGATTAGTTCCCCTGCGCCGTTGTAAACCAGTTCTTCTTTCTCAACATCAGGAGCGGCGAAAACGGTCGGAACAAGATAGACTGGAACGCCATACAACTTTGCAGCATCAATTTCTACAGTACAGCCGTTATATTGAAAGGCGTTATCGCCGCAAATGCCGATAAAATAATCAGCCTGTGCGAGAAGTTCGATGCTCTTGCCAAGATACCAAAGCCCTTCAGTTCTGCACTTAGGCGGGTTATCTTCGATATAGGTTGGGATAACCTCAAGGCTTTCACCGTACACTGCTTCGGCAATCTTGTGCAAACGGTCAAACGTCATCCGAATATTTTCTTCCGACCGATTCTTCATCGGGCAGGAAATAAACAGCTTCTTCATTTTTGCTCTCCTTCCTTTGCATTAGCCTGTTCATTGACCATTTTGTTAGCGTCAACAATATGGTCTGTGGGCTGTTTCTGCGGCTTCGGTGCTTTCCCATCCTCGCCCAGCTTGCCAGCGGCAATCAGGAAGGGCTTGCTCATTTCATAAGCGGCCTGCGGGTCGGGGAACAGACCGGGCGTAGTGAACGCCAGCTGCGGGTCGATGCTCTGGCCAAGCATCTGTGCGAAAATCTGAACCTTGCTCTGCTGGTTATCGTACTGGCGGCGCGGCAGTTTGATGTTGATGTCACTTGCCATCAGCTTAGAACCAGCCGTGTCACGCAAGATTTTCAGCATCACAGACAGGCTTTTGCGTTCAGAGAACTTGAACATATTCTCGTACTGCTGCGCCCTTGCTTCTGTGTGATTCCAGCCGTTGCGGACGATAACTGCGCCCACGTTGTCAGAAGTTGCGTTCTCGCTGCCAGTGGCACTAGGCATGGCAGTCAGGCTGCGGTACACGTTCAACATAGAATCAAGCAAGGTCTGACTCTGCTGCTGGTCAAGCTCGTTTGCAATCTGTGAGACGGAAGCGGGCAGACCAGAAGTGGATTTCAGACACATTGCGCCCAGTTCTTTGACCTGATCGAGCGCATCCTTGTCCACAAGGCAATTGGTAAACACCATGATGGACTGGATGAACTGCGCTACACCGTCCAGACGGTTGCTTTCAAGGTCGTTGATGGCATCCAGAACAGGAATAGCCGGTTCAAACAGACCCATACGCTCCGGGTTCAGCTTGTATTCGACCATCGGCAACATTCCAAGGGAATGATATTTACCATTTCCTCCCTCGTTAACTACCTTTCCGTTGTCGATTTCAAAATACTGGTTTGGCGTATACACGCAAATCAGGTCGTTTAGGTCGTTCTGATAATTGCGTGGGATATGCAGCACGTTGGCAATAGGCTTGTGACCGATGCCGGAGTTGTAAATCACATACGCCATATCCGGGTCGGGAACATCCACCAGCAGGGGCGTTTCGTCCGGGTAGTTGCCGTTGTACCCCTTGTCGGGGAGAACAATGCGGTATCCCTGTCCGCACTCCAACATCCACTGCCAGAGCCGCCGATCAAGCGCATCTTTGCCTTCATACTGCAAGGCGTTAGACAGCCGGGCGATTTCCTCACCGTCACCTGTTGCCGTTTCAGACCGCACATAAGAGCAGGGAGTGCCGCTCATGTAGCCCGTGTAAAAGCCCACGCACTCGTTGGCGTGGTTCTCTACAATGCGGTTAGTGATTTCAGCGTGATACTCCTTCGTGCGATGGAGGACAGGCTGGCTACCCAAGTAGTAGTTGTGCAGAAAGCGAATTTCATTCTTGTTCAGCAGATGAATAGGCTCTGCCTTGCCCATTACCACTTTCAGCACATTCTCCCGATTGATTTCCGTCTCCGGCGTTTCAATCGGTCTGCGTCCGGTCAACGGATTATTCAAAAAGCCGCCAACGACCATCTGATACTCAGCCATGTGTTCCTCCTTTCCGGCAAAATAAAAAGCGCAGCAAGACAAACCTGTTAAGGTCTATCTCACTGCGCTTACAACTGCGCTTCAAAAGCTATTCAGTTTTTAAACTTCGGAACGGAGACCCATGTATCTTTTGGAAGGTTGGAATCTCCAATTGTAATCCAATGGCAAAGAGGGCACAGAAGGGAAAACTTACCTTCCACTTCGCCAAGATAACGTCCGCAATCACACGGATTGCCGTTTGCGTCTTTCCGAGGACGCTTGCATCGTACTTTTGCTACCATCTGTGCTCCTTTCGTTGGATTTCTGGAAACAGGCTGTTGAGCACAGACCTGTCAGAAGCTACTGGGAAACTGTTCGCACTTCCAGCCGCGCTATTCTTCGCCCGAAGAAAACCATTGCAGCCTTTACATTCAGTTGTCGGACAAACGTAAAACGGGTAAGCTGCAATTTTGGTGCTACATAATGGATTTGAACCAATGTATGCTCGGATATGAGCCGAGTGCTCTAACCATACTAAGCTAATGTAGCATAAAAACCCGGCTTAATTGTTTAACCGCTGCTCTTTGCAATGTCATGTCTAAACATCACATTGAGAGCCGGGAATAGCGGTGGAGGTTTTAGAGAATAAGTCCATGCAAAGCTAGGTAGTTGGTTGTGCTGCGTAACGGAATCGAACCGTTGCTTGCCAGTCGTGGGGGAGACAGGCTGGCATTCCCCAAACAATTGGAAACGCAACATATAAAGTCCGGTGAAGGTGAAAGAGTGAGAAAGCCTCCACCGGTGAAAGGAGGAATATGCTTGTTAACACGCACGCGAGTAAAAATGACAAAACCCCGCGTGCAAGCTATTCCTTTAAGGGAAGCTGCAAAACTTCCTGCGTACATTATAAGCCTTGTCAAGTGGTGAAATCAAATAAATAGACCCAGCGAACACAATATATTGTGTTTTTAATCAAAAAGGCCTCTTGACAGGCTCAATTTTACTGATTCCATTGTAAAGTTCATCGGCAAGCTGTGCCAGACTGTCCGGAGCATCATCGTGCGGAACTTTACCAAGCTGCGTGAACATTGTCACTTGCTCCATGAACGCTTTGTACTCTTTCGACTGGTGCTTCTCGTCAAGGAAGTAGAACCGTTTGATGTCCGGCGCATACTGGATGATTCTTGACAGCTTGCTTTGACCGCTTGGCGCACGCTGGCTACGAACAGAGCAGTGATAGCCCTGTTGCCGAAGCTGACTGTCTACCACGTCACAGTATTCGTCACCGCCATTGTTAGCTTCTCCACGCACAACGTTGATTTTGTGCTGGATAATTTTGCCCACGACTTCCGGTCTAGTCACGGTCTTATCGCCATTATTGAACACAAGGTCAGGAATGAACACGGCATCGCCGTACACATAAGCGATAGGGCAAGCGGTGAAGTCCCCGCCGCCCCACGCAATATCCATGACCATGAGCTTGCGATCAGGCTCTCCATCAGGCAGAACGCCATTGAAATACCGCAATTCATCGGCAGGGAACAGCAGACCTTCGCGCACATAGGGCTTGCCCATGTACTTTGCCCACCATGTTGCATCATCAATGCTGGCTTTCATATCAGCATAGTAGGCATCGTCAAATCCAACGCCATAGTCATAATTGAAATTGCTGTGTCCGTTCTCATCCACAGCAGGAATCACCCGGAATCTGTACTTAGGATTGTCTGCATACTGATTCTGGATGCGTCCCATAGGGTCAAGCACGTTCCAGCGCGTACCGACCATCAGTTCCAATGCGCCCTGCTTTTTACGGTCTTTCAACTGGTTCAGGTAGGCATCGTACTTGTTGTTTAGACGCTCAACGTTTAAGCTTTCTTCCAAATCCTCGATCAAGTCATCGCTGTACAGAACGCCACCTTCGCCGATTTCAACAGCACCAGTCAGCGTGCCGCCAATGGAACGGCAGGTAAGGGTAGGAAATCGCTTTTTACGGTTCAAGTCAACGCTTTCATCCTTTGCGCTTTTGTCCACAAGCTGAACGTCAGGGAAGATTTTGCCCCAGTTGTAGGTCACAGGGTCAGTTATGATGGACAGCACTTCGCCGTAGAAGCCGTTAGTCAGTTTGTCAGAATGTCCGCTCATGACCGATGCAACGTCCGGGCGGTTGCCCATAAGCCATGTGATGAAGAAAATGCACAGCGTACTTTTGCCCACGCGAGCCGGAAGACTGACCCCCAAGAAATCTATCCGCTTATAAAACAAGTCCTCAAGGTCATCTGCCAGCACTTTCAGAACCCTGCGTCTCGGCTGATAGAACTTCTTTTCCGGCGAACGGTTCCATTCAAGGTAGATGCAATAGCTGTCGAACACATCCTTTGCTTCAAACAGGTACGTCCGGCTGATAATGTCATAGACCTTCGCCACGTCCTCGCCTGTTTTCATCTTACCCATCATGGCTGCACAGACAGAGCGCAACTCGCCAGAATATTTGTAGGCATCGAACCGCTTGTCTTGCGGCAAAGCGTCTCTCAGGTTCACCACCGCCTGAAACCAGTCCTCGTAGACCTGTGCTTCTGTCGGATTCTGCTTTGCATACGTTTTGATGCTGTCGATGATGGCGATACACTGTTTTGGCTGCATAAAAAAATAGGCACCCCCTACCTAAAAATGTAAAGAGTGCCTACAACTGCACAAAAATCAAATATTCGGTTTTATTCTCCCGCCTTGAAATTGTAAATGGGCTTAATGTGTTTTACAATATCAACTGTTGGGGAGATTGCGTTGATAATTTCCTGCGCTGGCTTATATGCCATCGGGCATTCATCCAACGTGGATTCATCGGCTGACGTAGTATAAATTCCGTTCATCTGCTTTTGGTATTCCTCAACACTGAATGCTTTTTTAGCCGCTGTTCTGCTATATAGTCTTCCAGCACCATGCGGAGCAGAGAAATTCCAATCAGGATTGCCCTTGCCAACACAGATAAGGCTTCCGTCTCTCATATTAAGAGGAATAATCAGCTTTACTCCTTTTCTAGCGGATACAGAGCCTTTTCGGATAATATCATCCGATTCATCAATATAGTTATGAACGGTTTCAAAGAAGGACGCATGGGTCAGCATGGAGTTGATTCCAACGCCGTCTAAAATGGTATGCATAATTCTTGCTCTGTTCATCCTCGCAAACGCCTGACAAATCCGCATATCGTTAAGGTAAGAATCACGTTCTTTCCCTTCAAGATAGCAAAGCTCATTCGGAATATCGGGGAATTGAACATCCAGCTCTTTGATTTTTTTCGAGATTTCCTGTTCACGACCTTGCTTTTTCAGTTCGTCAATCAGGCGATCCGTAGCTTCTTTTCTTTTGTTCTTTCCTTTGATATTAGAAATTGCTACATTTTGATGATACTCTGCAACTTGTTTACCGAGATTTCTGCTTCCAGTATGGATAACAAGGTACTGATTTCCATCTTCGTCATCGTCCAGTTCGATAAAATGATTACCGCCACCCAAAGTACCCATGCTACGAAGAATCCAGTCAACATTATGCAGGCTGTCTTTACAGTCAAGTTGGTTAAGGAAAGCTCCCGACATTTTCTGCGATTCGTGAACATTCATTCCAGCCGGAACTCGTTCTCTGATTACTTTATCCAACTTTTCCGGGTCGATATGTTCAATTCCGAGTTCAGCAACAAGCATCCCGCAGCCAATGTCCACACCGACAATATTCGGAATGACCTTCTTGCCCAAGTTTGCCGTGAATCCGATGACGCATCCAGAGCCAGCATGAACATCTGGCATAATGCGAATTTTGCATCCGTCAACAAAGCTCTGATTGCAGAGCGTCAAAATCTGCTCAGTTGCCTTATCTTCAATATTGTCCGTGAACACCTTTGCGGAAGCATATTTTCCGTTAATCGTTTTCAATATATTCTCCTTTCTCATTCGGTTTTATTCTTGGTCTCGAACAATGTCAACTGAAAACGCCAGCAAGCACAATGCTAATCAGCCCTGCAACAACGCTGGTCAAAACGCCGCAAGCAAATCCTATCCCACGTTCTTTCCACTGTTCAATCTTTTCTAACTTATGAATTTTCTTATAGTTCCTTGCACGTTCCAACAGCCAGAATGCTGTGTGCTGCGTGTCTCCCCAACGTATCAGACCATCGTTGGCAAGCGATTCAAGAACGAACTGTGCCGTGAAGTCTAGCTTATCTTGCAGGGCTTTTACGGAATAGAATCCATTCGGAAGGTCTGGCTCATAGGTGTTCAGCGTGTCGATCAGATGCTTCATGTTGTCACTGAGTATCACAAAACGCACCTCGCAACCACAGCTACGATGAAGAACCCGGTAAGCAATCCAACGACCGCCCCCGCAAGCCAGTCATACGAGTTTCTGTTGTTCCACTTATCCATAGGCTCTTACTCCTTTCACCTGTTCTGTTCAGCAATCCGATACCATGTCTGGCGGGTCACACCAAGCTGCTTGGCAGCATCGGTGACGGTCAGCAAACGTTTTTCCACCTGTTCGTGCAGAACATCAAAGAGGTTGCGGTCGTACTCGGTGGGCTTGCGGCCTTCCCTATAATCGGGACGCTGGCTGGCAATCTTCTTGCCCTCTTTGGTACGCTCAACGATCATGTCACGTTCAAACTCTGCAAAGGCAAGCATAACAGTCCGAATGACTTTTCCAGTAGGCGAGTTATTCATAACACCCATGTTCAAGATGTTCACCGATACGCCCCTATCAATAAATTGGTCTATCAGTTCAAGGCCATTCTTGGCAGAACGAGCAATACGGTCAAGTTTCGCCACAATCAGCGTGTCTCCCGGCTGGATTTCAGCCATCAACTTGTCAAGTTCCGGTCGATGCAGCTTCGTGCCGGTGTAAACATCCGAAAAGATTTTCTGCGCACCGTTGGCTTTCAAAAGTTCAGACTGGGCTTCAAGGCTATTGCCGTCAATCGCCTGTCCAGCGGAACTGACACGAGCGTAACCGTAGATCATTCAGGTTCACCGTCCTTTACTCTATGTCTATGCCTTCGCAATTTTTGAACTGTGCATCACGAGGGACAACTACAATTTTATAGCCCATCATATTCAGCATTTCGTTTAGCTTATTAACGCTAATATTTTTTTGAGAAAGACGTTCGCTTAAAGTTGGCTGTTTAATTTTAAGCCTACTACAAAGCTCCGCTTGCTTTATGTCCTCTTTTCTCATAACTTCTTTTACTGCTTCTCCTGCTTTCATTTTTGCGCCCTCTCTTTCTTGATGTCATTATATCAGATGAACCCTATAAAATCAAGACATTTCTGATATTTCCAAGTTTTTCCATCTAGTGCCATTTATATTATATATAAATATACTCTAGTATGTATTTATACATACTAGAGTAGTATAAGGGTGTTTACTTAGTTAATCACAATCAAGTAGAAAATTTTCTATAATAAGGAGTAATTCTTCCAAACTTCATTTCCGTAAAACTTTGGGTCTTGACAAGCATATTTTCACGCTTTATACTTGTTTCAGCGAAAGCGAGGTGATAGGCTTGGCAAGACGAGCAGAAACCTCGGAACGTGATAAGCTGCGCATGATAAGCACTCGGCTCACTGAGAACCAGATCGCAAGCATGGAGAGCAGCGCAAAGGCATTGGGCATCTCAAAGGTCGATGTTATCCGCATGGGTATCGAGTGGGTGGCATCCTACGTTGAGATTATCAAGGCATAAAAAAATAAGCTACCAGCCGCAACCACCACGAAGCCACTGATAGCTTATCCACATCACGAAACGAGAACCTGCAACCACCAAGGGGGCAGTCTCCCTTTTCGGAATCTATTATACCAAAAAGGGCTGCTCTCCGCAAGAGTTAGGAGAAAAAAACATGAACTTTCCCACGACAACCGAAGAATTTCTGAAAACTCTCGCCAACGGCAAAGAGCCGACCAGCGAGGACAGGGAGTACGCAGAAGCGCTGGGTAAGCTGTCCGAACTGAACTACCGGGCAGGGTACGAAGCCGGAGCAACCAAAAACAACAGTTAAATTTTGTGCAAGTCTACAAACTTTTGGATTTTGTACAGATACCAGTACTACATTAAGCGTTTGCGTAATTGACAAACCACAACATATTGCATATACTGGTTGCACTTACATGAAGGGAGGTGAGTTTATGTACAGTCCTTATCTCGAACGGCACAATCACACGTTCACTGTTGCGCTGACTGAACGGCAGTTCCAGTGGCTGAAAGCCTATTGCACCGAACATAAGGTCGCACAGGCCGCAGCCATCCGTGACACGTTCTTTGAGGTGCATCCAATCCCGGAGACCGATGAAAACGAAAAATGATACGTCCGCTAAAGTTTGCCGACCGCAGCGAACGTATCATGTAAACCCTGAGAGAAGCACTCTCTCGCCGTTATTATAGCAGAAAATCGCTTCTCTCACAAGTGAAAAGGAGCTTTTTAATGCAACTTTCTTTGTCTGAGAACATCAAAATCTTCAACAACGCCGAGTTTGGCGAAATTCGCGTCATGCTCATTGACGATGACCCTTGGTTTGTTGGCAAGGACATTGCGGTAGCACTTGGCTACAAAGACACTGTCAACGCGCTCAAAGCGCACGTTGATGAGCAAGATAAAGCTGGGTGGCGAATCACCACCCAGTTCGGTGAGAAGGAAACGACCATCATCAACGAATCTGGCCTGTACAGTCTGATTTTCAGTAGCAAGCTGGAAAGCGCACAGAGGTTCAAGCATTGGGTCACTCACGAAGTCTTGCCGTCCATCCGCAAGCATGGAATGTACATGACCGACAATCTGTTGGAGACGGCTATTGCCAACCCGGACTTCGTGATCGGGTTGATTCAGAACATGAAGGCCGAAAAGGAAAAGAGCGCAGCATTACAGATGCAGAACAAGCAGCTCTGCGAGAAGAACGAGGAGATGCAGCCTAAAGCAGACTACTTCGATGACCTTGTGGCATGGAACGTGTCTACCAATTTCCGCTCGACCGCAAAGGAATTGCGTATCCCTGAACGTTTGTTTATCAAGATGCTTATTTCTGACGGATACATCTACCGCGACAAGAACAAGGGCATCCTGCCGAAAGCGGGCAAGGGTGACGGTCTCTTTGCCGTCAAGGAATACTGCAACCAGAAGAACAAGCACGGTGGCGTACAGACCAGAGTAACGCCGAAAGGCCGTGAGACGTTCCGTCTGCTCTATGCAAGCATCCGTAGAAGCGTATAACAGCCTATAAGAAAAGCCAGTGGTTAGAGAACATCTAGCCGCTGGCTTTTTATTTACGGAACTATGAATCGGCAATCAGTGAATTTGTTTCCGTCAAAATCACCGACGAATGTAACGGTCTGGCCGGGAGAAAGCATAGAAATCTTGTCTTTTTCGTTTTCCGGGAATCCAGCCATATAAACGGTATAACCAATGCTGTGAGAAGTGACGAAGTTCACGCTGAACATAACAGTGTACGGATTATCCAACTTAATCATTGCGTCTGATACACTGTTGACTTGATATGTCACCTTATATTGCTTACCAGCGTATTTGTCTTTTGCCTTTACAGCGTTGTCGGCTGCCTGTTTTGCATAGTCATCCAAATCAAGCGTTGGAATATCATCATCTGGGTTATGCGAAGAAGCACTGGATGCCACCTGCTCACTGCTTGCGGGTTCAGAGCTTATAGGCTGTTCAGATTCGGATGCCGCTTTTTGAGATGCCGGAGTACTGCTTGCTGAGCTTTCGGAAACTTCCTCAATAGAGATATCATCCAGTTCCGTTGCCGTAGACTTGGCGGAGGAAGATGTAACGCCGGAGCTTGCCGATTCATCATGTGATGGCTCTGGTGTTACAGCCAAACATATAACAAGAACTGCAAATGATACAAAGAAAGCAATTAACATCCGATTGTCTTTCTTATGCGTTGCTTTGTTGTAAAGACACAGCGCTCCAAACACAGGCGTTGCGACCAGAGCAATCATTCCAAATAAGGCGTACATTTTTGTAGATTCCTCCCTTTCAAGGCTTGTAAGGCAAGTATAGCACAGAACACAGACCCTTTGTAGGGGTCTTTTTGTTTTTGCGGGAAATTTTTGAGATTGACAATAGGGGGTGTGGCGATTTTTCGAGCCTTTTTTATTTTTTCGGTGGTGACGGGACTGACCGCCCCCACCCGGGCCTCCGGCCCTATTCCCCCCAGGTGGATACCCCAGCCCCAGCGCACCCGGAACGGCTACACATCACAGGCAGCAGGGCAGGCCGTGCCAGATGCAAGGCAGACCATGCCGGACAGATCGTGACGGCGGCTGTGTGCTGGAGGGCGTGGAGTGTGTCCGAAATTGAGCAGATATGGACAGCTCAATTTTGCCATTTTGTGCCAGAAAAATAAATCAGAAAAATCTTATATTTTTGCTCAAAAGGTATTGACATATAAGATATATCTGATATAATAGAATCAAGATAAGACATATCTGATAAACCACATCACGAAACACCAAAACAGGAGGACAAAAACCATGAAAACCACATTAAAAGATATCCGCCGCTATGTTACCACCAACGCCGCAGAGGACTTGACCAAAAAGAGCTTTTCGGAGATTGACGCTATCCGCGTTGAGGAATGCGGATTTGAGTGCATCGCATACAGCACCGGTCTGTATGGCTGCACCGGCTGTTTGGTAAAGGGCAACACCACCGGCAAGCTGTACGCCGTCACTGCTCGCACATCTGCGCTGTTTCAGGTCATGTAATAGGAGGGCATACAAAAATGATTGCTCTTGACTTTTCCCAGTGGGCCGCAATCTGGTACGTTGGCGGCATGATTTCTGGGGCGCTGGTTATGATTGCATTTCTTAACAGTTAAGGAAGCGGGCAAATAATGACAATTGATATTTACAAGCCGGAGCTTGCGGCAGAGTATCGCGGCAGCGTAAAAGCTGCTATTAACGCCGGTGCTTATAGTATATGGGGCGAGGAACGCATTACAGGAGCTTTTAACTTTGGGCGCGGGACGCAAGCCGATTTTGAGCGATACAAAAAGTTAAATTCCGCGTTGCATCTTTATATGGAGGTATAAAAAATGACGTTGTTTGAAGAAAAGGTAAACGAGTACCGCGAAAACAAGCGGCTGTTAGAAGAGCTTGAAGCGATGAACGAAAGCATTAAAGCAGATATTATCTGCATGATGCAGGGTGCGCCAGAGATGGCGCAGGGCACAGCAAAAGCCATTTACAAAGATGTGCAGAGCGTCCGACTCGATAGCAAGCTTTTGAAGACGCTGCACCCGGATATTTACGCAGAGTGCAGCAGCAAGACAACCTACAAGCGTTTTAGCGTGGTATAAGGGGGTGCGATAAGTGATATTATCTTGTGTCTTGTTCTTCTTCTGGTTTTTCTCGGCGCTGTTTAAGGCGAGCAAGTAATACCTATCGGACACTTTAGCGGGGCTGCACCGTAAAGCAACCCCGCCCCAGCCCAAAAGGGCAAAAATATTTCTTGCAAGTCCTGTTAATGGGGCTTGCGATATGGTACAATCTAGTTAATAAGACGGCAGCAAGCCGCAGGAGGGTTATTATTATGTCATCTGCACAGGTTATTATTGACGCCATTGTTGCAATCAATGGCACTGCATCCCGCTCTTATGGCGTTGTGTCCAGCGTCAGCACCCGCCCGGAGGGCCCCCAAGGCACCGACAAGTTAACGGCAGAGGGCTGGGCAGTACACAAGCCGCAGGGCGTACCGTGTCGCAAAGCCGTCATGATCGAGTTACCCGCAGACGTGCACGAGGGGAGCTATAAAGTGGGCGGCTGCACTCTTAACGGCTTGTATGCTAACCATGCCGCCCGTGATGGTATGGGGGCAACTGTATATGTGCTCTGCAATCCGCAGCAGGGCGCAACATCCCGCGATTATAACGGCGCGATTGATAACACTATTGCCGCCGGTCTATCCTTGTCTGTGCCGCAGGCAGACGGCACGCGCGCAATTGTCCCCGTCAAGGTGCTTGCAACTACTGCACTGTATGATACGTTACACCCCGGTTATAACGCATAATAATTATATCTCCACCCCGCCCACGCTGGCGGGGCTTTTCTTTTGCCTTGCATCGACACGGTGCAGGGCTTTTATTTTTGCCCCGCAACGTGTCAGCCACGCGCAAGCGTTTACAGCGGCCTTTCTGTCGTCCATGCAATTTATACCACATCATCGTCAAAAGCGTTTACAGGGCTTTACAGCGGCTTTTCCGTTAATTTCCCCCATTCCAGCGCACACAATATAACAGCCACACAAGCCGCTCATACACCGCCTGCGACACGTTGGAGGGCATAGCGTCAAGCGCTGCACCTCCACCGATACCAGACACCACCGCCACGCCGGACACTGTACAGGGCAGGACAGCCGCCCTATTATAATAAGGTATATAAGGGTGCGTCCCTGTTATGGATCCATGCCCGGCTATACAGCATAGCGCAGACCATGCCAGCGGCGGCGGGTCTTTGCATCCGGCTTGCATCCGGTGCAGGGGTCAATATGGCGGCTGGAGATCTGGCACCGGGCAGCAGTCAGAGCGCGCCTGGTCAGCTCGGCACTCTCCACACGGCGGGGCAGTCCAACGGCAGGGCGCACGGCGGGCGGCGCGGAACCACTGGCGGCTTGTCGCCGCATCTCTTTTCGGGCTTTCGCCCGATAGCTAATAAGGGTCAGCAATAGTCGCAGCGTTCCAGCTGAAATAGTCGTAGCCAATAGTCGTAGTTTCTACCGGCGGATAGTCGTGGAATAGTCGTAAAGTCGTCATATGGCTACCGTTTGAAAGTCCTATATATAGTATAATAACGAGTTGTCCTTTGATAGTCGCAGAGTAATAGTCGTAGCGTTTTCTTGCGTACTATCGTCAAATAGTTGCGTATTTTTTGTGTGAAATAGTCGTTTGCCTTTTAGAAAAAGAGAGATGCGATAGTCGCTAAGTCATCCGACCACACAAAAATCGTTTCCCGCCCCAATTTCGCATAATTTATTCCATATCTAATTATATCTATTTCGCATAACAGCCGTACTTATTATAGTATAAAGATATAGTTACCCCCGATAATCACAGATTATTTCGTATAATAACTTGTACCATCAGATTTGGTCTGTTCCTGCTCGATTTAATTCCCAGTAACACGCTATGGTATTCAGCTTAATTCATAGTATTCTGCTAGGAATAGGCTATGCAACATTTCTACATATTCAGCTGACTACAAAATGAAGTCAATTCTCCATGTGAAATAGTCGTAGACTATCCACCAGTCCGAACCTCACGCTAGTTCTCGCCTACGGTCTGCTCTGCTGACCAACAGTGTAGCTTTTGGAGATAGAGGGTTGTAGGGAGAAAGAACCAGTTTGCAATTTCGTATAACTGTTATTTATTCACTTTTGAACTATCGTAGCACACCCGGCTCCGTCAACGCGCGCGCTCGCGCATATAACGCCCGCGGACGCGCTAAACACACGGGGAGGGAAAGGGGGAGCACGGAAGATGTTAGGGGGATTATAGGGGGTAATAGGGGTTGTAGGGGAAAGAGGGGGACAAAAGGGGGAAAGAGGAAACAAGGGGGAAAGGGGACAAAAATTTAAAAGCCATTCCCGAAAGTGATTGTCGAAGCGTTTTTTCATCTCACACATCTTGCTTTCGTCTCAATCTGCCCTGCGATTAGACGATTCTTTCTAAAATTCAGACCTTGCCGTTTTCTCCTGATAAATAACAAGAGAAAAAAGCACGGAATAGTCGCATAGGGTAGTTTTACTGCCTGACACCATTCCATGCTTTCTGATACAGTAGTTTTGTAGCCGCACGAGCTAAGATTAGATATTCTTGGCTTCTCTTGCCTTACGCAAACGCTCTTTCAGTGCTTCACGCTGCTCTTCGCTAATCTCACGAATGACAGGCGGCCGGAACTTCACAAGACGTTTCGGCATCGAATAGGTCTTGGATTCCTTGCACCGCTTGGCAGACAGTTCCGCCATAAACTTGTATGTGTCGGGGAACTGCTCACAGAGCTTGTCCAGCTTGCGAATGTAAACCGGGTCTGCCGTGTAGATTTCTGCGGTATCTTCCGCTGCGTTGAAGGTGATGATTGTTTCACGTTCGATGTTGGTAAGTGCCATAGTTGTTTTCTCCTTTGCGTTATTTTTGGTTGATTTTCTTTTTTGGGCAAGTTTCCGGCAAATAATCCATACAAGCTCGGCATGAAATGGTCTTTCGACAAATCATTCGTTCTGCTCGTTCTTTCTCTTCTTGTTCGCGTCTTTGACACTCTCGCTTGTACTCTTCTTCGTGCCGTCTGTGTGCATTGGCAATGATGATAGCATGGACAGCAGCCATGTTTGGAACCATAGTCTTTTCCTCCTGTATTTTGTGTAGTGAAAAATATTTATGTGGTTCAGGCGGTATCAATCCATCCAAGTGTACTCTTGGAACCGTTGAATTTGCTTGTTAAACGTAATGGGAAGGTCGCCTATCTCGCCTTCCTTGTTCTTGCTTAATCGGAACAGGTACTTGTCGGGGTTATCGCCGGACAGAAGGATGATTGCATCTGCGTCCTGTTCAATCTGTCCGCTCTCTCGCAAGTCGGAGTTGGTAGGCGTTGCTCCGGGCTTGGATGGGTTTCGATTGAGCTGTGCCAGTGCCACCACGACAATGCCTGTGGTCTGTGCCAGTTCGTGTAAGGCAATGGATATGGCCGTAACGGCGGCATATCTGTCCTTTGCGCCTGTTTCGTGGATGAGCTGAAGATAGTCTACGAAGATGACCTGAGCCTTTTTACGGAGAGCTTGCGCCTTCATCCACGCCACGTTCTTTCCGGCAGCGGAGCGGATATATAAGGGCATCTTCATGTTCTTTGCTTGTCCGTCAATCTCATTCAAGCTGACCGCCTTATTTTTCACCGTGTCCAGAGGGCAGTATATTTGATTAGCCATCAGACGTGCGCCCAACTTGCGTTTGCTGGTTTCTAAGCTGAAATAGTACACGGTGTAGTCCTGCTTTGCCATGCTTGCTGCTATTTGCAAGGACAGGGCTGTCTTGCCCGCAGACGGTCTGCCGCCGATGATAATAAAATCACCCGGTGAGATGTGCAGTGCTTCATCCAGACGCTCTAGGCCTGTCTTGATATACACAGGCTTCTCGTCCATGTGAAGCACATAGTCGTTCAGCACATCCTCGTATGTCCACGCATCTTCTTCCTCAGCTTTCAGGCTCATTGCTTCGCCCATCTGCTGGTAAATGTCTGATAGATCAGAATAATCGGTAAGCTCGCTGGTCATCTGAAATGCCAGACCTTGCACACGAGTGAGTGCAGCTTGTTCTCTGATAAGCTGTACCCAACGCTCCATCTGCTCCTTATCAATTCGTACACACTCTGATTCACAGGTTTGTACACACGCCAAGAGCGTCTGCGCTACGTCTGGATGCTGCGTGTTTATCTCGACTATATCTATCTTACCCCTAGCCGTCCAATAGCCCTGAACAGCCGCAAAAGCGTCTCTCAGCTCAGGTCTGAACAAGTCAAGTTCAAGGTCTGGTATGATTTCATCCACAACGCCCGGCTTGCAGAGCATCAGCGCACCGATAAATACCGTTTGAACGTCCATTGTCATAGTCTAGGAAACTCCATCTCCGTACTTTGCTCGTACTGGTCATCCTGTTTCAATGCGTAAATGTCCTGCCATCCAGCATAGATGCTCTGGTCGAGAATGGCTTTCCAATCATGCCGATCAAACTTTTCCAGCTTGTTGCAAAGCATCTGTTTTGCCCGGTCTGTCATAGGCTTTTTGATTCTTGTACGCATCTGTGCGAACTCTCGCAGGGATTCCAGCAGGGCTTTATCGCCATGAGCAAAGTCGGAGAAGATGTCAGGTTTCTTCTTGACTGCACTCTCCGGCAAGGTCTTGACGTTCGTCTGACTGTCAGTTGATACAATGGGTTCATTGTCATCTGACTGTGAACTCATAGATGAGCCGACTTTCATCTCATTTATGACATGAGGATGAGCTGACTTTCGTGTAGACCATCCTTTTGACGCAATATCGCTTCTTTTCTGCTCTTTATCGAGCAGATGTTTAATCAAAATGAAACAAGATTCTGCTTTTTTTGAGTTCAAAGTTGCGTCTTTTTCTTCAAAAACGTATGCACAGATTGCATCGTAGAGTTCCAACTTCTCTTTACTTTTGAGTGCGGAGATGGCTTCAAAGTAGTATCGTTGGAATGTAAAACTGTCTCGTTTTTTGTCCATGCTCAATCCTCTTTGTAGCGTTTGTTCCATGCTTCGATAAGGTCTTTTTTAATCTTTTCTTTATCAGCTTCGGAACAATCAGAGCTGTATAGCTTGCTTTCCATGAATACCCGGCACTTGCATCCATTCTTGCCGTTTTCTCTTGTTATAAGCATCCAGCTTGTCAAATAGCCGCTTGCTTCGTCAATAGCAACTTCTCCACCGCAGAACGGGCATCTCTTGAGTTCTGTCATTTTCTAAATCCCTCTCTTGTTCTGATAGTCGTCTTGAATCCGTCACAAGGCTTCTTTCCTCTGCCGTAGACCGGGCGTGTGTGCTTTGGCTTTCTTTTGTCTTTCGGATTGTAGCATCCTGATTGCGTCTCGCACTGCTTAACTGCTTTTGCAAATTTTTCAAGTTCATTGCAGAACTTGTCAGCTGCTTCCGTAAACGCTTTGAAAAAATCATTAAGTTCTTTACTCATATTATTCCTCCGGCGCATAAATGTGCATCCAATGCGTCACCGTCACGTCTTCCGGCAGTCTTTCGCCTATCTCATCCCAGAACTGACCGTCTGCGTAACAGCCTAGAAAGTACGCTGTCGGCGAGATTCCTTGCAACATTTTTCCATTACAATCACGCCACGTTGTTTTAGCCGCAAGCAACAAAGGATGCGTCCGCTCTCGTGGCGGTTCGCTTGCTGGATGCCAGAGCGTGTTAGCCATGCGCGTTCTCCATTTTCGCTCCACAGTTCGGGCAGTAGTTCCAACGTGTATGATGATTTTTTGTGTGGCATCCGCTACACTCAAACCTTGTAAATGTACCGTCCTGTACAATCCATTCAGCAGTACGCTCTAAGGCTGTCGGAGCATCTTCCACAACGTCAATGACATCGCCAATACCGCAAGCACGGCATCTAACTCCATTGTAGCTCTCGTAGCCATCGCAATATGCTTTCTTGATTCTTTCAATAAGTGCGTTTCGTTCAAGGTATTCTGGATAATTAGCCATTGTCTTTCACCTCGATCGTTGGCGCATTTTCAATAGCCGTTATTACGTCTCCGAGCACATCGAACATCAAGGCATTGAATGTGTAATCAGCTTCATCCACGCTTACATACTCCATCTGCCTATCAGAAAAATAAAGTTTGAGTGCATTTGCATCAATCGGTCTGACTTCCATCGTACTTTCTCCCTTCAATCTCCGTCCCATACGCCATCAGGTCGCATCTTTGCAAACGCCAGCAAACCATACAAAGCGCGTTTGGCGTTGCCCTCTGTTGCGTGCCAGTAGTCGCTATCGTCTACATCGTCACCTAATGCAGAAATAGCCTTTTCCAGCATCGGGATGCTCTCTGCGCCTGTTTTGCCGTAAATGGAACGGATGCCGCCATCCCCAAACACTTCCGGTCGATAATAGAAGTGGCCGTAATTATAGGTGACGTTGAGCCATAGTTCTTTCGTTCCGCCCATAGCGCGCATACCACCAGCGATAAAATGCGTACTATCCGCTTTGAGCGGTTTATGCGTTACAGGGTCGCACAGTGAAATATCATAACTCATTTTTTTCATCCTTTCGCCAGCCATACAGCTAAAAGACCACCGCCAAAGACAGTAGCGTTAATAGCTGCCACTATCATTGCATGAATAATTGTTGAATATTCTGGATGCTTCCACGACCATCCAAGCGAAATGTCATCGGTCATATCCCAAAGAAACATTTCAAAAATCGTGACAAAGGCTCCAACAAAGAATGTTATGAGCGACCCCAAAACAAATATGGAAAATGTTTCTTTAGCTGTCATTTTCTCTTTTCTCCCATTCTTTGCACACATCTTCTGGGTCTGTAAAATCAGCCCGGCACTCAGACAGACCGTTGTAACAGACCCACGAGAATCTGTCGTGCCATTTACAGTTTGAGCAGGACTTGTCCACAGTTTGGCATAAAAGTTTCCCTTTGCTGTCCAGTAGAATGCCATTGCCCAGCCTGATTACATTACTTTCGCTCATCTTTCTTCTCCCATTCCTTGCATCCGCGTTCGTTCCACACGAAGTCTGCAACGTGTTCTGACTGGTCGTTCACGCACACGCCCTCCGACTCTGCGTACCATTTGCAAGAGCCACAGGACGGTTCGGATTTGTTCTTACAGGATTCTGCCGTGCATCGGATAGCCTTGCCATCGGAGAACTACTTTATGCCCATGCAAGAGCAATGTTCGGTGGTGCAGTAAATATCCATTATCTCTCCCCTCTCTTTCTCCTTCTGTTGGCATTGAATCGCCCGATCACTCGCTTGTACTCTGCATAGCACTCCGGGCATAGGTCGCCTGTGTCCCTGCGCCATCCCCAACCTTTTAACAGCTCATCTTCGTCATAGGTATAGTATTCTAGATTATATCCGCAGCGGTCGCATACTCGCTTGTGGTAGATTCCTCTGTCAGTCTGCATTAGTCGTCCTCCTCAAAACCCGGCGCTACCCTTGCAATATATTCAGTCTCGGAGCCTTCTGGAAATGCAAGTTTAAGGCTTCCACCAATCGGCTGGTTATGCAAAGGGTATATGTCGAGACCGTTCATTGCGACTTTCGCTGCTTCTTTTTGAGTAGAAGCATGAACAAGTAAATATCCACGTTCTCTCCATTCAACAGGCACTTTATACAATCCCATGTTAATCATCCTCCCCCAACATCCTTGAACAGGATTTCTTTGTCAGTTTTCCAGTCTTTGATTTTGCACGGAATATCCGTGCCCGGCACGGTCTTTTTCAGTCCATCCATCTGCCAGATGTTCCATGAGATGATAGCAGCCATGTTGCGAACCTTCCCAGCGTCAGGCTCTATGCCGAACAGCCACTTAAAGTTCTCTCGCCATGTCAGGAGCATATTTGCTCTTGCAAGCAACAGGCTGTCGCCCTGCCACTCATAGCCGTATGTAGTCGTCGCTGCGTCCTCTGCCACATCGTGCCATGTCCAGACATTCCAATCAAACCAGTTGTTTACACATTTCAGTTTGCGGTCAAATAGTCCTTTCCGTTTTGGTACTGGAATCTTTTTGCCTGTTACCGTGTCGTATCGGTTCACAAGGAACGGTGCTTCTCCGCAGGTGATTTCAAGGACTGTTGAATGGATGTACTTGATAGGCTCTTTCTTCATATCGGGCATCGCACCGTTTTCTTCGCCCATGTCTATCATCTTTTCGCAAACCCAAGAAGGAGTGAAAACCTCTGCTTTTGCTTTGGTTCTTTGCTTCTGCTCATCCAGACGCTTGAGAACTCGTGGCACTGGCGGGCACTTCTTGATTTGTTCTAACGTAATTTCATCCGCAAAGCCTGCGCCTAGTTCAGGCGGTGGCTCTGTCGCCCATATGATGTTTTTTCCGGTAGTACGGTCTTTAAGCAAGATAAACAGCACCGCTGAAAGAATCGGGTCGGAGAAGTCAACCAACCGTTGTTTCATTTTTCGCCACCTCTCTGTACTCCACGTCAATCCCTTTCGGCAAAGCCGTCTGGTACTTCTGGGCGAGCTGTTCTGCGCTCTGAGCATCACCCAACGGCTGTTCAGGCGGTGCAACGGTGACTTCCACGTTGTCACGCATACCAAAGTAGTTCTTGGCTCGGAAAATCCACTCTGCCGGGTTCTCCTGACCGTACATACCGTTGTACGCCCACATAGACTGCATTTGCAGAATCAGTTTCAGGATGTACTTCTGCTGCAAGCTGTCGTCACGGCGCTTGCCTGTCATAATCTGTCTCAGACTAGGCCATTCGATGCCTAGAACCAGCGCAATCCATTCCACCACAGGGGAGATTCTGGCTTCGATGCAAGCGTCAAAGAAGAAGTCAAGACGTTGCTGCACTTCAATCGGGTTGTTCATGTCCACGCTCGGAAGGTCGCCAAAATACTTTGCCGCAATCATGCCGACAACTTTCTTATCTTCTTCATCGCCGATTCTCGACTGCAAATCCCCTGTGTTCATCATTTTCAGCTTTTCGATAGCCAACTCTTGCTGTTCTTTCACCTTTTTACTCACCTGTGAGCGGATAGATTTCCGCTTGTTAAGCATCTGTTGTTTCTTCTTTTCTCGCTCTTTCTCACGCTTCGCGGCGGCTTCTTCTTTCGCCTTTTGCGCTCGCTTCTCACGCTTTTTCTTTTCAGCTTCGGTCAGCGGCGGTCTGCCACGACCACGCTTCGGGGGTGTTGCCAAGAGTTATCACCTCTTCATTTTTGTTTCGATGTTTCTCAGTTCCCGTGCAATCCACAAGATAGAGCAGCAGTTGTCCCACTGCTGCCACCAAGCGCACTTTTCTTTCTCGCATACGCACCGACCAAGCGGATTGCTGGTCATTTTCATCGGGCAGTAAAGTTCATTATCCATTGGTTATTCCCCGTTCATCTCATAACATTTGCTGTCGTTATCGTTGAATCCCAAACACCAAGCTAACTCGGAAGCCATTTCCTGATAAATGCCTTTGATATTAAGCTCAGTTTCGGATTTCGCACAGCCGCTATAAAGGCCATACAGAAAAGCCAGCCTTTCACGCCCTACCATGTTGATATCCTGAATCATCATTTCCACCCCATCATAACCGCCGTGCAAACGACCAGACACACGTTTACGAACAGCCAAGCGAGCATTGCTTGCCGTTCCTCAAACAGGCTGTTCGCTATGTTCTTGATTGTCCGTTCGGACTGAACTACTACCGCCAGCAGGACTAGGCAAACCAGCCAGCGGGTTACAAATTCAAACATTGTTATCCTCCATCAAGTCGTACCGATGTTCTGACAGCCTTGCAGCGTCCTGCAACCGTGCGATTGCAATCTGTTCCTTATCAATTAGCTCCACCTTTCTCTCAACTCTTTTTCGACCTGTTCTGACTTTGCAGTGATGCAATCAGCAAACTCGTCAGGGGTCATGTCCTCGTTTTTGAACTGCCCAACCATCTCCCAGTACCTGTCACCGTCCCATCGGCTGGTATCGGTTTAGGCAGCGCGGGTTATTGCAAAATCGCTCGCTTCCGATAATGCGCAGCGGCTTCCCGCAGTAGGGGCAGAAGTCCGGGAGCTGCTGTGGCGTGGCAAATTCCATGTCTGCCTTTGACGCACCGGTTTGCATCAGCTTAATCACGCAGTAAGCGGAACCCGGCTGCGCTGCCGCAATGCAGCTCTGACGTGCTGGGCATTTTGAGCAATCGTACATCGTCACTCCTCCATCTTTGCGCCACAGTTCGGGCAATAGTGATAAAGACAGGGTGCAGCTATCGCTTCACTAGGAAACTTGCAGTTCGAACACACCCAAAAGGCATCGTCAAAGCAAACGCTCTCTTCCCAGTGCGCCACAGACCGCAGCGTTTCCGGGTCGATGGTTGGGGCGTTTTTGATGGCTTCCAGCACATCTTCGAGCGTGTCATAAGCGGCGTTATTCCAGTCTGGTCGGTTGTCTCCGGGCAAGCTCATTTGCCAGTCGGATATATATCCGCCAATCGCATTTGCATCAATCAATCGTTTATCGCTCACTTCTGTTCTCCTTTCAGCCAGTCGTTGAGTGCAGCCATGCAAGAGGGGCAAAGAAGAATGCCCCACCCTTCTTCCCCGTTAATTATTGGCCGAACTTCAATTTTCCTATTCATTTTGTTCCATTCTTCAAGCGTAAACGTTTCGCCACACCTATCGCATACCATTGCCATTTTCGTTCTCCAATCTTTCCAGCAGCCCATCCAAGTCATACCGCCAATGGACACGCAGCCTCTTTGCTTTGACCTCTATCCCCTCTTGCTCTGCCCACTGCCATGGGATGCTCTTGCGGCTCTCGTTGTATCGGAACGCCAGAACCTTGCTGGCAGGGATTGCAAAGGTGCGGCTGACCGCCCTGTAATTGACTATCACATGGGCGGTCTGGCCGCTGTACCCCATTGCTTCTACCATATCAGTGATGTGTTTTTCCTTGCGATATTTGCACTTTTCCTTGTCGTATTTGCCGAACACCTTTTCCAGAGGGATAGAGGGCGCTTCAATGGTTTTCAGTTCAAACAGGTGATTCATCGGGTATCGGTACACAAGGAAGTCGCAGATGTTGTCGATGGAAAAGGACAGGTTCTCGTTGCCGCCGTAGTAGGTGGCAGCACTGTCCTTCAGCCGATAGCACCACGCATCGGATGGGACGGATGCTTTGAAGTCTGCTTCAAACTGCTTCCCGGTGTTCATACGTTGTCGTCTGGCATATCAAAACGCGTGACGCTTCCGCTGCAAAGAGCCTCCATAATGTCTTGCAATACCTTCATTGAGGTTTCTTCGTTATGGTATCCCCCGATAATCACATCATCACCTTTGCTTTCGTAACAAATTGCACTCATTTCTTCTCTTCTTCCCGAAATTTCAGAGTTCATGGTTCTTTTACACAAGTAAATTTCAGATACGCAATCGGTATTTACGATGATGCGCTTGCATTGAGATAAAATGTACACTTATCGTTCACCTCTAAATTCATTTCCGAGATACCGCTTCTTGCCACGTTCCCGGTGCTTGTCCTCGTAGTTGCGGTGGTACACGCTCTGGCTGTGATTCAGCTCATGCACGAACGCCTTGCGCTCCTCGAAGTCTTTCTTCTCTGCCTTGTACTTCTCGCAAGTGTCGTGGCAAGCTGTGTAGCGTGATGTGCAGTTGAGACAACAGGTAATCATTCTTCGCCGAATCTCCTTTTTGTGACGGCTATTGGGAACTCCTCGATTTCGGAAGCCCATCGTGCCGTACCGTTTCCATAGGTCTTTTGCCAGATCAAGGGAAACCCTCCTATACCGTCGAACAGGCTGCCCAACGTGGCGCTTGTACTCAAATAGGGTTTCATCTTCTGCGCAATCCAGAACCATTGCGGCAAAGCGATGGAGTTGCCAAGAGCCTTATATCGTGGGCTGTCAGCGTACTTGTGCTTCTTGCCTTTGGTGTCTGTCCACTCGCCGATGTCCGTCCATCCGTCAGGGTATCCTTGCAGGCGTTCGCATTCAACAGGTGTTAGGCGGCGAACAATCCAACGGATGGTTTTTTCCGCAACTAACGGCCCGGAACTTGACCCATCGTTCTTACAGGTAAGCGTTGCCGTTTTGTCTCCTGTAACAGCTCCGTTATACACATCGACTGCGACAGAAGTTTTCTCTGCGACCAAACACTCGCTACCATTGCCGATGTTTCCTGCTTTTGCTTTTAAGGTTGAGCATTTTTCGCTTTCTTTGTAGTGGCTGAAAGATTGTTCGTTAAAGGTATGGCGCTCAATCGCAATAGCCGTATAATCTGTAATTCTGTTTTCGTGGTCGCCTGTTATGGTTGGACAAGTTCTGCCATCGCCGTTTCCCCTTGCGTCATAGATAGCTTTCTCGCTTGTTCGATCACATCCAGAATGGCTTGCCTGAGAATGTCCGGGAGTGGCTTCCCACGCCTTGATGCTCTCGTCAGGATTCCCTGACAGGCTCGTGCGCTCAAATAGTATTTCTTCGGCACGTTGTCCTCTAAAATCCACGACAAGAGCGATTCTCTTTCGGCGTTGGGGTACTCCCCAGTATTGAGCGTCGAGCTGTCTCCATGCCAAAGACCATCCGCTTCCGGCGATTGCTCCGGCTTTGCTCCATCTGCCCCCCCTACCCGAAGGTCGAGGAATTGAAACGTCTGGCTGTTCAATGCGGGCAAGTTCTTCCAGCACGGCTCTGAAATCTTCTCCTCCGTTGGAACTGAATGCTCCGGGTACGTTCTCCCAAATAGCGAAAGTTGGATGCAATCCATTTGTGCTTGACCTCATTTCCTTAATGATTCTTGCGGCATCCAAAAACAACACGGAACGGTCGTCGTCAAATCCAAGCCTTTTCCCAGCCATAGACAAGCCCTGACAAGGGCTGCCAAACGTGATACAATCCACAGGCTCTATCTGGTCGCCGTGAATCTTTGTGATGTCGCCCAAGTGTTTCATCTTTCAAAACGCCCGTCCAGCCAGATAGCGCAGCTCTTGCGAGTTAGAACTTACTTCACCGTAGGATTCATTCTGTACTCCAACGTACACCCCGGAACTTCGGTTCCGCTTTTGATGGCTCCTGCAATCGCTGTCTTATTCACAGTTTTAGTGACTTTTTCGGTCATGTATTCAACAGGAACGACAGATTCATCCAAAACGTTGACTGCGGTAGATTTTCTGAATTTAACTTCGCAACGGTCGGACTTAAAGCTCTTTCCATCCAAAGCTTCCGATAGATAACGTTTTAGACCTTCAATTTTCTTTTTAACCGCCGTTTTACGTTCTGCAAAAGACTTTTCTTGTTCCTCGTATGCTTTTGCGTCTGCTTCAAGGTTCTTGATGTAGCAGGCAACATTATCAACTTTGTCATTCTTTTCGAGGGTGAGCTGCATCAGCTTATCGATATCTACAATCTCTCCGGTTTCTGTGTCAACGCAGTTCATAATCTGCGCGTTGATTTCAAAAAGGTTCATATTTTTTCCTTTCGTTTTAGAACGGCAAATCTTCATTGTCCTCAATCACAGAGAAGTCATCCGTGCTGCCCTGAGAGTAATTTTGTGGTGCATCCTGCGCCCGATCGGCGGTTTTGCTGTCAGACTTGCCACCGCAGAAGTCAACCTTGTTCGCCATGATTTCCGTTGCGGTGCGGTTGTTTCCCTGCTTGTCTGTATACTTTCGGGTCTGGATGCTACCAGCCACCAGAATTAGGCTACCCTTCTGGAACCACTTGGAAACGAACAGTGCCGTATTACCAAATGCGGTGCAGTTAAAGAAGTCGGTTTCCTTCTGGCCGCCACTCTGACGGTCGCAGGCAATGCTGAACGTGCAAACATCCTTGCCAGACTTCGTGACCTTAGCTTCAGGCGTGTGAACCAGACGCCCCTGAATTGCGATAGAGTTAAGCATTGTTTAGCCCTCCTTCGGCTGTTTTTGGGCACAGTCCCAACACAGGACACGCCCAAAGCGTTTCTTTGTGCTTCTTGCAGTTTCCAGCGGAGTGACAGTTCGATTGTTGTACTGGACAGGCTGCAACTGTTTTCCGCAACAAGCGCACGGAGGAATATTTTCTGCCTCCGCTTGCTTTTGGACAGGCTTGCTTGCCCTGCTTGTGGTCTGCTTCTGGTACTCGTCCGTGTCAGCGTCCTTCGTATCGTCAATGCAGAACAAACCGTTCAAGGCGTACTTTCTGGCGTAGCTACTTGCTGTGCCGGTAATCTGTGAATCGTCCATGCCCTTCTTAAATTCAGGCTCACGAGCGTATGCAGTCACCGTGTAGGTGGCACCATCCTGCGATTCAACTGTTGCAGTGGCTTCGATGTAGTGCCAACTGTCAACGATAACAGGCTTGTCGGAAAGCCGTAGCACAAGGTTATGCGCTTTCAAGATGGGCTTTACCGCTTCGAGAATGTCCTCGCACGAGCGGTACTTGTAGCCGCCAAATTTGTTCATCTGCCCCTTCGGGGCTTTCAACTCCGACTGAACAGCCATCAGAGCTTCATGGATTTTGCTGTTGTCCATCAGTCGTTCTCCTTCCTCGCTTCTTTCCTCGCTTTGCGGCAGGCCGGGCAACGCTTAGGCAATGCCATATTATGTGATTCAAAGAAAATGCGTTCCGAACGAGAAATGTTGAATACTTTTCCGCAGTCACGGCAAGTTTTCTCAATGCTTGTGCTCTCGTCCAACAAAGCCATACTTACGGCATTTTCGATAACAAACGCTTCCTTTATTCCGTCATAAACGCTCCTAACAAGCGTATGCTGCGGTGCGCGACCGTTCTTACGGAGTATTTTCTCCCAGTTGTTCCTTTCGCAGCTTGCGCAAAGAGTTTTCGTGCTGTTTGGGAACGTCGAAAAAGGCTTATTACACTTTTCGCAGTGCTTAATTTCTTTCTTGTATTTACTCATTTTCTTTCCTTTCTTCGGCATCATTGGGCTTCATTATTCTTACTTTGGCTTAACTTGGCTGTACAAAATCAACCAGCCATCAGGTCTGCCAGTTGTGCATGGAGGTCTTTCAACTCCGCTTCCCTGTCTTCAATCTCGGATTGCAAGTCTTCAATCGTTGCCAGCCGGTCAGCTTCTTTCGCTTCTGCCATCTGTTCGTTGGTCATGAAGTACACGCCGTCCTCCGGCTCTGTCACGCCACCAAATCTGTCAAGGTTAATCATTTTTGGGCCTCTCTCTCTTGCGTTCCTCTTTGATTTGCAGCGCGCTGTACCACTGGTCTTTGTCGATTTCGATGGTAGACCACCGATGGTTACAGGCAATGCACTTCTTGCGGCGAACAATGCTGTCATGGTCAGACCGGCTATCAACCGTTGTAATGTTGTCGCTACCGCACATCGGGCACTTCATCAAGCATCCCTCCACCTGTTCGTATGATAGGCAATACGTTTGATTTTCCGGCGCTCGCGTTCGCTGCGTTCTTCCTCTTCGGCGCTAACAGCCAGCGCACACAGAACGATAGCTGTTGCAAGAAATCCACACGACACGATTACCCAGCCAAGCATCTGCGCTGTGGTCTGACAGCCCTGAATCGTGTCTCCGCAGCCAACTGCTACGATAGCCGCGACCAGACCAAGCATGGAAAGCGCCATTCCTTTCAAAGTTTTCATTGGTTCTCCTTTTTGCTGCCAAAACTAAAAATCCATCCAGTTGCCATTACGGCGGCTGCCACAATGATTCCCCATGTGCCTTTTGCACCGACTAGTAGTTCAACAAGATGCACCAGCCACAGGTTCAAAAGGAACGCTGCCAACACTACTGCAAGAGCAGCGCTCCACATCAGAATAATTTCTATAAGAGCTTTCATTTCTATCCCCTTTCGTTTATTTTTTCGCCATTGCAAATCACGTCTATGCCATGCTTTGCCACTGCAACACCTATCTACGCAATTCCTTCGCTTTTCATTGCTTTGCCCCGTGCTGCCTCGCCTTCGCCAGTCAATTCTACGCCTTGCATACATAGCCGTTGCTGTTCCTTGCTCTTCCACGCTCTTCCATGCCTTTGCAAATCTCCTCAATTCGTTGCATTTCCTTTGCGATGCGTCTCACGGCAATGCCATAGCCATGCTATTATCAGCTATTCCGAACTGTGCCGTTGCGGGGCGAATCATATCGTGTCTATGCAATTCCATTGCTCGTCTGAGCCTTGCTTTGCCATTCCTTTGCAGGTCTCGTCAAATCATCGCATTGCCGTTGCCGCTCAAGTCGCTTCGTCTCCAAGCGTTGCCTTAGCATTTCTGAGCCAATCGTCACTATGCCGTTGCCGTTCCACGCAGAGTGCAGCACAACCCCACCCTGCCATAGCGGTTAATTGAGGATTTCGTAGGTATATCGCCCCTTGCCACTGTTTCTCCACTGGCCGATGCCACGCAGAACGCCGTAGTCCAGCCACTCGAGCACAACCTTCTCATGAGAATCGTCCAGAAGAACAATTTCAAACTCGCAGGTCGAACCAGCTGGAATCTGCTCGCTGTTGACAAGGCTTACACGTTCGCCCTGCGCCGTCTGTGCACGCAGCGGGCGCTGACACTCGGTGATCTCACCGTTCACATGAATGGGAATCATGCGGGGCTGAACGAAAATCAGACCATCAATGACCTTCTTGTAGGCCGTCAGCTTGCCGGATTCGTTGACAGCTTTCTTCTTTCCGGTTTTGGTTTTTCCGCCGATACGACCCAGCATACCACAGGAATCCTTGAAGAAGCCCTTAATCTGATAGTCATACAAGATGGGTTCGCCGTTTTCGTTGCGAGGAAACACGGTCATGCCCTTATCTGCCACAGCATCAGCGCCCAGAGCGGCAACTTCGTCTTCGATGGTGTTTGCATCAGGAGACTTGCTGGCGATGAACTCTCGCGCGATGTTCTGGTTGCTAGGCCAAGTGCCGAGCACCGCTTCGATGAATGTGATTCTGACTTTGATTTTTTTCATTTTTGTTCACTCTTTCTTTCTTAACATGTTCCAGTCTTAAAGGTTCACGCTTTTGCCAGCGATTCTGCCACGGACTGCTTTTGTTGAAGCTGCTTATTGCTTTCTTCATCGTTTTCCATCTTTCGCTTGCGTTAGATGCGTTCCAACCGGTCTTTCTCCCGGTTGTACCAGCGGATTTCGCGCTGGCCGTAGTATTTACCGTTCATAGGTCAATTCTCCTGACGCAAGCATCCGTGATACTTCGCCGTAGTGTTTGCCGAGCTTGTCAGCAAGCGCTTGAACTTGCCCTATGGACGGAATCTTTTTTTCTTCCAATGCTTTCTTATTCAAATTTCGCTCTTTTCGCATTTTTTGATGTTCTGCAATGTTTGCAAAAGCAGCGTCTCTTGCACATTCTTTATGATACTTTTGAGCCGCAGACGTTTTAATCATTGGCTCTCCGCACCATTGACAAGTGGTTTTTACTGGTACAAATCTATGATTTTCGCTCAATGCTTTTCGTCTTGCTCTTTTTCGTTCCAGTGAAACTTCCATTTTGCAATCTGAGCAATATTTTTTTCTAGGATTGACTGCGCCGAGTAAGATGCCACAATGTTCGCAGTATTTAATTTCCATGCTGCATCTCCTTCAATCTGGCTTCTCGATTATGGCGCTCAAAGCACTGGTTTATGAATTTCTCCATCCAAATCACCTTGTTGGCATCGTTTCGTGATACGCCAGCAGCCATTGCCAGCTTCAGCCTACGCTTGCGGCTCGGTGCTTTGTAAAAGTACGTCACCAGCACTCACCAGCCTTTTTGATGATGAAAGCGGGCACGTCCCTGCCGGTAGCCCGACACAGGCAAACACACTTGGCAATCCAGATGTTCCAATCCGGTGCATAAAATGCACAATCTGATTTCTTTGACTCTGCTTCTCCATACGCCCTAATGTAAGCCACAATATAGCCATCTGAGCCAAACCATTCGATGCTATACCCATCCAAACACAATCGGCTCATAATGCGCATCGCCAAGTGCTGTGCTCTTTCGATTTCCGCTTCTGTCCACTTCAGCTTGTCCGCTTCGTAGGCCTTTGTCGCCTCGTCAATGGCGTGGTGCGCCTCTTCCGGGTATTCAAGGTCTACCTTTAAGGTGATGATCTGTTCCATGTTCATCCCTCCGCTTTCTTGTTCTTCTTCGTCTTTAAGAAGAGATTAACGAAATAGACCTGACCGATGCCAGTCACCTTTGTGGTGGTGTTCACACTTGTATGTCCGTCCGAATGGCAGATGACCGTTTCCTTGATGGTGAATAGCTTCATCTCCATGCTGCGCTGCGTTGGCTTATTCCAATCAGCACCCTTGCGCTTGATGAGATAACCATTCTCACGCATCCAGGCATACAACCGTTTCTCGCCGATTTCGATGCCGTTCTGCTTGAGCAGTTTAGCCAGCTCACCGACCAGGATACTGTTTTGACTGGTGCTTACTGCATCGCTGAAAATCTCTTTTGGCTTCATCCGTTCCGTGTCCGCTGTCAGAAGTTTAATCCGCTTGTCCTTCTCCTCCAGCTCTTCGTGCGCTGCGATTAGTGCAGTTGCAAGGAGTTGAGAACGGGTAAGCTGCGGCGCGTTGTAGCTTCCGGCCTTACGGATTTCAGGAAGCACATCGTTTGTGACCCATCTGCGGAACGGTGCCGCTTCCGGTTTGTCGCTGCGGAGAATGACATGGTACAGACCGCTTTCATTGACAACCGTTACGTTCTGTGTGCCACCGGGGGTGTGAATCTGATTCATACCCTTTTCATCATCATCCAAACGTTCTGCGACTTTTGCTGTCGTACCAAGATGAAGAACTTCACACACATCTTTCAGAACGAACCACGCTTCACCGTCCACATCGACTGTGCGAACCTTGTTGTTCTGATATTCAAAAACTTGAATGTTTGCCATTTTCACTTTCCTTTCTCTGCTCAATCAATTTGTTTACCGCATCTTCAACCTTTTCTTTGATACCAGTAGGTTCTCGTTTGCCGTTGAGGATGACGCTTAGGTATTCATGCGAGTACCCCATGCTCTCAGCAAGTTCTTTAATAGACAGCCCATGAACATGAAGTTTTCCAATAACATCCCCCGTCCACTCTGGACGCAAATTTTCTCTCCCCTTTCTTTGTACAAATACTTGAACAAAGACTAAAAGTGTGATAATATAATGTTGTCAACAAAGTTCAAGCATTTAATCATTGCTCTTGTATTCGATTGGAATTGTGCTCAATTTCTTGAACCTGATAGCACTATTAAAGCACAATTCTTTGAACATTACAAGGGCTTATGCTCAATTTGTTGAACTTCGGCAATTTGCACAAGAACAGAAGGTTGAGTATATGTTTTTTGACAACTTCCTCGCATTATGCGATTCAAAGAATGTTGCACCGACAAAAGCCGTTATTGATGCTGGACTGCCGAAATCGTCTTGGTCTTACTGGAAAAAGAAGTATGAACAAGGCGAAGACCCAAAGCCGTCTTCCGATAACGCTTCAAGGTTAGCACAATACTTTGGTGTTACTGTAGACTACCTTCTCACTGGCGTGCAAAAAGAAAACCCGCCCCAGCAGCCGCAAAGTGAAGTTGATGCAGCAGTGGAGCGGATTAGAAGAAAACTCGAATCTATGCCGAAAGAACAGCGTGAAGCGCTGATGAACCTAATCGAGAAGATGTGAGGAAAGCCCGTGTATTACTTGTTGTGCGGATGCGCCTTTTGTTTCTGGTTCATGCAGGCCTTATTAAAAGGCAATGACCGTGTACTATATGGCAACAGCAGAAAATATCGTTACCGTAGAAACCGAAAAAAGAACTGGTTCTGACCCGGTAAAATAAAAACCCCTTGTGCCGGGCTGGTGTAGCTCTGTGCAAGGGGTTTTCTGTTATTCTAGGTCTAGGACTTGCTCCGCTGCCGGAATCTTATCAGGGTGTTCCAACAGCCATGCGATAAACCTGTCAATCTTAGCTCTTTCTTGTTCGCTCATTGCAGCATATCCTCCCGATCAGTAAATACGAATTTTCATTTGATATGATTATACTTCTTCTGGTTGTATAGTCAATACAATTTGAACAACTTCGTAAAAATCGAACGTTTTCTTTGCATCCGTTACTTTACATCGGGGAAGCCACGAGCGTTCAAGTCAAAAGGGACAACGCCTATTCATCTTTCCTCCAATCACAGTTCTACGAACTGCCCGTTAATTTTTTCGATGTTCTCTGCCGGGTCACATCCATTATCTAAGGCGGCTACGGCACGCTCTAGGACAGCTTTTGCTTCTTCGTAAGCAAACTTATCGGCATTGCTGTTTGCAAGGTTGTAGACCAGCTTTAAGGCGGTCTGGCGGGCATAGGGTATAAGCATGGTGTCGATTTGGTTCATAGACTAGCCCTCCCACGGCTTTGGCGTTCTGCTTTCGGTAGGTTCAGATGCGGGCATCCCGTCAATGATAATCATGTTGTTACCTCCTGCTTGATTATTTTTTCGATGTTACAGTTATAACACAGGCTGCTGTTGGTTCTCCATAGCAGCTTTTTCCATTTTTTGGCTTGTCGAATCCAGCAGTTTTGCCGGATTTTGTTGAAAGGGTGGGAATTTATGGATGAATATTTGGTAAGAACGGCCAAAGCATTAGAGATGGCACGGATACGTTCCGGCTTAAGCCAGCAGAAATTAGCCGCACGAATGGGCGTGAATCGTGGCACGATTGCCAACTGGGAGCAAGGTCTGGCAGCCATCTCCCTGCCAATGGCTATGCGCTGGTTCACCTGCTGCGGCGTATCGGTGGCTCGATACATGGACGCTTGCATTCATCCGGGGCTGCTAGAACATCTGGAAGACGACCTTTCCGACATGGAAAAGCGCAAGACTCTCATAGATGCCATGATGGAATGTTCTTCCTATGAGATAGATGCCTTGTTGTACATTCGGTACGGAGATCACGGCTCAGACCACATCGGCGTGTTGACGGAGGTTCTAGCAAACCTCCACACACCGTTGAAGGACAGGGTTTCTGTCTGTCGGATGGTATCCGGTAACTATGAGATAGCGCAGGCAACCAAAACCGACCCAGACCCGAACGGAACTGCCCCGAAGATGGAAATTCTTTATCAGGCGCAAGATGCCGGAACGGAAGCTGCTATGAAGTCCAACGATTCTTACACTGTGAATCCGAATAATATAAGTGGTTGATTATCGAATTATCGTTGTTTTTGAAGAACATTTTGTCCACGTTCATCCACTTTTTGTACACCTATGGGGAAAATTCACCTTGTCATTCCGTCCCCCATGGGCTGTAAATCAACAACATTCGCACGGAATAAGCGACGGATTAGCGTTAATTTGTTGTTTGCAATTTAGTGGTTTGTCAATCCGTCCCCCATAATACCGGCTCAAAAGTTTTTCATCCACTTTTTGTACACGTTAGATAAGACTAATCATTGCTGGAAAGACTTTATTCAGCAAATGGAAGGTTGAGTTATCAACAAACTGAAATGGAAAAAGAAAGAAATTGTTGAAAATTATCGTCATCGCCTATTTAACGATGATATTTAACCTCTTGTTTATTTCTTGTTTAATATATAATAAGTAGATGGGGGACAAAATGACAAAGCATGGGGGACGTTTTGACAAGTCATGGGGGACATTTTGACAACCATATGGGGGACAAAAAGACAAGTCACGGGGGACAGAATGTATTGACTTGTCCCCCAAACTGTGATATACTGCTTTTAGGATAGAAAAGGAGGCGAACAGATGCAAAAAATATCCGACAACAACCTTGTCGAAAAAAGCAAATCTCTTGTGTGGGCAAAGTTTAGGGACTACACGGCAGGCGAGCTTCGGCTGCTAGAGGTTTACCTGTCAAGAATAAACCCGAGAGACCCAAACAGCAGCCGTGTGGAGTTCTCATTGGCAGAGTACAGAGACCTGCTCGGACTGAAAAGCCTTGATGCACGAAGGATTGAGCCGCAGATTAAGCACTTTTTGGGAAACACGGTGTCGATTCCCATTGACAAAGAGAAGGGAACGTTTGAGAGCTTTGTCCTTTTCACAAGGGCAAAACTGGACTATGTGCCAGAAACAAGGTCTTATGTTGTGGCAATCACTTGCAACCCTGACCTTCGCCCTATCTTCTTTGACATTGCCGAAAGTGGGTACGTTCGGTATCGTCTACGCTACACATCACGGATGAAATCACAGTACAGTATTCTGCTTTATTCGATTCTTCGGGACTGGATGAACATGGACAGCAAGCCGCATGAAATCAGTCTGAAAAAACTGAGAGAACAGCTTGGTGCGATGGAAGCAAGCTACGATGTTTACAAGAACCTCCGCAAACGAGTGCTTGACGTTGCAGTAGATGAAATCAATGCTGTGTCTGACATCGTGGTGACCTATGAACTAGTTCTTGTGGCGCGAAAGGCTGTGGCAGTCAAGTTCAAGCCCAAAATTAAAGCGTCTGAGACGCTGATTGAAGCTCAGGCAAGCGAAGTATCTACCGAACCTCAAAAAGCTGCCAGAAAGCCACGCAGAAGCGGATACGAGGACTTTGACTGGTCTATGTGCGACGAGCTGGAAAAGCAAGACTGCATTGACGTGGCGAAGGTAGTTGAGAAATGGATGAAGAAAGAGCATCCTGAAATCAAGCTGCCGAGACGCAGAGAAGCGGTTTACGACACGGTGAAGGCAGCGTATAAGGACATCTTGTCTTTAAGCAGAACACCATTCCCCGACAGACCTGTTGGCTATCTGATTAGAAGCGTGGACAAGGCAGGTATCGTAGACAGGTATATGCCAGCGTTCTATTCCATTGAAGTCTTGCAAGAGTAGTCAGATGCAGCACATTATGCAGAAAGGAGAAGGTATGAGACTGATTGACGCAGACAAGCTAAGGGATTATTTGCAAAACCATTACAACGAAGTTGAAGCGCTTCACCGTCCGAATGACAGCGAGTATCTTTGTGGAATTGGGACTTGTCTTGATTCTATTGACGCAGATAGCTTTGAAGCGCTTGACACATATCCGGCGTGGATAAGTGTGAAAGACGAGCTTCCAGCTATTGGCGAGCCTGTTCTTGTTTTTGACGATGCATCAGATATGATGTTTGGATTCATGTCATCCGGTGGGTATTGGTTGGAAACGGGGAGTGAACTTCCTTGCAACGTGACACATTGGATGCCTTTACCAGAACCACCGAAAGAATAAAGAAAGAGTGATAAAATGGCAAAAATCATAGCTGTTGCTAACCAGAAGGGCGGCACAGGGAAGACTACCACAAGCACCTGTCTGGCTGGCGCATTGCAGTTGCTTGGCAAAAAAGTTCTGCTGGTAGACTGCGATGCCCAGTGCAACGCAACGGACACCTACGGCGCACAAACAGAGGATGTTTGTACCCTGTTCGATGTAATGACGCGGCAGGGTACGGTAGAAGAAGGAATCCAGCACTGTGAAGCTGGTGACATTCTGCCGTCAGACAGTGCATTGAAGGACATTGACGAGCAGCTTGTCCGGGACATTGGTAAGAACTTCCGGCTGCGTGAAGCACTGGAATCCGTGTCTGCACAGTACGATTACATCGTTCTGGACACTCCCCCGCAGCTCGGTCTTGCGCTTGTAAACGCTCTGATCGCCGCCAACAGCATCATCGTGCCCATAACAGCCGACCGTTACGCACTGGCTGGTTTGAGCCAGCTTTCGCAGACCATTGGTGACGTTCGCAGATACTTCAACCCGACTTTGAAGATTGAAGGTCTGCTTCTGAACCAGTACAAAAGCCGTGAGAACCTGTCCAAAGAGGTCGTGGAGCAGCTTCCTGTGATTGCACAGAGCATGGGAACAAGGCTGTTGGACGTGAAGATTAGACCGTCTATGGGCGTTCGTAAGGCGCAGGCAGAGCGGCACAGCCTGTTTAACGGTGACACGGCAAAAAGTACCAGCGCAGAGGATTTTAAGGCGTTGGCGCAGATGATTGTGAAAGGAGAAGAAAATGAGTAAGAAGATTGTAGACGTTGCTCCCTTGATGGAATATTATCGAAACAGACTTCTTGAAGAAGGTGACAATCAAGCGTTGGAAGATGCGTTAGAAAGGTTAAGAGCGTTAAGAAATGCTGATGTGCAAGATTTACAGCCAAAAGCAACATGGGAACGTCCAGAGGGTTTGACTTTTATTATTCAGGACGATTATGATAACAGCCATGCAGAGCAAGCAATCAAATGCAGTAATTGTGGTGGTATGATTTCCGAAAGCGATTTCGACAAGTGGATTTGGAATTTTTGCCCAGTATGTGGTGCAAAAATGGAGGAAGAAAAATGAAATCAACCAGCAAAAAAACATCCGGCTTGTTGGGCGGTTTTGACTTCCAGCCTGTTTTTTCGGAGCAGACATTAAGCCGAAGTGAGCCAAAGGAAGAAGAAGTAAGCCAAGCAAAGCCGAATAATGCCGAACAAGCACTAATTAAGCCTAGTGATGCCATAGACAGCCACGCACAGCCAAGTGAATCGGAATTAAGCACTATTAAGCCGAAGCAAGCCAAAGACAGCAAAAGTCGGCCGAGTGATGCCATGTTAGGCGAAAGTAAGCCAAAGAAACTGAAACAGGCGAAGGAAGTTAAACGGCTTATCGAACAAGGCGATATTCCCGGCGCACTGGCTGAAGCCGGCTTGACAAAGAAAAAAATCCCGATGCCGGAATCGCATCAGGGCGTTGCAAGCGGTGACGGCAAGCGTTCTAAGCGCATTACCATCCTTATGAGCGAGGAAGAACGCAAGTACATCAACCGTGAAGCCAGACGGCACGGAATGACGATTGGACAGTTCGTGTACGCTCTAGCGGCTGCGGCGGCAGACGGAAAGATTGAGCTGGAGGATTTCTTGGAGGATTGACGTATGATTGTTTATAGACCTCATCGTGGTTCTTTGGAAGATGCCATGAAAGAAGTAAAAGCATTTGACAACTGGTATCAGATGACACATTATATTGCAAATAATTGGAATTTGGCGGTTGGCAAGAAAGTGATAGACCCTGACAATATTGTTATGGACGATAAACCGGTCAATAATGACCGTGTTGGTTGGAAAGACGTTCACATGGTTTTGACAACTCGTATTGGGAACGACAATTTTATGGAGAAATACGGAAACCCGCAGTGTATCGGGTATTGCACTTACGATGTCTCAAGTGTAAAAAAATACTTAACGCCGAAAGAAGTAGGGGGTGAAAACTTTTATTGGGTCAAAATCCAGTACGATGACGACGAAAAATGCAGACACTTTCAAGCTCCGTTCGTCTTGTTTGCAAACAACAAAGAAGAAGCAAAGGCTAAAATCGAGCGAGAAGTCTCCGGCAAATTCTCCATCGTTGGCATAGTTGAGCTTGATAAAAGCCTTGTATTTCATCCGCAAGACTTATTTGACATAAAAGCCAAATCTGTACTTTGGGAATGATGGGGGGAGAGATTGTGCGCACATATAAGCCACACAAGCACAGAAGCAAAGAGGAACAAGCTCCTTCTGTAGATACCGTTGCGGACATTCGGTGTAAGAACTGTGATTTATGGAACACATGGGACAAACAAGGAGAACTGTGTAGTTGTGCTCACTTCACGCTAGATGATTCCAGCCCTGCGTATACAAAACCTGATGATTTCTGTAGTTATGCAGAGCAACGATAAAAGCTGAGATTTAAGGAGTAAGTAGTTATGAAAGTTGGAGATAAAGTTTACGCTGAAGATTGGTGCGAAGGCATTATCGATGAAATCGACGGAGATACTGCCATTGTTGAGTTTGATACTTCTTGCGGAGGTGGAAGACTTTCGTTTTCGTTGGAACAACTTCAGCTAGCCGAGTCTGATAAAAACTAAATTCTAAAGTTAAAATAGTAGAACCCCTGTGTAGCCGTTAAAAACTACACAGGGGCTCTGTTTTACTTGTCAGCAATGCAATCCCAGTAGAGATATGCCTTGCCGTCTGCGGCATCTGCGTCCTCAAGGAACGCCTTTGCCATGTCAGCGTAGAAGCCCGGAGTGTCAACGGACTGACGCTTTGCGACCTGACAATAATCCGAGTACATCATGTTCATGACAGCCCAGAAATCGTTCGGGTCGCAGGTGATATTGCGCTGCTTGGCAACGTCCTGTGTCTGTTCCAGCGTCCAGTGACAGCCTTTCGTGCCGTCAGCGTTTACCATGCTGTCGCACCATTCCTCCGCTTCATCGTGGGTGAGGTGCTTGCGCGGCATCTTGATGGAACGGCTGTCCACACCGCCATGTTCATACTGCCCAGACCGCTTGTCCCAGTCTCCGTTCTGCGAGAAGCCAATCTGTGGCATCTTGCGCCCATACTCTACGTCAGGGTAGCGGGGGATAGGGTAGGGGTCGATGTAGCGGTTCTCCTCCTGCGGATAGTAAGGATAGCGGTCGCTGCCATCTTCCAGCTTGCGCAGACGGCGTTCCAGATCACGTTCCCTGCGGTCACGTTCTTCCTCAAGGCGGTCACGTTCCGGCTCACGGCCTTTGTCGTGGTCGCGGAGCATCATCATGCGGCGAAAATTAGTCTTGCCCATAATCTATACCTCCTTAGGAAATGGACGCAGGCGCACCGGCGTGGGAGCGGCAGAAGCAACCAAGATACTTAAACGTGCCTGTGCCAGTGGCAGACGTTGCCACACGGGTAGCGTAGCGGGTGCGAGTGTGGATGCTCTCGGCGGTCGCCTGAGCGCAGTTGCAGTCGGTCAGAGGGTATGCGGTAGTGCCTGCACCGATGGTAATGACCACAGGTGCATTGATGGTGGTCGTGTCCGGCAAGCTCTGAGCAACAACGATACAATACTTCTCTCCGTTCTGGTATGCGCCGGCAGGGATGTTGATGGTCAGTGTGTCGTTGGCGAACGTGACCGCCTGACTGATGACCAAGTGCGGGCAGAGTTTGCAGCTTGTTTTGCAAGCCATAGTAGTTTCCTCCTAAAAAATCAGGGGCAGAGGTGTCTTACCCCTGCCCCGATGGTTCACCCGGTGTTATCGGGGAGTGTGTGGGTTAGCAGCCGCAGCCGCAGCAGTTCACGCCCACGTTGGGATTTGCCACCTGATAAGCGGGAATCGGACGAGGATTGACCCGGTTCAGGATGGTATCGGTCTGCTGGGACATCACGGTGGTCAGAAGCGCATTCTGACGATCCTGAGAAGCGGCGAACTTCAGGCTCTGGTTCTCAGCGGTCAGAGTGGCAATCTTATCCTGCGTGAAGTAGTCCATCATGCTGCGAAAGTTGGCGTTGCAATTGTCCACGATGGCACGGGCGTTGTCTGCGATAGCCTGACGGGTAGCGCAGTCCTGCTGTGCAATGGTGTACTTCAGGTCGCCGATGAGCTGCTTGTTCTCGCAGCAGCAAGATGCCAGCTGCGTCTGGATAGCGGTCTGACCAGCCTGACGTGCGTTGCCCTCCTGCATGATGGCAAGGCTGATGGCGTTGTCGCCGTTGGACACGCTGCGTTCCAGACCGTTCACGAGCTGTGCGTTCTGGTAGCCAAGCTGACAGATGGCGCTATTCACACCAGCAAAGCCGTTTGCGATGTTGGTGTTGACGCCGTTCATCTGTGCCAGCTGGTCATAGCCCAGAGAGCAGATGCCGCTCTGGATGCCAGCCAGAGAGCGAGAGGTGTCCTGCTGATAAAAGCCCTCAGACAAAGCCGCACGAGTATCTGCGCCGCCCTGACCGGTTGCGCCGGTGCCCACCAAATAGGGAATGTAGGCGTTCATGCCGTTGTCACCACCGTTCCGGCCATAGCCGTTTGTGCCCCAGCCGAAGATGATAGCAAGGATAATAACAGCCCACAGACCTTCGTTGCCGAAGAATCCGCCGTTGTTATTACCGCCGTCCTGCCCAGCCAGATAGCCAGTTGCAAAATCGTCCATAACAAAACTCCTTTCAGTTTTGCGTTATGCTATCCCATCGCCGTGTGCGATGGGCGAAGCCAGATAAAAGCGGTTTTTATCAAGTCCGCAAAACTGAGAAGCGTTTCGCTTAGAGAAATGCTTATTTGGGGATTATCAAGTTAACTTGGAGGATTGTCCTTTTTATCTTTCGGGTCGTCCCACTTTTTGCTGGCAGCCCCAAAAATAAAGCCGAGCATTAAAGGAACCCATATTTTGTCATCGCCGCACAGATTGTTGATGTCAAAATCTTTTTCGGAATGGCTGTTTTCGATATCGTCCATTGTAGAACCTCCTCACTTCGGAAGCGTCAAATTCAGTACGCTTGCCAGCTGGTTCAAGTCGATGCCACGCTCTTTGGCGAGGTTCTGCGCCATCGTCCTAAGCTGCGTTTCGTTTTTGCCCTGAATCAGGTTCAAGCCCTGCATGATGGGAGCATTTTGCCCGCTCAACTGCTGGATAAGCCCCATCGGGTTCTGCCCGGCACGAGCCAGATTTGCAAGCTGCATGATAGGGCTGTGAGTAATCATATCAAACGGAGATGGCATCACTTATTCTCCTTTCTTCGCTGCGGCAGCGGGCTTAGAAAAGCTCTTCTGCCACTTTTCCAGTTCATCCAGCCTGTGGACGAGGGCGTTATACTCTTCAACAGGCACATACTGCTGTGTCGGTGCAGCGGTCTGCTGTGCCTGTTGCGCTTGTATCTGCCGCCACGCTTCCGGGCTGTAAAACTCCTGTACATAGGATTCACAGGTGTCCGGGTTCAGCCGCTTGCAGTAGATCACGCCACTCCGCAGGTCGGGACAGTAGGTCGGTCTGCCGTACAGGTCGGACGGTATCGCCAAAAATTCCTCCCTGCTGGAAACAGGCCTGCCCAGTAGCCAACCGCCGTCCTGCGCCGACTGCTGAACAGGCTGCTGCCCATTCATCGGCTGCGGACGCTGTTGCTGAGCCTGCTGCATTTGCGTGTTCGGCAGTGGAGTGGAAAGCCCAACTGTGCCCATGCCGCCGTAAGGATTGACAGGCTGTTGCGGAACATAGGGCGCTCCGGGTGTTGGGTAATAGCTCATAATACATCCCTCCTATTGCGCCCAGTATACCGCACCGGCAAAAAGCGAAGGACAACGAACGCCAAACGAAGGACAAATATAAACTGATACAACTGATACAAAACGAACAAAAAAATAAGGCAAAATCTGGTGACTATGCTTGTATCACTTGTATCAGTTTTGTGGTATAATCAGTACAGTAAAAAACAAATGGAGAAAACAAATATGGAAAACACAACTATCCGCAACCTTGGCAAGCTGTATCGCTTGCTGGACGAAGCCTGCACCCCTGACCATGCAAATCAGGCAGACTTTGACAACGCTAAGAGGTTTCCTGTACGCGGCGTGATGATGAAAATCACGCTGGCGCACAAGCTCCACAAGATGACACCGGAGCTGGACAACGCCTGCTCCTACGTCCTGAAGGACGTTGACATCGAGGACATTGACAGCAGCTTTGCGCTCAAGGCATTGTCGATGCAGCAGCAGGGCGTGTTCCAAATTGGGTATATGTCACCTGATTACAAAACGCTTGGTGTGGACACGGGCAAAATTAAGGCCGCTCGGGAAAGCGCCGGTCTGACCATTCGTGCACTGTCGGAAAAGACCGGGTTGTCTACCGCGACAATCCAGCACGCAGAAGCCGGAAAGCCTACGCGGATGACCACGCTCAAGAAAATTGCTGCGGCCTGCAATGTGTCTCCGGAAGATTTGCAAGGATAAATAATTGAATGTCCTTAATCAGATGAAATCCGTGGGCTGTGGTATAATAAGGGAAGAAAACCCTTAAAGAAAGGAGAATTTGTCATGGATGCTTATATGGTTAGTTTTTGGGTTTTTGAGTGCAACCCAGCAGCAGACCCTAACACCGCCAACAATGGTGGAGGGTATTCTCAGCCATCCGGGGGCATCATGGTTGCCCTCGAAAACGGGGATTACCTCACCATCACCGTGGACGATTTGTCTTGCGGCGATTTTGGCACCCGCGTTTTCTGGGATGTAACCAGCACCGATGGCCGCAACTGGGGCGGTTGTTACGGTAGCATGGACGATGCCGCCATTGATTGGGAGTGGAGCGAGAACAGTCTTGATTCCATTTCCGGAGTATATGGCATTGATGCAAGAGCAATGCTGCACGATGCGGTTTTGGCTGTGCACATTGCCGCATAAAGAAACCCCCGATGTTCCAAACGGAACACCGGGGGTTTTTGTTTATCAAAGCATTTTTTCAATACCTTTCAGCCGGTAGCTTATCGCCGTCCGGCTGTAATTCGTCTGTGCTGCAATGTCCGGCAGCGGGAGCCGCTCAACGTACCGCAGTAAGGCTATCTTACGGTCTACCCTCCCAAGCGGTGCGCTTTTGATGGCGGCGGTCATCTGCTGTCGGTCAAGCCCTTGCAGGCACAGTGGCAGCACTACACGAGCCGCCGCCACAGGCAGCACCGAGCCAGAAAGGCTGTGGCAGCTGTCCGGCGTTGCGCACCATATTGCCAAGCACGGCAAACCGGTGACGTTTTGTCACCATTTTCGTGACGTGCCGAAATTGCTCTTGTGCGGCGTACATTTTGTTGAGGTCAACAAAATGCTCGTATGTAGTGCTTGCCATGATATCACTCCTTATTGTGAACAATGAGATAACGAATTGTGGAAATTTTGACGATACAGCTATCGTCTGGGCTGTTTTGTTGCACACCGCTGAGCGCAACGTATTCGCCATTTAGCCACAAAATATTTCCTTCCAACCGCATGAGCCATTTTCCGCTGCCATCGAAATCAGCGGCATGGTTATCCAGGTCGATTTCGAGGTAAAAACCATCGTTCTGTTTTGCAAAGTATTTTTGCAGAACAGAAGTGATTTCTTTCGTACTCATGTTTTCGGAATCAGCAATGACTTTGATGTAGTGATAATGAAACATTTTTTGCCTCCTTACAGTGTGATTTCCTCAGCGTTCGCCTTGTCCTCCGCATCCAGAGCATCGTAGTACGACTGCGCAAGGGCTTCCACCTCTGCGATTTCGTCCTCCGTCAGCAAGCCGCTGTCCAGATGGGTGTACGCTTTGTCCAGCCAATATGCCACGTCACGTCTTGCGGAAATCTCCCGCTTGATGGAGCGCAGGGTCAGGTCATGCCGTGCTTTGCTTTTAAATGAAATAAAGATTCCTTCAGTCAGCCATTTCCGCACCATCGGCAGGAATCTCGGAAACGGTCCATACCTGCACAATGTCGTTGGCCTGCATCTCGTAGTGGCTCTCAACTTGCTGTGTCATCGCATCATACTCCGGCGGGTCAGTTTCCACAACTTTGTGATACCCCCACTGCTCGTATACCTCATCAGACGGGTTTGCCACGACAATGCGAAGCGGGTTAGGTGCAGCTTGAATCTGGCCATCAGTTTTGAGTTTTGCGTACATAAAATATCACTCCTCATCTATACCATAAAAAGAAAAAGTCGTTCCGGTTTTAAACATACTGCTTGTTCTGATATTAACTTTTATAATGCCACCGCCGTAAAATCTTACAGCTTGGTTTGAGATATAGATTACTTTTTGGCCGTATAACTGCTCCATCGTATACCCGACGAGTTTCAACTTTTGTTTTCCACTGCTTTCCGAGGAGAATGCGTCATTTAACTCAAGCGCAAACTTTTTACCACTTTTAACGACACTGCCAAAAAATCCACCTTCGACCTGCTCGTTGTATCCAACATTTGTATTCGTGCCGTTTTTAGATATCGCTCCGAGTGCAAGATTGCCGTTGCCATCAAAAATAGCCGTTCCTTCAATGTAAATTTTACTACATGTAAAAGCCACACCATCAGAATCCGTTGAAATTTCAACACTTTTTGCATCCTGTTCAAGCGTGACCGTGCGTAATAGTCTGAGCTTTTTTTGTTTTGCTGTACGCTCATGCAGCATTACGGACTTTGCCATTTCTTACCCCTCCTTTGCATCCACAAGCCAAGTATCCGCAGCCACGCACAAAAACACAATTTTGCACATGGAGTTAGCCTTTGGCACAAAATCAAAATCATCCAAGTCCACAGCTAGAGTGCATGCGGTCTGTCCGCTGCTAAAGACCACCATGATTTCCTGCCCGGTCTGCGCATCAGTTGGCATGGTAATGGACAGCGCGGCCTGCTCTCCCAAAATGTACTTTGCACCTGCTAAAGCCACATCGTCCATAGAGGTACGCACGGTGGCAGTTTGCGGGTCTACCCATGCGCAGTCTCCTTCAGCATCCGTTTTTTTCACCAGCACCTGCCCGGTTGTGCCACCCTCCGGCAGCCCGCCAGATACTGTTTCTAGCGTGATTTCGCCAGTATCAGAGATAGACTTCACCCGCAAAACCTGCCCAACCACAGGAGCAGTAGGCTTATCCAGCTTATCTTGCTTTAACTCACCAACCGCCTCTCCCACCTTTGCCGCATCAGCAGCCTTGCCGGAGATGGAGAGGGTAGTGTCCAGTGCTACGGCAGGGCCAGTCTCACCTTTAGGGCCTTGCTCACCCTGTGGGCCGACCGGGCCAGCCGGACCTGCTGGGCCCGGCTCGCCCTTAAAGTCACCAGCGGCAATGCCTTCCTTCAGCTTCTGCAGGCTGTCAGCGGCCTCCTGAGCGCTCTGGCTGGCACTGCCTGCACTGGTGACAGCTTCACTGGCGGAGGCCTGTGCGGCTTTTGTGGAGGCTTCCACCTGCTTGAGGGCCTTGTCCCGGGCTGTATCCACAGCCTGCGTGGCGGCGGTCTGCTTGTCACCGATGGCTTTCAGTGCGTCCTCTTTGGCGATGATGGTGTCAGAGAGAGCCTGTCCGGCCTTTTTGGCAGATGCCCCGGCCTGCTGTGCTGCCGTCTGTGCGTCGGTCTTGGCCTGCTCTGCGGCGGTGGCATCGGCGTGGACAGCATCCACCAGCTGCTGCCAGACAGGGGTTCCAGGCTCCGGCATAGTGCCGTCCTCCGTGCCTGAGTTGGCACTCACGCGATACCGCAGGTCTGCGCTGGTGACGGTCTTTGTGCCGTCGCTGCCCTCAAAGGTGATGCACCCGCTCCCGGGCTGTGAGGTCACGCTGGCGGGCACGTCCACATAGCCGTCCACCACCAGCGAGGATGCCGGGTCTTTGCCGTCCGGGACGTGCCAAAAGCAGCGGATAGCCAGCCCTGCCCACTCGCCGGTGGCGGTGACGGCAAGGCGGTACACGCCCCGGTTCTTGGTGTAGCCAAAGCGCACCAGCTGCTCATAGCCCGGCACTTTGACGACGCCATTGGATGCGAGAGATACGCTTTGCTCGATCATGCTTTACTCCTTGTTGATGGTAGGTTTCTTCTCTGCCAGTGCCTTTTTCATCATGCTGACGGCCTTTTCAATCACACTGTCCAGCACTTCATCGGTAATGAAAGGCTTCAGCCAGTCCGGCAGTGCGCCGCGCAGCGCGGCAAAGACCTGTGCCTTTTTCTTGGCACCCTGACCGCTGCCCATGATGCTGTCCTCAGCGATGGTCACGAGTTCCAGCGCCCACTGCTTGACGTACTGCTTGTAGCCAAGCCGGATGGCACCAACGGCCATCGCGGCAAAGCCGATGAACATCAGTACCAGTGCGATAGGTGCGGGGATAAAGTTAAGCATTGCTTCCATGTGTTATGTTCCTTTCTCTAGGTCAGAAATACGGTGGTTTGCCACCTTGATTTGTTCTTCCATCACCGGGATGCGCTGGGCAAAATTGTTGTGCATCCGCACCTCCCGGGTCAGTTCTTCCAATTTTGTGTCCATGATAGCCTGCTGTTTTTCCAGCTTGGCATCCATGTCCTTTGCCGCCCTGTTGTTGGCGTAGATGGTACCCAAAAGCCCCAGCACGCCGGTAATCAGCGCTACGACGATTGCTTCGCTCATGCGCCCTCCCGGAGACGGGTCAGACCCTTCTTGCTGATGATGCTGGCATAGTCCTTGTACGCATAGGACAGGTCAACGTTACCGTTCACGCCCGGCACGCGGGCGGTGCTTGTGTACTGCCACATGCCAAAGGCAAACGCCGTTTTGGGCTTATCCTCCGGCTTCGTTTTGGTCTTGTCCTTTGGGTATCGCGCCAGCCACACATCGTAAGGCTTCAGCTCTACACCACCCATGTAGAGGAAGGTACTGCCGAACCACAAACCGGTGTACAGCAGAGCGTACACGCCCCAGCTTTCCACCGTGCTCAGCATGTAAGCTGTCAGGTCGGTCATCGCGGCCTTGCCCAGCGGCTTCTGTACCTCGTCCTCGATGTCCACGGCCACCGGCAGCTCAAAGCTCCGGCCGGTGAGCAGCTTCTTGAAATAGGCCAGCTCCTTGTCAGCCTGTTCCCGGTTGACTGCCTTGAAGTAGCCATACACGCCGCAGGGGATGCCCAGCCGCTTGCATTCTGCGTAGTTGCGGGCAAACTGCGGGTCAGTGTAGGGCTTACTGGGTCTGCCCTCTGCGCTGTTACCCATGGAGCGAATCATCACGCCGTCCACCTTGCCGCTTTCCTTGACCTTTTCCCAGTTGATCGTGCCCTGATGCCGGCTCACGTCCATAATGTTTTTTTCCATGGCTTACTTCTCCTGCACGATCTCTTCAAAGCCGCTCTTGATGAGCAGCGCCTTGACTTTCTCCTTCAGCAGGCGGGGGCAGCGCTTATACAGTGCCTTTGCTTCCTCCAAAGTCTCAGCGGACATGATTTCCTGTGCCCATAACATTGCCATCATACGTACCAACCTTTCTAATTTTTGTGTGATTTTATGCATACACAATCTCGCTCATTTCAAGCAAGCATTGCTTGAGCATCTCGTTTTCTTTTTGCAGTGCCGCCACCGTTTCGGGCAGCTTCTCCCGGGCTTCGGCCTTTTTGCGCTCTTCCTCCTGCGCTGCCAGCTCTTCGGCGGTATAAAGGATATACCTCTGAATGGGTACCTGTTCCGTCCATGCGTCCCGTGCGGGCACACCCTCACGATCGATGATCTTCCGCACGTCTTTTCCGCCGTTGGGGTACTCAGCCACGGTCTCGTAGTGGCTCAGTTCCGGCACGCCCGCCTGCGCGGGGTGCTCCACAGCTTCGGTCTCATCCCGCAGCCAGCCAAGGGTCAGGTCGGGGTT
>ENA-ORCP01000123-ORCP01000123.1-human-gut-metagenome-genome-assembly--contig:-NODE-123-length-59337-cov-10.403476_pt1 | contig 59337 bp, 52 predicted proteins | sample MGYA00242990_ERZ507991 | MGnify/ENA primary metagenome ERZ507991 (study PRJEB26167, sample SAMN06115496) | human gut metagenome | host: Homo sapiens | place: China:Henan | collected 2015-05-07... | reverse complement strand
CCCGCAGCTCCTCGTCGTTGAAGTGGATGCCGTGAGCGAACCAGACGTCGCTGCCCGTCCAGCCCAAACGCTCCATGTACTCCAGAGGGCGGATGCCCTCCCTCTGGAGCATGAAGTTCTCCTCGTCCTTGGTCTCACACAGGTGGGTGTGGAGCCGTACACCGTACTGGCGAGCCAGCTTGGCGCTCTCGCGCAGCAGGTCGGCGGACACGGAGAATGGGGAGCAGGGGGCCAACGCCACACGGTGCATGGCGCCGTAGGACGCATCGTGGTAGGCTTCGATGGCGTGGACGCTGTCCCGCAGGATCTCGTCCACGGTCTGCACCACGCTGTCCGGCGGCAGGCCGCCGTCCTTCTTGCTGAGGTCCATGCTGCCGCGGCTGGCGTACATGCGGATGCCCAGCTCATCGGCGGCGGCAAACTGCGCGCCCAGCAGGTCGCCGCTGCCGGCGGGAAAGACGTAGTGGTGGTCGAAGCAGGTGGTGCAGCCGTGCTTCATCAGCTCGCCCATGCCGGTGAGGCTGGACAGGCGGATGACGTCGGCGTCCAGATTCTTCCAGATCTCGTACAGTGTGCGCAGCCAGTCGAACAGCTCCATGTTCTGGACCTGGGGCAGGTTGCGGGAGAACACCTGGTACAGGTGGTGGTGGGTGTTGACGAGGCCGGGGTAGCAGAACATATGGCTGCCGTCGATGACGCGGTCGGCCTCCACGTCCAGATCGCGGCCGATGGTCTTGATGAAACCGTCCTCACAGTAGAGGTCGGCGCCTTGCAGGATGCGGTCGTCATCATCGCAGGTGACCAGCTGGGCGATGTTCCGGATGAGCAGGGTGGACATGGCGTTTCCTCCTTAAAAATAGATAGGAAAAAAGAGCAGGCCGCAAGCGGCCTACTCTTTTTTGTGTGTGGTCAGCGTTCCTCGCGGAAGTAGGAGAGACCGAGGGACGCAGGGGGCTGATCCTCCCGCTTCTTACGCAGGGAGACGATGATCAGCACCACCAGAGTGATGACGTAGGGCAGCATCTTGTACAGCTCCTTCACGGCAAGGTTTGCTCCCGTGGGGATGAACAGATACAGGATGTACAGTCCGCCGAAGAGGATGGAGCTGAAAATGCCCACATTGGGCCGCCAGATGGTGAAGATAACCAGCGCGATTGCCAGCCAGCCACGGTCACCGAAGGCATCGTTGGACCAGACGCCGCAGGCGTAGTCCATAACATAATACAATCCGCCCAGGCCCGCAATCATAGAGCCGATGCAGGTCGCCTTATACTTATAGCGGGTGATGTTGATGCCCGCCGCGTCGGCGGTGGCAGGGCTCTCGCCCACAGCCCGGAGCTGCAGGCCCACCCGGGTCTTTTTCAGCACATAGGAGGCCACCAGTGCAATGACAATGGCCGCGTAGGCCAGAAAACCATAGGAAAGGAACAGCTTGCCGAATACGCCGGTGGTCTCCGCAATGGGCAGGGTCTTGCGGAAATAGCCGGAGGTAGCAGACAGGGCGATGGAGGGGACCTCCGCGCCGGTGAGCTTGATAAGAGAGCCGCCGAAGAAATTGCCGAAGCCCACGCCGAAGGTGGTCATGGCCAGGCCCGTGACGTTCTGGTTGGCCCGGAGCGTCACCGTCAGGAAGCAATACAGCAGTCCCATGAGCAGGCTGCCTGCCAGGCAGCACAGCAGGGGGATCATAACAGCCAGAAAGCCGTTCATATGGCCGGACTGCTCATAGAAGAAGGCCCCGATGACGCCGCAAATACCGCCCACATACATAATGCCGGGAATGCCCAAATTCAGGTTGCCGGACTTCTCCGTCAGGGTCTCGCCGGTGGCGCCGTAGAGCAGCGGAATGCCCTGCACGACCGCTCTGGGGAAAAAGGAAACAAAATCAAACATTTACTTTTCCTCCTTCCGATTGTTTTTCAGGAAATTCAGCTTGTAGCTGATGAAGAATTCGCTGCCGATGATGAAGAACAGGATAATGCCTGTGAGGATATCGCCAAAGGAGTGGTTCAGGGAGTAGATGGTGGAAATCTCACTGGCCCCCCGGTCCAGGAAGACCAGCAGGAAGCTGGTGAAAATCATGGAGAAGGGGTTAAACTTGGCAAGCCAGGCCACCATAACGGCGGTGAAGCCCCGGTTGTCGGCAATGGTGGTGGTAATGGTGTGGTCCGTGCCGCTGACCAGCAGCAGCCCCGCCAGACCGCAGACAGCACCGGAGAGCATCATGGTCCGCACAATGACCTTGCCCACCTTGATACCCACATAGCGGGCGGTGCGCTCGCTTTCGCCAACCACAGCGATCTCATAGCCCTGCTTGGAGCGGGTCAGATAGAAATACATGATAACGGTCAGCACCAGCGCCACCAGAATGTTCAGCAGGTACTTGTAGCTGCCGATCTGGGGCAGCCAGCCCGCCATGGTGGACTGGTTGATAATACCGATCTTTCCGGCGCCCTTGGGCACCTCCCAGAGGATGACAAAGTAGGCAACCAGCTGGGTGGCTACATAGTTCATCATCAGGGTGAACAGTGTCTCATTGGTGTTCCACTTGGCCTTGCAGATAGCGGGAATGCCGCCCCAGATGGCGCCGGCCAGCATGGAGGCGAAGACCATAATCACAATCAGCAGCCAGTTGGGGATCTTGTCTCCCAGCAAAATCATGCAGGCTGCGGTGGCCAGGCCGCCAATGAGGATCTGGCCCTCGCCGCCCACGTTCCAGAAGCGCATCTTGAACGCCGGGGTCACTGCCAGGGATACCACCAGCAAAATGGCGATGTTCTGGCCCAGGATCCACATCTTCCGCTTGGTACCGAAGGCACCGGCGAACATGGTCTTGTACACACCGATGGGATTCTCCCCCGTCAGCGCCGTGGTCACAATGGCGCAAACCACCAGGGCAAGCAGAATCGCGCCGCCCCGAATGGCCCAGGCCCCGTACCAGGGCAGCCCATCCCGTTTGGAAATATGCAGTACAGCGTGCTTATTCATTGTTTTTGCCTCCCAGCCGCGTCATCATCATGCCCACTTCCGGTTTCCGGGAAGCATCGGGCTTTTCTACGATCCCGCTGACCTTGCCGCCGCAAAGCACCAGGATGCGGTCGCACAGCTCCAGCAGCACATCCAGGTCCTCGCCCACGAAGACGACGGCTACACCGGACTGCTTCTGCTTGTTGATCAGATCGTAGATGGTATAAGAGGCGTTGATGTCCAGGCCCCGGACGGCATAGGCCGTCAGCAGCACCGTAGGGGCCGCGGCAATTTCCCGGCCAACCAGCACCTTCTGCACATTGCCGCCGGAGAGACGGCGCACGGGGGTGCTGACGCCGGGGGTATTGACCTCCAGCTCCTCTACTACCTTTTCCGCCAGACGCTTGGGGTCCCTCCGGTTGGTGAACCAGGAATGGCCCTTGCGGAAGGAACGCAGCATCATATTGTCCGTCAGGTCCATGGAGCCCACCAGGCCCATGCCCAGCCGGTCTTCAGGGACGAAGGACAGGCCAACGCCCAGGCTTGCAATGGCCGTGGGGTCCTTTCCAATGAGCTCCTCTTCCCTGCCGTCATCCTCCACATAGCGGATGGAGCCGGACTGGGTGGGCTGCAGGCCCGCAATGGCCTCCAGCAGCTCTTTCTGGCCGCAGCCGGAAATACCGGCAATGCCCAGAATCTCCCCGGAATTGGCGGTGAAGGACACATCGTCCAGCTTGAGGGTACCCTCCATGTCCTTCACGGTCAGATGCTCTACCACAATGCGAGGCTTGGCATTCACGGGGGCGGGACGGTCGATGTTCAGCGTCACAGGACGGCCAACCATCATATTGGTCATCTCCTGGGCGTTGGTTTCCCTGGTGAGCATATCGCCCACGAACTGGCCGTGGCGCAGGATGGCCACCCGATCGGACAAGTCCTCCACCTCGTGCATCTTATGGGTGATGATGACGATGGCCTTGCCGTCGTCGCGCATATTGCGCAGGACCTTGAAGAGCTTTTCCGTCTCCTGGGGGGTCAGCACAGCAGTGGGCTCGTCCAGAATCAGAATATCCGCCCCGCGATAGAGGACCTTCACGATCTCCACCGTCTGCTTCTGGGAAACGGACATATTGTAGATCTTCTGGTTGGGGTCCACGTCAAAGCCGTAGGCATCGCAGATTTTCTTCACCTTGGCAGCGACCTTATTCATATCCAGCCGTCCGGGCTCCTTCAGCCCCAGGACGATATTCTCCGCAGCGGTGAGCACATCCACCAGCTTGAAGTGCTGATGAATCATACCGATGCCATAGGAAAAGGCATCCTTGGGGGAACGGATCAGCGCCTCCTTGCCATCGATGAAAATCCGGCCCTCATCGGGAAAATAGATGCCGGAGAGCATATTCATGAGCGTTGTCTTGCCGCTGCCGTTTTCCCCCAGCAGAGCCAGAATTTCGCCCTTGTAGATATCCAGCCACACCCGGTCATTGGCCAGCACAGGGCCAAACCGTTTGGTAATGTCCCGCATCTGCACAGCGGCTTTCTTTTCTTCCAAAAAGATCACTCCTTCTCTGAAATGCCTTCCCCTGGGGGAAGGTGGCCCGCCGCAGGCGGGTCGGATGAGGGGCGGGCCGAAGAACCGATAAGGAGAAATCTATGGCAATTCCGTTCCGGTAAACAGCTTGGAAGCGGCTTAGGCCGGTTCTATATCGGTTCTGCTTGCCGCCCCTCATCAGTCTCGGCGTTCCGCCGAGCCAGCTTCCCCCAGGGGAAGCCATTTTCATATTGAATGCTTCAAAGGGCAACGCGGCGAAAGCATCACTGCGCTGCCCTTTGCAGCATTTCCAGGAGCCCCGATTGGGGCCCCTGGATTTGATTATTAGTAAGCCTGGTCCAGCAGATTGATGCCGTCGATCTGCAGGGTGAAGTAAGGAGCGGAACGCTTGGTGGATTCCTGGAAAGCGCCGTTCTCAATGACCTCAGTATCGGGGGTGTAGTCGGCATCGGTGTCCACATCAGCCATGAAGGACTCGACCTTCTCGCCGTTCACAGTGAAGGTGTTGATGTCGAAGACCTGCAGGGAGCCATCCTCCAGAGCAGCCTTGACCTCTTCCAGCTTCTCGGCAGTGCCAGAAGCGGCAACAGCGTCGTTCAGCTCGGTCAGGACAACAGAGCCGGTCTGCAGGGTGCCGGTCCAGTCAGCGGGGATCTCCTCACCGTTCATAACAGCCTTGATGGCCATCTCGTAGTAAGGAGTCCAGTCGATGCGGGAGGACACCAGGAAGGTGTTGGGGCAAGCGGCGATGGTGGAGCCATTGTAGGAAACGTTGGGCACACCGGCAGTCTCGCAGGCGGTGGGAGCACCCATGGAGTCAGCGTGCTGGGAGATCAGGACGCAGCCGTTCTGGATCAGCTTGTTGGCGCCTTCCTTCTCGGCGGTCTCATCGTACCAGGAGCCGGTGAAGGTCACGTCCATGGTAACGGAGGGGCAGACGGAGCGAGCGCCCAGGAAGAAGCTGGTGTAGCCGGAGACGACCTCGGCATAGGTATAAGCACCCACATAGCCCATCTTGGCCTCGTCAGCGGTAATCTTGCCGTCCTCGATCATCTGGTTCAGTTTCATACCGGCAGCAACACCGGCCATGTAGCGGCCCTGATAGATGGCAGCGAAAGCGTTGTGGTGGTTGGCCAGGCCCTGGGTGTGGGCCTTGGTGCCGGTGGCGTGGCAGAACTGCACGTCAGGGAATTCCTGAGCAGCCTGGATGATGTAATCCTCGTGGCCGAAGGAGTCGGCGAAGATGATGTTGCAGCCGGCATCGGCCAGCTCAGCAGCGGCATTGTAGCACTCCTGGCCCTCGGGGATGTTGGTGCGGAACAGGTACTGATCCTCGGTCAGGCCCAGGTCAGCAATGGCCTGGCGGGCAGCATTCATGAAGTTCAGGTCGTAGGTGGAGTTCTCGTCATGCAGGAAGATGAAGCCAACCTTGATGTTGGAAGCAGCGGCAGGGGCTTCGCTCTCTGCGGCGGCAGTGGTCTCGGCAGCGGCATCGGTGGCAGCAGCGGTGGTGGAAGCGGTGCTTCCGTTGGAGCCGCAGGCAGCCAGGCCCAGAACCATCACAAGGACCAGAGCCAGAGAAAGAATCTTTTTCATTTTTTCTTTTTCCTCCTAGAAAAATGTATATGTTCATCGCAGAAGCGAGAAACAACGTGTTAATTGCGGAAGGTGATTGCGTCGTCGGTCATGGAATCCACGATGGCGAGGGACTCTACCCTTACGCCCTCGGCCCGGAGTGCGTCGCCGCCGCCCTGGAAGCCCTTCTCAATGGCGATAGCCGCACCCACCACGGTGCCCCCCGCCTGACGGACCAGCTCGGTCAAGCCAACCAAAGCCTTGCCGTTGGCCAGGAAATCGTCCACCAGCAGAACCCGGTCATTTTCACCCAGGTAGTCGCTGCTGACAACGATGGTGTAGTCCGTGCCGTGGGTATAGGAGTGGACGACAGCCGTATAGACCTTGCCGTCCACATTGCTGGACTTGTGCTTCTTGGCAAAGACCATAGGCACGCCCATTTCCAGGGCCACCGCCGCCGCAATGGCAATGCCGGAGGACTCAATGGTCAAAACCTTATTGACACCGGCATCGGCATAAAGTCTTGCAAATTCCTTGGCCATCTCGCCCAGGAAGGAGGTATCGATCTGCTGATTCAGGAAGGAACCCACCTTGAGGATACCGCCGGGCAGGACCTTGCCCTCTTCCAGGATTTTCTTTTCCATTGCCTTCATATGCAAAACGCTCCTTTTTTAAATTAAAAAAACCGCGGACAACTACAGTCCACGGTGCAAAAATGAGCAAACGCCTTCCAAAACCCGAATTTAGGGAACGGAACGCGCATTTTTCACCAATGGTCACAGCTTCCTGGCGCTGCGGTAGAAACTCTCGGGCCATACATCCGAAATTACATTAGCTTTTGTTCACTTGACAAGGTCATCCTACCCCAAAATTCATCGTTTGTCAACATTTGTCGAGGCCACTCCATGTTTTTTTCGGTTTTTCACAAAAAGCATACGCTTTTTTTACGTTTCATTGGAAATGGTGAAGGGGCGGCACAGCGCCGCCCCTCTCGATGGTTTACTTGAACGGAACCACGGTCAGGTCCTTGGGATAGTGATTCAGGACTTCGCAGCCGTCCTCGGTGATGAGCACCAGGTCCTCAATGCGAACGCCGATGCCCTCCTCCGGGATATAGATTCCCGGCTCCACGGAGAAGCACTGGCCCGGCCGGATCACTGCCTCATTGACAGCGGACACATCCCCCGCCTCATGGACCTCCAGGCCGATGGAATGGCCGGTCCTGTGGGTGAAATACTTTCCGAAGCCCTTTTCCGTAATGTAGTCCCGGGCGGCCTTGTCTACGTCGCACATCCGGGCCCCGGGTTTGGCGGCAGCAATGCCCCGGAGATTGGCTTCCTTCACGATTTCATAGATTTCCCGCTGCCGATCGGATACCTCGCCCAGGAAGACCGTCCGGGTCATATCGGAGCAGTAGTCATCCTTTCTGCCGCCGATATCCAGCACCACGCAGTCTCCCCGTTTGCCCCGGCTGCCGTCCGTCACATGATGGGGGTCCGCCGCATTGCCGGCAAAGGCGGTGATGGGCTCGAAGGAATAGCCGGAGCAGCCCGCATCCAGGTAGTATTGCAGCAGGAGGTCCGCAAGCTCCGTTTCCGTATGATCTTCCGGCAGGGCATGGATGATCCGGTCCATGACCTGATCGTTCAGCCGGGAGGCAATGCGCATTTTCTCCTGCTCCTCCGGAGTCTTGATGGCCCGGACCCCATCTACAATGGAAGAGGAGTTGACGCATTTGCCGGTGTGCAGCTCCTGCAGCCGCAGCAGGAACCGGGCAGGCCAGTTTTTGTCCACGGCCACGGCCTCCCCGGGAATCAAAGCCTTGGCCACCAGGGCCACGCCATCCTCGGTGTCATTGTAATAGGTAATGGGTACGCCCAGGTCCCGGCTCTGGTGGAACAGGTCGTTGATAAAGAACCGGTGATTCCCGTCCTGACGCAGCACCAAAACCAGCATCCGCTCCCCGGGCTGGATGGACACGCCGGTAAGGTAGTAGATGACAGCAGGGTCGGAAATCAGGAGTTGCCGAACGCCGGAATGGTTCATTGTCGCCAGGATTTTTTCTAATTTAATTTGATTCATAGATTGTCCCCCTCAAGTTAGCTATTCTTTGCACCCAAGACCAAAACACACATATCATGCCCAGCGTTTCCACAATAGTAGTAAATCTGATATCCAACAGGAGTGTCAGTTTCCTTTCCATTCGCATTTGCATAATCGATACGAACATAGTACGTCCCCGTTTTTAACGCTATCTCATTCCCGCCCGGATATACAATTTTGGTATGTGGGCGGCTGCCATAATCAGGATCCGTAAAGGGGATACCATCAATTTCATCCACGAGTTCACCAGTTTGAATTAGATCAGCCTGGAGATATGCGTAGTAGGAACGAAGATTCGCCCAATCTGCCGCAACCTTCGCTTTATGCAGATTATTGGACAGCACCGGAATGGCAATGGCCACCAGCACGGCAATAATTGCTACCACAATCAGCATTTCCATCAGGGTAAAACCTTTTTTGTTTTTCTTCACATTCATATTTTTGTTCCTCCTGGAGGAATCATAGCACTTTTTTCCACTTTCGGCAAGAGGTTTTTCCAATTGCAGCCGGCGCTGCCTACTGCACATAAAGGAAATACAGGTACCCAGTCCACAAAGGATTTCCGGGCAGCCCAAAGCCCCGGCAAGCATTTTCCGCTTGCCGGGGCCTCGCCCTGTAAATTCAGCTTAGAAGCAGGTCCAGCCGCCGTCACAGACGATGGTGGTGCCGTTGACAAAGTGGGATTCGTCACTGGCCAGGAACAGTGCCGCTCCGGCGATGTCCTCGGGCAGTCCCATTTCCGGGGAGTGGGCCAGCAGAGAACCGGTTCGCTCAAACCCGAATTTATTTGCCTTGGGCATGACCAAGGGAATGTCCGTCAGGATTCCGCCCGGAGCAATTGCGTTGCAGCGAATTCCCTTGTCAATGTACATGAATGCGGTATTCTTTGTCGCGGAGGCAATGGCCGCCTTGGATGCGCAATAGGCCACGCCTGCTGTCTGATGGGTCGCGCCCACAGAGGTGATGTTGATGATATTGCCTCCGTCCTCGCCCTGCGTCAGGAATACCTGAACCGCCTTGCGCATGGCATACAGGGGCCCATAGGTATTGACGCGGAACAGCCGCTCGATCATTTCATCGGACACGTCACCCACAGCGGTATTGTCATCCATAATGCCTGCATTGTTGACCAGCACATCCAGCCGCCCAAAGGCTTTCACGGCAGCATCGATCATTCCGTCGCAGGCGGCGGGGTCCGATACATCGCCGACATATGGAATAACCTTACCGGGTTCCTCCTTCAGTGCCTCCGCCAGTGCGTCCAGCCGTTCTTTTCTGCGGGCAACAGCAATAACATTGGCCCCCTCCTGCGCAAACAGCGTGACAATAGCCTGCCCCATGCCCGCAGAAGCGCCGGTGACCACAATGGATTTTCCCTCAAGCTTCATCTTGTTTTCCTCGCTTTGTTATACCAGCTTAATTCAGCCAGTTCTTTTCGGTAATCACGCAGTCATGCCCGTGAATTTTGATTCTGTCGCCAACCTTCAGTGCACCCTTCTTTGCCAGGATGTAGCCGTTGTTGACTTCCTTCACGTAGGAATAGACCAGCTTGGAGACGCGGCCCACTTCCTCTTCCTCAGAGTCGATGAACACCGCCTCACCGGGGCCGCCATACTGCTTGGAGCGGATATAGTAGTCGTCGTCCAGCACCTCAAAGCCCACCATTTCCCGGGCAGGGCCGTTTTCCTTCACTTTCAGAAGGGCTTCCTTGCCGATAAAGTCCTTGTCCCACTTGATGTTCTTATCCAGACCAACCTCAATGGGATTGGTGTGGGCCAGGTCGCGCATATAGAAGATACCGGCCTCCGTGGGAAGCGTCCATGCCATGATCTGGAATTCGGTGACCCGCTTGCCGCCATTGCGCACGACCTCTGCATCCACCAGGGTCTCAATGGCCTCCAGATCATCCGGGGACATATAGATCTCATAGCCCCACTTTTCGCCGGTGTAGCCGCCACGGTTGATCTTGACCGGAATGCCGTTGATCACATTATCCCGAATCTCAAAGAACTTCTGATCCTCTACGGAATTGTCGCAAAGCGCCTCTATCACCGCCTTGGACTTGGGGCCCTGAACAGCCAGCATCTGCCAGTCCTCGGTGATCTCATTCCACTCCACATCGAAGTCGCCCTGGTGGAAGTACCACCAGTCATCGGCCTTGGTGGCGTAGAGCGTGGAAACCCAATAGGTATCCTCGCCAACGCGCATAATGACCACATCGTCAATGATCTCGCCCTGCTCATTCAGCATGGTGGTGTAGCGGTCCCGGCCAACGGCAAGGGACGCAATATTCCCGGTATACAGATGATCCAGGAAAGGCACCACATCGGGCCCGGTGACTTCAATCAGCTGGTGCGTCCAGAAATACCAGCCCACATTGTTTCGCACAGCCATGTGTTCACTGCGCTTCATATCATCATACTTGAAGATATTCTTATTCATGATGCTGCCTCCCCATTACGCGAATTTGTCGATTTTCTTGGCAATCTTAATGCGGAGCTTCTTTGCGGGGGAATCCTCCTCCCAGCAGGACCACTGCGCGTTGATCAGCGTCTTGGCCATGCCGTACCACATTGCCAGGTGTGCCTCGGGCACGTCCTTGGTGCCGGTGATTTCCAGGCCGCTGCGGTCGATGACCAGGATGCACTCCTTCTCATTAAAGGCTTCCACCTCATAAGCGCACACCAGGGATTGCAGCTGCACCTCGATCAGGCCCGCCAGCAGGCGGCCATCCTCTCCAATGGAGTTGGGAACGCCCATCCAGTCCCGCAGCGCCTTAATGGCATACCGCTCGCCGAACATGGCCTTTCCCGCAGCCTCCAGCACGCACCGCAGAATGTGGTCCGCCTGCTCCCGGGTCACAATACCGCGCTTGACGGTTTCCGCAATGGCAGGCAGAACGTACAGCGAAGCCGCCGTGGACAGGTTCATCATCTGATTGGAGGAATCCGTTTCGTTGTTGGTTCCGTTTACAAAGTGGTAGTTGCACTCCTCCCGGAACATCATGGAGTCCTCTACGGTGTCCGCTTCCTCCGTGTATTTCTTATAGTCATCGGTGACGGCTGGGCCGAAGCTTTCCCACAGCTCATGCTCCGGCGCAGGATACTTCTCCCGGTTCTCTGCAATGATCCGGCAGTGCCGATCGCCGCAGCCCTTGGCCTCCACCATCATATAGTCCAGCGTGGGACCATTGGGGCGGCGCTCTGCGGCCGCCTTTGCCTGCCCCTGCAGGGACATGGTGGTGGTGCGGCACAGCTCGGAGCCGACGATATCCCAGTCGCACACATCCAGCTCTTTTTCACAGCGGTAGGTACCGAAATCCTGGCAGCGGCCGCACATCAGCAGAGCATCGTCACCCTTATCACCGATCAAAGCGCCGGGGTACTCGCCGCACATGAACGGATGAATGCCAAAGCCGTCATCGTTGCCGTAATACTTGCCGGTCATATACTGCCGCTGGAAGCCGTCCTCACACATCAGCTGTGCCCGCTCCCGGTAATCGGGGATCATGATCCGCAGTGCCTGCTGAGTCGCCGCAGAAAGGACGGATTCAAAGCGGCTGATGTAATGCATCGCCTCATAATAGCTGATGAGCTTGTTCCAGGGTGTCTGGACGGCCACATACTGCTTGATATTGGCCCCTACGCCGGAGTCCTGGGGAATTCTGGCATCAATTTTCTTACTCATTTGGAAGCTCCTTTCTCAATCCTCGGGGGGATACTGCTCAATGGCAGGCTGGAAGCGGAAGATATTGTGGCTGGCGCCGGAGTCCGCAACCACGCACTCGCCGGTAATGCCGTCGCCCATGGGCGTGGCCAGGGCGTAAGCAATGATCGCCACCTCATCCACAGGCTGCTGGCCATCGGTCTGCCAGACCATGAGTTCATCGTAGAACTCGTCCTGCTTCTCTTCCGGCAGCAGCTCAGAGGCCAGATTTCCGGCAGCGCCGGGGGTAACCATGCCGCCGGGCGCCACAGCATTGACCATAATGCCGTAGCGCTTCAGCTCCTTGGCCGCCTGGGTAGCCAACGCCACAACCGCGCCCTTGCTGGCAGCGTAATGGGAATAACCGCCGAACACAGGATAGGGCATCCAGGGGCTATTGGAGGCGATGAATACCATCTTGCCGGGGATCTTATGATCGATCATGTACCGGCTGACATACTTCACAAGGAAAAATGCGCCGTTAACATTGGTATCCATCACCCGCTCCAGGTCCTCTCTGGGCAGGTCGCACAGGTGGGCATAGTTCCAGGTTGCGGCAGAATTGATGAGGATATCCACCGTACCGAAGGAATCCACGGTGAAATCCACCAGCTTGGCCACCTGCTCCTCTTCCCGGACATCGCAGAAGCAGAACTTCACAGAATCTCCGAAGCCATACTTTTGCAGAAGGTCCATTGCGGCCTCTTCCTCAACAGTGGAATTGGAAGCAATCACTACCTTTGCCCCGCCCTGGAGCAGCCGATAGGCAATATCGAAGCCCAGTCCGGAGCTGCCGCCGGGTACCAGCGCAACCTTTCCCTTTACGGAGAACATCTCCTCCAGCGGCCTTGCCACCTGAATGTAGCCCTCCAGCATTGCTTTGTCATTTGGTTGAAATGCCATTTCTAAAATCCCTCTTTCCCTGCCGCCCGTCAATTTAACCGGCGATCAGTTTTCAGTGTGCTTTCCTGGGTCTGAACGCTAGCCTTATTGTAATGCAGAAGGCGGATTGTGAATATACACAATTTTTATGGAAATCAACGCCGCTTCCACCGCGTTTTGACGGTCCATCCTATTGACAGCTCCCATGAGAGTGTCTATAATAAATGCAAACCGGAAAGGACGGACAGCCCCATGAAGCTCAATGCAGATATTGTCTATGAGGGATTAAAAAAGAAATATCCCGTTACTATGTCGGGCCCAAAATCCACGCAGCTGACGATTTCCAGGCCGGAGCTGTATCTGGACAATGAGGTTGCCTTCTACGCGGACCACCTGTATCTGGCAACCGTCGACCACCTTCCCGTGCACCCGCAGCTTCAAAAAAATGCGGTCATCGTGGTGATCGGAGAAGGAGCCAAGCTGTTTCACTATCGGGAGCAGTGCTGCTTGATCGTCATTGAGAAGGACGCCGACTTTTTCGAGGTGAATCGCTGCATCTGTCAGCTCTTTGACCGGTACTACGCCTGGGAGCAGAAGCTATTTGACATTTTTCTGGACACGGCGGATTTGCAGCAGATCGTCGCGTGCAGCGAGCCGCTGTTCGACTGCTCCATCTGCGTTTTGGATGCCTCCTTTCACTACATCACAAAGGCGGACAGCCGATTGGAGCCGGAGCAAATTGGTGCATATCTGACGGAATTTGACCTTAGGACAGAACGAAAAGGCGCATTTCTTCTGGAATTGAAGGGCGGAGATTACCTCTGCGTGAATTTGTTCAACGCCAACGGTGCCTATATCGGCTGCGTCTATTTCAGCGGAAAAAGCACCTTTGCTGAGGCTGACCTTACGCTTGCGGAATTTCTGGCCCGCCTGATTGAAAAATCCATAGAGCGGGATCCATCCATTCTCATCAGCGAGCAATCCGTTTTGAAAACAGCCTTTGCCAATCTTGTAAACGGCTATCCGCTGACGGCAAATCAGAAATGGGCGCTGAATGTCATGCAGGAAGGACAGCATTTTGTCTGCATCACCCAATACTGCGCCAACCGCGCTTCCAGGCTGCCCAGGAACTATATCTGCGGCGCCTTTGAGCGGGAATTTCCGGAATCTTATGCCTTTCCGAAGAAAAATACCATTGTATGCTTTCTGAATGTTGTCCCGCTGACAGACAAGCGTGGAGATTACTATGCCGCGCTCAACAGCCGCATGAGCAAATTTCTGCGGGAAACCAACGGTGTCGCCGGAGTCAGCAATGGCTTTTCTAATCCATACGGGGCCTGCATTGCCTATATGCAGGCAGAGGCTGCCGTAGAGAGCGGAAAAATCACCAATCCGGGCACCAGGCTGTTTTATTTTCGATCCTACGCGCTGATCAATATGGTCATCAATTCCATGGGGAACCTGCCCGCGCAAGCCTATTTCACAGAGCGGCTGCAAGCCCTGATTCGGCATGACAAGGTAGGCCCCATCTCCTATCTGGACACACTGCGGACCTTTCTGCGCACGAGTATGTCTTATTCTCAGACGGCAGAAGAGCTTTTTGTTCACCGCAGCACCGTTGTGGACCGGATCAGCCGCATTGAACGGGAGCTGGACATCAGTCTGAAAGACCCGGATACCCGTCTTCAGCTGGAAATCATCCTGAAAGCCATGGAAATAGAGGATATGGTTCATGCCTCCAAAGAAACGACCGCCGCGGAATGATCCGCGGCGGCCTTTGGGTTATGATGTATTAGAAGTTTTAGCGGGAGCACTTCTTCAGATCTTCATCGATCTGATCGGCAAGCTTTGCAACCTCAGCCGATTCGGGGTAGGACAGCAGCTTCCGATAGGTCAGCGCCCCAACCATCTTCATGCGGGGATCCGTGCTGGAGCCGGGGGCGTACTTCTCCATAACCTGCTTGCCCTCAGGGCTGCGCATAATATCGCGAATTTTAGAATCCAGAGACAGTGCCATAATTGTATCCTCCTTAAAAATGAAAAGTCACTCGATAAATTGCGGTGTCATCTCTTCCTGAGAATTGACCCATTTGTAGTCTAGCATCTTTTCTCTTTTTATAAAATCCACAAAATATAGATTGATACACGCAAAAAACACGACACAATGACGGTCCCCTCTCCCGGCACAATAAACGGGGACGGTACAAAACCGTCCCCGCGAAAATATGAAATTTGCCTTACAGCTTTGCCATCACGGCGCTGATCATGGCTACGCACTCCTTGGCGATTTCCTTGTCGCCCTCCTGGAGGCCCAGCAGGGGTTCCCGGACGCCGCCGATGTCGGGGCCGCCGGTCTGACGGAGGATCTCCTTGATCATGGCATACATATTGCCCTTGCCGGAGCACATCTTGTAGATGATCTGGCAGGCATCCTGCTGCAGCTCACGGGCCTTGTCCAGATCCTTGCCGGACTTTGCCAGCTCGAAAATCTTCAGGTAGACCTCAGGCATCGCGCCGTAGGTGCCGCCGATGGCGCCGGTAGCGCCGGAGACCAGGCCGCCCAGCAGCTGCTCATCGGGGCCGTTGAAGACCACCTTGGCACCGCAGTGGATCCACTTCTCAATGTCTTCCACAGGCATGGAGGAGTTCTTCACGCCGATGCAGCGGGGGTTCTCCAGCATGGTAGCAAGCAAAGAGGGATTCAGAGCAACACCCGCCAGCTGGGGGATGTTGTAGATGATGAAGTCGGTGTTGGGGGCAGCGGAGGAGATGTCATTCCAGTACTTGGCAATGGCAGCATCGGGCAGGTGGAAGTAGATGGGGGGAATGGAAGCGATGGCATCCACGCCCAGACTCTCTGCATGGGCAGCCAGTTCCATGGACTCCCGGGTACCGTTGCAGGCCACGTGGGCAATGACGGTCAGCTTGCCCTTGGCAACTTTCATGACGTTCTCCAGCAGCAGCTTCCGCTCGGGAACGGTCTGGTAAATGCACTCGCCGGAGGAACCGCCCACGTACAGGCCCTTGACACCCTTATCGATGTAATACTGGGTCAGCTCGCGAACAGCCTTGGGGGAAATATCACCCTTTTCATCGTAGCAAGCGTAGAACGCAGGAATAATACCGGCGTATTTGGACAGATCTTTCATTATTCATACTCCTTTTCTTTTGCGGAGGGACTGTTCAATTACGCTGTCATTGCGAACCAGTGACCGATGTCACTACTCCGCGCTAAGAGCCGGCTTCGCCGGTTGCGCTATGTACGTGACTGCGGTCACAGCGGTGTGGCAATCCCCCGGTTAGAGGCAAACGCTCGGATTTCTCAGAATGCCTGAAAATCCGGGGGATTCCCACGCCAGTGTACGCACTGGCTCGGAATGACACGCCTTTTTTGACAGCCCCGATGGTAAACGATTGAAATTAGCCCTTCACAGCGCCCATGGTAATGCCCTTGGTGAAATACTTCTGGAACACCAGGAACACAATGATGATGGGCACGGAGGCCAGGGCAGCGCCGGCCATCAGCAGGCCATAGTCCGTGGAGCTTTCGCCCTGCATGGTTGCAATGCCAAGGGAGATGGTCAGGTTCTTGTTGGAGGTCAGCATAATCAGCTGCATGAAATAGTCATTCCAGGAGTTGATAAAGGTGAAGATGGCGCAGGCGCCAACGCCGGGCTTGATCATGGGGAACATGACATCCGTGAAGGTTCTCCACTCGGAAGCGCCGTCAATGCGGCAGGCCTCGGTCATTTCCGTGGGAATGCCTTCTGCGAACTGCTTCAGCAGGAACACGCCGAAGGGCCAGCCCACGATGGGGAAGATAACTGCCCAGATGGTATCGTACAGACCCAGGCTGGACATTTCCCGCAGCAGAGGGATCAGGATAACCTGCTTGGGCAGGGCCATGGCGCAGACCACCAGAGAGAAGACCACGCCGCGGCCGATGAAGCGCTTCTTGGCCAGAGCATAACCGGCCATGGCGGCGGTCAGGCAGGTGATCAGCATGGAGGCAACGGACATGAACACGGTGTTGATCAGCCAGCGGATGGCGGCAGGCACCGTGGGGCCGGTGATGATATACTTGCCGAAGGTCAGGTCAAACAGGGGCGCAGAGCGCTTGCTGAACAGGCGCTGGAAGTTGCCCAGGTCCCACTCGGTGGGAATCCACACAGGGGTGGTGGAGTTGATCTCCCGGCCGGTTTTGAATGCACCGGTGATGATCCAGTACAGAGGGAAGGCAAACAGGAAGGCAAGAATGCCAACGCAGATGAAGGAAATCACGCGATAAACCTTTTGCCGGGCGGCGTTCTTCTGAATTTGATCTTTCATAGCTTCGCTCCCCCTTACTTTTCTTCGCCCAGCTTGAACTGGACGGCGGACAGGATGGCGATGATGATGGCCAGAATGACACCCATGGCATTGCCATAGCCGTACTTATACAGCTTGAAGGCGTTGTAATAGATGTAGTACATGATGGTCATGGTGGAGTTTTTGGGTCCGCCCAGGGTCAGCAGCTGGATCAGTGCGAAGCACTGGAAGGAGTTGATGGTGGTAATGACCAGGATGTAAAGGGTGGTGGGCATCATCTGGGGCCACTTGATCTTCCAGAAGGCCTGCATCTGGGTTGCGCCGTCAACCTCGGCAGCCTCCACCAGAGACTTGTCCACGTTGTCCAGTGCGGAGACGTACAGGACGATAGGCTGGCCCACGGAGGTGGTCAGCAGGATCAGGATGATGCAGCCCAGGGCATACCGGGAGTCGCCCAGCCAGTTGATGTTCTTATCCAGCAGGCCAAGGTTGGTGCCCAGGTAGTTGAAGATACCGTAGTAATTGTTGTACATCCACTTCCACACCATGGTGACGGCCACGGAGCCGGTGACCACAGGCAGATAGAAGATGCAGCGGAATGCTGAGGTGGCTGTCACGTGCATCTTGCTGATGACGGAGGCAACCCACAGGGAGAATGCGCAGGTGACGGGCACGGAAACCAGGACGATGACCAGGGTGTTCCGCAGTGCGATCCAGAAAACCTTATCCTGGAACAGGGTCTTGTAGTTGCCAAAGCCCACGAAAATGTCCGCGCGGCCCATGGTTGCGTCGAAGAAGCTGGTATAGACGCACATAAACATGGGGTACAGGACAAACATGGCAAAGAAAATCAGGAACGGAAGCATGAACGCATAGCCGGTCATGGTTTCGTGCATAACAAGCTTCCGGGACTTGGTGTTCAAAGCAATTCTCTTGTTCGCCACGGAGAATCCTCCTCTCAAAATTTGTAAGAGGTAATCGTGAGGCGTGAATCGGGCTTCACGATCCACGATTACCTCTTACGCACATAGCCGATGATAAGCGCCCCTTCCCCCTTGAAGGGAAGGGGCGCGCAAGAGTCTAACCGATTTCGGAATTACTGGCCGTTGGCCTGGTTCACGTACTGCTCAACAGCGGCGGTGATTGCCTCGGTGGAGCCGTCGGAAGCGTCAACCTGCTGCAGCATATTCCACCAGCAGGTACGAGCCTCAGCCCAGCCGGTGGTGACCTGGTAGTAGTCGCCCAGCAGAGGCATCAGGACATTGTAGGAAGCCATGACTTCGTTGTCAGCCCAGATGGTGGACAGGTCAGCACCCTCAGCGGTGTCGCGGACTGCGAAGTAGTTCGCAGCCTTGACAGCATCGGCGGTAGCCTCGGAGTCGCACATATACTTGATGAAGGTCTTAGCAGCCTCGATCTTGCCGGCATCGCCGTTGTCGAAGACACCGAAGCCCCAGATACCGCCCTGCAGCTTAGGCTCGCCGTCAGCAGGGAAGGCCATGAACATGATGTCGTCGCCGGAAGCTGTCTTCTCAGCACCGGTGTTGGCGGAGTTGGGGTTCAGCTGCTGAGCGATGTTCCAGCAGAAAGCAACGTTCAGAGTGCCGTTGTAGAACAGAGCAATCTCGTCGCCGCCAGCGATACCGGCGTCGAACTCGATGGCCTTGCAGTCGTACAGAGCCTTCAGAGCAGTGATGTTCTCCTCAGCGCCCCAGGTGTACTCGGTGTGCTCAGCGTTGGTGAAGGTGCCGCCGTACAGGTTGTTCACCAGTGCGCGGGTGCCCTGGTCACCGCCCTGGCCGACGCAGTAAACAGCGCCAACCTGCTTGCCGGTGTACTCGTAAACAGCGTCCATAGCCTTGAAGAAATCCTCTGTGGACTTCCAGGTGTGGGTGTCCTCGTTGATGTACTGCATAGCGTCGGCAGCCTCGAAGACGGTCTTGTTGATGGCCATGCAGTGAGCGGTCATGACCAGGGGATACTCATAAGCGGTGTTGTCGTCGGCGAAGCAGGCGGCCAGAGCAGCAGCGTTGATCTCCTGCTTGTCGGTGTCGTCGAACAGGTCAGCGATGTTGACCAGCTTGCCCTTGGCGCCCCAGTTGGCGACCAGACGCTCGGGTCCTTCCATGATCAGGTCGGGAGCGGCGTTGCCCTCGATGGCGGTGTTGACCTTGTCGTCGCCGTCGGCGTAGGTCAGGTACTCAACGGTGACCTTGATGCCGGTAGCGGCCTCGAAGTCAGCCATCAGAGCATCAACAGTCTCCTGGTTGCCCCAACCACCGATGGGGTAGGTCCACAGGGTAATCTCGGAAGCAGCAGTGGGAGCAGCTTCGGTAGCGGCCTCAGTTGCACCCTCGGTAGCGGCAGCAGTAGTAGCTGCAGTAGTCTCTGCGGGCTTCTCGGACACGGAGCAGGCGCACAGGCCCACGACCATGACCACTGCCAGCAGAACAGCAAACAGTTTCTTCATAATGTCCTCCTCGAATTTTTCGTTTTGTTCAAAGCGATGGAATCCAACGCCCTCAACTGCCCTTATTTTAGCTACCCGCACCAAGAAAGTCAATTGCCCATGAATGAAATTTTCTTTCAAAGCAAGCTTTTTTCGAAAATTCTTGCAATACGCACAATTAACGTTTTATTTCTCTTGCATTTGCTTGCTCGCTTTTGTCTATTTTGACTGCATCTATAAGCAAATTCATATGTTTTCTGAAGGTTTTTGCCTTTGTGCTCATTTTCATATAAGTTAATCGCTCATTTATGTACATGAAAATGAAAATTTCTTCACAGTTGCCTTCTGAAAACAGTCAAAGAGAAACGCGCCCAATCGAAATCAGGCGCGTCCGGCGTATTTCTATTATGTATGCTTGCTTTTCAGCGCCTCCGCAATGCGGCGGCGGTACTCCAGGGCCCGGTCCATGTCCATTCGGGAAAACTCCGAGAACAGCACGTCCAGCAGGTACATCTGAGCGATCCGGGCGGCGATGGAGCCGGACTGCATGGGGCTCTCGTTGGCCCCGCACTGCAGCACGAAGTCTGCCAGCTGAGCTCCCGGAGAATTGGGGAACCGGGTCACAAGCACCACCTTCGCCCCCCGCTCCCGGGCAATGGCCGTGATCTCCAGCACATCCCGGGTGGAGCCGGAATAGGAGAAGAAGAACAGCACGTCCGTGCTTTCCATGGTAGAGGCGGAAATTGCCTGCAAATGGGAGTCCTCCACCGGCCAGAATTTGTTGCTGACCGTGGAAAACAGGTGGGCTGCCTCCCGGGCAATCAGCATGGAGCCGCCTTGGCCCATGCACATGATCTGCCGCGCCTTATGGAACAGTCCGGCAACCTGGGCAACCACAGAAAGGTCCAGCACCTCCATGGTCTGCATCATAGCCTCCACATCTGCCCGGTAGAGCTTTTGGGACATGGTTTTCAGGTCGTCGCTCTGCTCCACCTGGCCGCTGAGGGGGGTGTCCCCCAGCCGGGCCTGGGCCATGGCGTTGGCCACCGCCAGCTTCAGCAGCGGAAAGCTCTTATAGCCCATATGCCGGGAGAAGCGGGAAATGGTTGCCTCGGCCACGCCGCTCTGCTGGGCCAGCTCGGAAATGGACTGCCGGACCACCCGCTCCTGATTGGCCAGGATATAATCCGCCAGCCGCTTCTCCGCAGGGGTCAGGGAATAATAGTCGCTGCCGATGCGCAGAATCACACTTTGCTGTCTGTCTTCCATGGTGTTTTCTCCTTAAAAAGGCCGGGACCGAAGTCCGGTCCCGGCCCACGATGTACTATTCTGTTATCTTGCCAGCAGCTCGCCCAGCATCAGATCGGTCATGATCAGCATTCTGGGCAGATGGAATGGGCCCTTGAAGGTGGAACCCTTGGTGCTGGGCTCGGTGGGCTTGCCGTCCCGGCGCAGGTAGCCGTACCACTCGCCGCCCTCGCTGTCGGAGAAGTGCTTCTTGCAGTAGTCCATGGTCCGGAAATACCAGTCCAGATACTCCTCCTTGCCGGTGTCGCGGTAGAGCATCAGAGAGGAAATGAGGATCTCGTCATGAGGCCACCACAGCTTCATGTCGTGCTCGTAAGCCTCGGGAGGATTGCCCAGGCAGTCCACAAAGTACAGCAGGCCCTCGTACTCCTCGTCCCAGCCGGCCTTGATGGCCCAGTTGAAGATCTCTTCGGCCTTGCCAACCAGCTCCTTGTTGCCGGTACGCTTGGCGTGCTCCAGCAGGAACCACACGCCCTCGATGTCGTGGCCGGGGTTCACAATGCGGCCGTCGGTGTAGTCCAGGTTGGCCTCGCCGTTGGGGCCCACGTTCTCCAGCACGCAGTGCAGCTCGGGATGGACATGGTACTTGAAGATATCGTCCACGCAGCCCTGGGCGCGCTCCTCGTACAGTGCCTTATTCTCGGGGTCAACCCGCAGCATGACGGAGGTCACGTTCAGATAGATCATGGGCAGGCCAAACGCGCGGCCGCTGCGGGTCTCGGGAATGGTTTTGGGGCCCAGGCCGGTGGGGTCCTTGGCGCCGTGCCACAGATCCCAATAAATATTGTAGGCCTTCTTGGCCCGCTCCAGGCATTCCTTGTCGCCGGTAACGCCGTAGTACTCGGCGTTGGCAATGGCATAGAAGGCCTCAGAGTAGTAATAGCGGCGCTGACGCAGGGGCTTGCCGTCAGCGGTAACGGTGAAGTACATTCTGCCGTCGGCCTCGGGGTTGATGCAGTATTTCTCCATGAAGTCCAGGCAGCTCTTGGAAGCCTCCAGCCACTCCTTCTTCACGCCGTACACATGGCACAGGTATGCAAAGATCCAGCCGCAGCGGCCCTGCATCCATACGCTCTTATCGGTGGAGTAGATCCGGCCATAGCGGTCCAGGCAGGTGTACACGCCGCCGTGCTCCTTGTCCATGCCGTTTCTCAGCCAGAAGTCCGCGCAGACTGCCAGCTCCTTCTCCGTCCAGGCCTTGGCCTGCTGCAATTTAACCTTATCCATTTCAAAACCCTCCTGTGGTTTTCTAAGGGCTGCCCGCAGCCGCTTTTGGCTGGCTCTGCTCGTGGAAATCCGCCAAAAGCCCACCGCCCGGGTTGTCCCAAAATGTTACATTTCCATAGTACCATTCTGCTTTCCTTTTTTCAAGAGCTTTTTTTCATTTTTCCTTCTTTTCGGTACATATTTTCTTTCCGATGCGGGCACCCTGTAGACGGAGAAAAAAAGTCGCGGAAAAAGGAAAATAATGCTTGACATTTTTCGTTTCGGTGCTATAATACCCATGTTGCTTGTGACGCGGTAAGCGAAACGGCCGCATAGAGGATTTGTGTAACGGTAGCACACCGGACTCTGACTCCGTTTGCGGGGGTTCGAATCCCTCATCCTCTGCCAAGAAGGTTTTTCCGGGTAATGATAGCATTACCCGGAAATTCCCGATTCTCAAACAAATCATGATGGTTTGCTTGAGACAACAAGTGAAGGTGAACAGTGCGCAGCTGGGTTATCTTTACATCTCCAAACTGTTTGACAGGGTTGGCCTGCCCCGGAGCGCTTCATTTTTTCGGAAGCTGGTGCTATGCTCCTCGTCTTTCCAATGCACTCCATGGCTGCCCACAGGCAGTAACAAGACGGATCTTCGCAACGCTGACCGGATTGCCCTTACCACGAAGTTAGCTGGCAATCTGACACCTAAGCGTTCCCTCTGCGCTATGTAGACCCCGAAGCCCCGCAAAAAGTATTTGACAAACAATCCTTGTTTGTGTTACAATACTCGTGCTGAGATCTTCACGATCAATTGTGATGCAAGCTTATCTTCCCGCCGCCTGTTTCCCCAGGCGGCGGGAAACTTTTTTATAGCTTGTAGTTTCCCTGTTTCCGCTCGAAAAAAGTGAAATACGGAAATGGTGATGGATTAAGGCTTCAGCCGTCCCCTGTTCGCAGGGCGGGGGGCGATCATCCAACTGTCGTTTCTTAATTTATCATAAATGGGAGAAAAAGGCAAGGTATTTTTACGGAGCGGATGCTTCAGGCCTATCGCAATCCATTTACGTTCTTTTTGCTACTACCGCTCGTAGTGTGTCCACAAACTGACAATGATAATGCTCTTCTGATCTTCCAGCACTTCATAAACCAAACGGTGCTGGATATTGATCCGGCGAGAGTATAGCCCCTGAAGATCCCCGACCAGTCTTTCGTAACTCGGTGGGTTCTGGTAAGGATTCTCTTTGATGAGATCAATCAGTCTTTTCGCGCGAACATCTAAGTGTGCAGCCTTTAGCTTTGCAATATCTTTTGCCGCTACTTTTGAATAGAAAATTTTATACATTTACCATTCAACCTCATTTTCGGGAATGCAATCCGACAATGGGGTTGTTTTTCCTTCTACGAGGATTTTCTTCATAGCAGGGTTAGACAGCAGCTCAAGCGTTTCCATAATGCCCCGATAGTCTTCTTCGCTGATGACAACCGCATTACCTTCCTTCGTGCTGATGTTAAGCGGTTCGTTATATTTGATCGTCTGCTCAAGCAGGGAAAAGATGTTTTTGCGAAAACTGGTAATATTGGTATTCGTCATACATATCACTTCCTTCTTTATGTACATTATAGCGTACATTGCAAGAAATGTCAATAGAAACTTTGATTGATTTATAAAAAAGTCTATGGACCGTAAAAACTACCGTTCAATCTCATCCCTTGAAACGGCTGGCTGGGAAATTGAGGCATGGCTCTGCGGCGCGGATATATCCTTGAAAAAATCGTCAAAGGATTCACGGCCACACCGCTTCAAGGCCCTGTCCAAAATCAGCTCCTTGCGCAGCGCAACAGATTTCAAAAGGAACTCTTTCCGCACATCAGACATATAGGGCGTGTTCTCGATGATCTCCTGGATCTTCCGCATATCGATTCTGGGAACGATCCGTTTTATGGCCGCTTCCAACGGAGCAATCGGGACCTTGAAAAAGTCTGCGCAGTTGATCCGCTTACCGTTGTATCTGTAGGCAGAATAAACGTTGTAAGTGTCGTTTTTGAACAACGTATCATTAGACAGGCTATTCCTGCATGATTCATCATCCATTAGAGCGTGCAGGCAGGAACCGCAGTCATAGACCGGCGAGAAAGTAAGCCCATCATCGGAATCCAGGAAGCCCCAGTTATTCAAATGGCGGTCGTTATTTGAAATCAGCGTGTCAACTACAAACATATCCCAAAAAGAATCCTTGGTTTCCTGCTTGTGGGTGATAAGTGTGTTCTGCTCGATCACGGCATAGACATCTTCAAGCGTGGCTTCCGCTCTATGGTCTAACGTCGTTGTGCTGTTTGCTACCCATGAAAATTCATGAAGCGCATGAGAAGGCGACGTGAAATCTTTACAGGCAACCACAATCTTCTGTTTCCCGGTAGATTCCCGGTAAGTCCCCAGCAAGGTTTCCTGAACCGGAATTCCAACACTTTCAAAGATCCGGCAGCCGACATACTCCGAGAACTGATTATTCATATAGGACAGAGGATTGTTTTTTTGCCGAACAGGATCCGGGAACTTGACCAGATAGGCCTCCCCATTGTAAATAAGCTTTTTCTTCTGTTCGGATCCGCCGTAGTTATTGGGCAACTCCTCGCAATTGGTAAAGTCAATCATAGCAGGAACCCCCAAAAATAGTCTGAAAGGTCATCTCGAACATCCGGACGCAGTTCGCCGGTGATACACATAGACTTCATCGTCAAACACATATCGTAAATTGCTTTTTTTAACAAGTAGATTTTCCGGGAGTTATCCGGATCCTTGTCCGAATTTTTCTTCGCATCATAAACTGCCTGGATATCCTCGTTCAAAGGATATGGGAAATCGCTCGGTTCATATTTTCGTTCCATAATATACCTCCATAGCTTCCCGGCAAATTGCCGGAAAGTGGTCTGTTATTCCAGCCGCGTGGGGTAGTCACTTCTTGCGTAGATAACTCTGGCAACTATGACCGTCTTGCGCGGCTCGTCGATCCAGTAAAACACGAGATAGTTCCCGTGGACAAGAAGCTTCCGGTATTCATGCTTCAGAGGCCGCAGAGGCACATGGACTGGGTTCGCATAGGGGAAAGCCGGTATGCTTTCCACGGCTTGAATAAACGTTTCCGACAACCGGGAAGCAGCTGCCGGGTTTTGCAGGACGGTGTTCACATACCGGACGATTTCAACCATGTCCCGAAGAGCAGCAGGCAGATATTCCAGCTTATACACTCTGACTGCCCCCGATAGCGTCCTTCATAGCTCGCAGCACATCCCTGGAAGAATACCGTTGATTTGTAAGCTCAGCTTCCCGCTCGGCCTCCTGAAGCTTGAAATACACCTGACTTTCAAATTGAAGGTTTTCGTATGCCTCCATGCTCATTACGACCATATCACCATAGCCGTTTCTGGTAAGGAACACCGGCTGTGCGGTCTCATGGACAGTCCTGGAGATATCCGCAAAATTGTTCCGCAGGTCTGAAACCGGACGAATCGTGTTCATAGAATCACCTCAGGAATATTTTATCATAATTATGCTAAAATATCAACTGCTCTTTTTCGTCTCATTGGCGATCCGGGCGGATATCTGCTTTCGGATGGAGCCGGGCAGCTCCAGCAGCTGCATGGCACGGTTCGGGCTGCAATGCAGATTTCGGGATAGCGTACAGACAATCTTGTAGTACATGGCAACTTCCCTGTTTTTTGCCGCGACCTGTTCCGGGGTCAGCGGTGTTTTCTCGTTTGTTTCATTCATGATAGCTTTCTCCTTTTTTTATTTGCCCGGTGCTGGCCGGGGAGATTTGCTCTAATGTTTCCAGGGTAACCCACAAGGTTTCCCACAGGCTGACGCCTGCCGGTTGACCACAGACTTTCCCACACCCGCAAGGGGTATGGAAAAGTCTATGGACAACCTTGGAAAACCATGTGGATGACCCTTACCTGGTGGCCGCAGGGCTGCGCCCCGCAGGGGAAGATATCCCGCGTCGAGACCTTGTACTGCACCCTGCTATCCGTGACAGAGATATTTTCTTGTTTTTTGCGAGGGGAAAATGGGCAGACGATCCCTGCTATGCCGTTAGCTCCTGTTCTTCGTCTGCGGACACAAGGACGATCCAGCCCGTTCCGTCAAACCGCATTTCCGGCTCTACCGCACCGTAAAAACTGTTAAAAATGCCGAATTGGGCGACACCATATTTTTCTTCTCTCAAAGTAAAATCCTTCGTTATCTGGTTAATAATACTAGGCTTGCTAAAAATCGGACTACCCCCTACCATAGAAACTTCATCGGGGTCACTTTCGGTTGCAGGACGGCCATCCGAAATGACCATATCCGTAAGATAGTAGCTGTTGGCAGAGTAGCTGCCATCCAGCTTGCAGCAGTGCAGACGCACAACCGCCTGAAGATGGCGCAGCAGCTTCAGGGCAAGGCATACCGTTGACTTGGCCATATCCAGACCGGCCTTGGTAGCGTTGACCAGCAGACCGGCTATACGCCGCAGGGACGGAAACGCTCTTCCCTGCCGACCGGCGCACCGGTAGATATAAAGGAGATTCGCAAACGCAGCCGGGGTCAGCTCGTAGTCCAGCAGCTCCCGCCGAACGAGGGTGTAGCCGCCGATCCGGGCGATCCACTGATAGCCGTTGGCGTCATAGATCAAATGGTTCTGATCCTTTCCATAGCGATAACGACGGGTCTTCATCATGTAACCAGCGGAGATCAATTCCGTCACTGCCTGCTGGGCCGTGGCCGGGCTGCAATGGGAAAGTCTGGCCAACTCGGAAAAAGTCACACTGACGGTGACACGTTTACGGCCAGCCATCAGCAGCAGCGCCAGGGCGACACGCTTGGTGGTATAGTGCAGCTTTGTGTCAGCAATCAGAGCGTTTGGAACGGCGGCGACGGGGTGCAGGTATTTCATAGTGATCTCCTTCGATTCTTTCTTGAGGCTTTGGAGCCGCTGGAAATTTCTTCAATGAACGTTGGTATGTTCCGAAATTTCTGAGCGGCTCCAAACTGGCGAAAATCATACTTTTTTCTCAAAGTTGGAACTTGAAAAAAGCGCATTTGAGGATTGATATTCAAATATTACGAAATTGTGACCATGAGGGAGGACAGGATCCGCCAGTGGCTACCCACTGGGTAGCCACTGGCATCCTGTTGAGGGCAAAAGCCCCCAAACCCCCGTGTCTCCGACCAGCTTTTTCCCGAACATTTTCAAGGAAAAAGGATAGCCGCTTTAACGGGCATTTTCGGCGGATTTCCGGGATGAATTCCGAAGGTTCTGACGGGCAGAGCGCTCCTGCTTTTGAACAGCCCGCAGCTGTGCCGCAAGCTCTTTTTCACGCTGAAGCTTTTCTTCCCGGAGCCGGTAGAACTTCTCCGCCTTGGCCAGCTGCTCAAAATTGTTGATTCTCTTCATGGCCGCCCGCTGACAGTTGTACGCAATCTCTTCCAGCTTCTTCCGGGAAGCACGGCAATTCATCAGCTGATCCTGAAGCTGGGCTTTTCGTGAGATTGTCCATTGCAGTTCCTTTTCCGGAAGCAAAATGTCATTGCTGTCATGCCACTTGTCGGAAGCCTGAACAAGACCTTCCCGGACAGATTTGATATGCTCCATTTCCAGCCGGATGATATCCCGCTCATTGCGCAGATCCTGAAGCTCTACAGGAGAATCCGGATCACACCCGCACCAACGAACATAGCTGCTGTGACGGCGGCGCTCTTCCTGTGGAATGTTGGGATTCAAGGCTTTTTCCCAACGGTCAAGCAGAGCGTCCAGCTTGTCTGCCTCGGTCTGAAGATCTCGCTCCACATAGGCCGTTTTCTTGAGCAGGTAATCCAATTCCCAGAAGTCTGCATCCGTATAAAGCCGCCCTTCTGCGTGGAGTTTGTCTTGAATAAGCGCTTGGCAAATTGCAATGGTGTCCTCGGTTTTTAGAGCGTTTTTCTCTCGGCGCAAACGGAGCCACTGGATGTATTTCCGCTCTTCATCCTGGTAGATTTCCTGTTCCTGCTCAGGCGAAAGGCTTCCGCTTTCGGCATACCTTCCATTATCCAGAAGCCGGTACAGATCTTCGTTCGTCATGCCCAGAGTATCCAACCGAATAGGCTTTTTTCTACCAGGTGGGACAATGCTGATAGTCCGTCCACGGCGTACAAGGCGGATATTGTTTTCCTTCAGGAGCTTCCCGCTCAGCTGCTCCAAATTCCGGCTGTCCCGGGCTGCGCTGCGGATGATCTCTCCCCATTCTTGGCAGCGCCCGCCGAAGCGCTTGGCCTTGTGTTCGGCAGCTCTCGCGTTGTTATCCTCAAGGGTCAGCCCGCGTCTCCGGGTGTAATCCAGCAACCAATCCTGACAGTGCTGGATGAACCGTGCATCATCGTGGTGCTTGTTTCCGGCCCTCGTTGCACTGGGGAGAACCGTACCGTCTGCGTCCACCCGCATCCAATCCTGTTCTTCGCAGTTTTCCGCTCGAACAGAATTTACGCTGATATGGATATGGTCATTGTCGGTGTCCCGGTGGACAGCCAGCAGCACATCATAGCCCTGAAAAAACTGGGCAGCAAACGCCTTGCCCTCGTCCATCAAGGCCTCCATGGTCATTTGTGGCCGGTCTGCTTCCGGGTGAGAGATGATATACTGGTGGATCTTAACGTCTTCGTATTCCTGGTTCTCATGGAATGTCAGATTTGTGCGAATGCAGGCCGAAGCCCAGTGGTCTGGATCCTCGGTATTGCCGTGGCTGTTTATATAGGCTACGGCATAGTTTTCACGTGCCTGCATATGTCCCAGCTCATCCAGTACCGGCTCATACAAGCCCGTCTTTTTGTCCTTGGTATGCTTCTTGGCGTAGTATTCTAAAACGTCTGTATACCGGGCGTTTTTACTTGATTCGTGTTTGATAATAGCCATTGATTTTCTCCAAAACACCGGCGACTGTGATTTGATATTGCTCCAGGAGCTTCAGTGCTGCGTCAGAAAGCGCTTTCCACTCGTCAGGCGAAAATACACGTTTACCCAAACTGGGCCGTACAAGATCCCGTAGGGCGATTCCCTGGGCACGAATTGAAATCATTGACTCCTCGATGGACTGTCGCAGGGTATAAAGCTCAGACGGGCTATGGGCCGCCTTGGGTGTCTGCTCCAACTTTTCCCGGAATATCCGGACATAGCGTTCCAGGAAGCGAATAAGCTTTTCCACATTGCCCCACCCGTTCGGATCCCGCTGCTGTTGTTCTGTGTTCTCTGTCATATTCAGCTTCAGGAGGCCACCCTGCCGCCCTAGCTCTGCGATCAGGTCATCCAGTGCAGTGGTGAACTCCCGCAGGGCTACCGTTGTTTCACTGGGTATACGTTCGGGCGGTTCTCCTGTAAGGGCGACCAAACGAATGTACTCGCTGAGATTCATTCCAGAACGTGCCACCCGTTTTTTCAGAGTTATAGCTTCCGAATCGGAAAATCTTACATGAATATCGATAGGGCGTCTGCGATTGGGACGTTTAACTGAGGACTGCGTGGGCCTCACTACCGGCTCAGTTGCGGGCACGGGCCTTGGCATGGACGGGGCGGTCTGCTGCAAATTCTCCCGGATCTCGTTGTGGATCTCATTGAAGAGGTCATCAAAAGAAGTAGCTTCCGGCGTATCTGCTGCCGGTGGTTCGGGAGCCGGAGCTGGTGACTGGGGCTGCGTTGTATTTTTGGCATTTTTCCAAAACGCCATTGTATTGCCTCCTGAATATAAGAATCAGCCGCCTGTTTTGTGGCAGGCGGCTGTGTAAAAGGCAGGAATTAACGTTCCCGCTCCAAAGATAGGCTGCGAACCGGGGCACTGGTTGGCAACTTCTCCCGCTCAGACCGAATGGAGCTAAACATATCGTCGAAGCTCTGATGGTTCTCTACCGGTTCTTGGGATATGACCTTGTGCCACTGCGCATAGTCCACAACATTCACCCGGACGGGTGGATCCAGCGTCTGGATGAAGCCCAGTGGAATGGTGTGGGAATCCTGATCCTGGTAGACGCTGACGGATATGGGCGTACCACACCAGGCACATTCCCGAATATCCTTTTCAAACAGCTGGGGATCGATATATGCTGTTCTGTCATGGCTCTTCCCGTCTGGCCCCAAATATTCGATGCACCCCACCGGTTCCGGAATCATCGACGGCTTGTAGGTGTCCTTGTGCCACTGGTCATAGTCCAGAACGCGCAGAGAAACGGGCGGCTCAATATCGTCCAGGAAGTCCAGAGGGATTGTCTTCCCCTCCTGATTGCGATAGGCAACGGCGCGGAAGGAAAAATCGTAGTCGTAATTTCTCCAAATCACAGCCTCAAACTCTCTTGCTCTCGTGAACTCCCAGCTGGAAGAAACCGTTCCGTCTGAATTTAAGTATTCGATACGTCCAATAGGTTGTTCTGACATGATCTACACTCCTTTTATCGTTCCTGCTCCAAAGAGGGAGTAAGCACCGGGGACGTTGCGGGCAGCTGCTCCCGTTCGGACTGAATGGAAGTAAACATATCGTCGAAGCTCTGTCTTTTCGGCTCTTTTGGCTCCTTTTGCGCTTCCAGCAGCGGTGCAAACTCACCCTTTTCTATGAGATAATCGCTGATCTTCTCGGCATCACGAATCGCCTGGAACAGAGCTTCCGGCGCTTTTTCAATTGTGGCTGCCCAGGACTGAACATAGGCCATGTGCTGCTGCGTTTCACGCTCCACCTGTTCCGGGGTCAAGGCCAGGTTCAGCTCCTGCACAGTAAATGCGCTGGCAATTTCCGCCCGAAGCTCTTCCTTGGCATAGCTTTCCGGATTGATACTGTAGCCGTCCATAGGACGGTTCATCCGGCTGGCGTGACCGGTTGCGTGGCCACACTCATGCAGGAACGTAGCCATATACCCATAGGTGCTTTCGAAGGTTCCTTCTGGGGGCAGAGTAACGCGGTCTTCCAGCGGGCTGTAATATGCCTGCTGGCCCTGTTCCCGATAGGATATCCCCATATTGGCAATCAGGGTATCCCGCTTGGCACGGATATCTCCAATATCGGTCTGGTAAGCCTTTTCGTACAATGGGATCCCGTCCATCTGCTGTCCATTAAAGACGTCAAAGACCTTGCTGGTGAGAATCAGATTCTTTTCGGCATACTGAGAATCCGTGCGCAAAATTTCATTGGCGTCCTTCCAGGAAAGCAGCTTCTTTTGTGCCCGGTCAAAATACGCCCAATACTCTACATGGGCAGCCTTTTCTCCCTTGCGGATGTGCCATCCCTTGGCTTCTGCCTGCTTGAAGGTACACCATCGAGGATCTTCATAGCCCTTCACCTCTGCGATCCAGGATAGCCACAGGGCATTTACGCCGTGGTATCGTGTCCCGGATATCGCATTTTGGGGCCGTGCCTGGTTCCAGCAGCAGTGCCATGGCAGCTGGCCCTGGGTAAGTGCCTCCTGGAAGCTTTTGATAAGCTCCTCGCGGACTTTATTCGTCGCTGCCATTGATTACTTCCTCCGTAATGTCTGTTCCGTCCAGGGCAAAATAGCGGGTTTCTTCGGCATCGGGCTGATTGTATCCAGTCAGATCGACGTCCACCTGATTCATGATAGATTGCTGTTCTTGGTTCATAATAGTTCCTCCTGTTTTACTTTTCTGGGTAAATTCTAATCCCGCTCAGGGAAGCCTGAACGGGATTAGAATTATGAAATATATGCTTGTCATATTGAAAATGACAGTCCTACTGATTCGAGTGGAGTTCTCTTATCTTTTTCACGAGAAGGTAAAAGAGCAGCCCCAGAACAACAGTAGCGACCATGGATCTTAGCAGACCCAGCGCCGTCGTGCCGCTGGATGAAACGACCTCAATTGGAGCCGTCTCCTGGGCATCACCGGTGGTGACTGTGACGATCTCATAGCCTATGCTTTCCTCTGGTGGCTCTGTAGCCTCTGTTACAGGATCCGAAGGAAGTTCCGGATAGGTGTAGGTTTCCATCATGGCAAGCCATTCTTCATCTGCCTTGGGATCCGTGGTTACGGTGAGTTGCAGCAGGACATCGCCGTCCGTATCAACAACCACTTCATCCGAATCCGCCGTCACAATGGCCGAATCATCGTTCAGTGCATAAGCCTTTTTCACAGTGTATGTGCCAGGCTCAAGGTACTGCCCGGAAATGTAATACTCGTAGGGGGACAGCTGAATGGTAACACTCTTAAAGCCCCGGCGCAGCTCCACACAAAGCGTTCCTTCAAATCCAACCGGCGTGGTAGCTTCTACCCGAAGATACCCCTCTCCGCTGGTGTCACTGTCTTCCAGCAGCGACTTGGTTTCATCGATTTTGATATCACCCTCAGCGGCAAACACCGGACAGCTGACAGACAGCAGCAGCCCCAGAAGAAGGGCAGCGCAGAGGATCCGTTTTATGAATACCGAAAAATAGTGCATTTCTTTTCCTCCTAGTCATAAGTCGTTAGGTCAGAGCCGGCTTCCCAACCCCATGCAAAGCCTCGGTATTTTGTAATCCAATCAGACAGGGTGTCAACGGCAACCCCGCCAATATTGTGGTATACCAGGCCATTGCCGACGTAGATACCAACGTGCCCATACTTGGATCCGGAATAGCCATATACGGCAGCTCCTGGGGGAACTGCGCTGAAATCGGAGCTGACGCCATAGCGCATACCGGAATCATAAGCAGAACCGGAACCGTCAATCGGCAGACCGGCTGCGGCATAGACATAGGCAGCCCACGCCTGACAATAGCCTGGACGGGCTGCAATGCCATAGGCAGCAGAGTTCATGGCAATATGTATTACCTCTCTCTGCTTCTCGGTCAAGTTGCCCTCTGCCTGTGTGCCATAAACGAACTTGTTGTAATAATACTCTGCGTACTGCCTCCGAACTGCTATGGCAGCGGCGCTCTGGTCATTGGGGGCCTCAAAGCGGAGCATGAAAATTCTGGACGCCTCTTCCACCGAAGACGCATTTTGCAGTGCAGACAAGCAGCCGGAGAAGCTGCCCCGCAGTTCTACGCCCAGGTATCCCAGCTGACCGTCAATATCTCCGATGGACAGTCCTCGGGTCTTGCAATAGTTGTAAAGCGACTGCTTGCGGGCATTCCACGTCCATTGTGCCAGGCCGTAACCGGCAGAATCGTTCACAAAATCGGAAGCACTGTAAATCCCGGAATCCACAGCCGAAGTATAGCTGTCATTATTGAATCCCAGGAGTGGCTCATAGCTGTCCTGAAGATTCATCGGGTCCAGGCCGGATTCACAATACAGGTTGCCCATAGCCCCCGCTGCGCCGTATTCGTTGCCAATCAGATCTACCAGGTAGTCCCATATTTTCTGTTCATACTTGGATGCAGACACACCGGTAATACCACCGGCGGAAAGGTATTCCAGGCCCTCGTAGAGTTCCATCCAATCCATATTGTAGATCATCTTGCACCAGTCGCGGTTTGCCTCAGTCCAGCCGTCCCAGGCTGTAGCCGTGGGGTAATTGTCCAGATCGAAGATCCCCTCAAATGCGGTGACGGTCACGTTAATCTGAACGTCGATATGACCGGGGCAGTATTTCTCCTTCTCAGTCGTTGAGCTGCCAGGACTGACAATCACACCCGGAGCAGGGCTTGTATTGCCTGTGGGGCGCTCCTTGCAGCCCTCACAGTAATATTTGCTCTCGTATACACTGTAGGAATGGCTCTGCCGGAACATATAGCTGATGTAGGACTTGACGTCTGGGTTACTTGCAATGTCCAAAGACTGTTGCAGGTGGACGGCCATCATAGACAGAATTTCCCGGGCATTGGAGGACGCACCGGAATAATTTATCTGCACATCATCGTATGTCTCTTTATCGCTGTACTTCTTCAGCAAGCCGACAACCTGTTGGTCGAACCGTCTTGCCTCGCTGCTGTACACCTGACAATATGGGCCAATGTTTATTTTTCCAGAGGTAGACGCCTCGGGTGACATAATCACGCTGCCTGCACCGGAGGCCACAATATTGGGCATGAAAGATGACACAGCGCCAAAAATCAGGACAACGGCCAGCACCACAAGCAGCGCTTTTGATGCAACGCCTTTTACTGCTGTTCCAATTGTACGCAAAGAGGACGACGCCCAGCGGCCAAAGGATTGCAGCGTGGTTGCCGCATGGCCAAGCCGCGTATCCGCAATCCAGCTGGTTGCCCGGAATACGGCGTTCTGAATACCGGTTTTTGCGGTTGCATAAGTGGATCTTACCCGCTGTAAGCCGGTCTTCAGCCCCTTTGGCATACGACTGGATATTCCCTGGGCTGCACTCTGGACAGCCCGGTTCGCCAGGCTCTTAGGAGCAGCAGCTACGGCATGAGCAACGCTCGTCACTTTTTCCGCTGCGGTTTCATAGGCCCTGGGCGCGATCCGATGTGCAAGCTTCAGCGGCTGCCGGATTGTCCACCGTGCAGTACCACGGGCCGCACGGTAAGCAGTATGGGTCAAAGGATCCGACAGAATACGGTTGGCATAGTACAGGCCTTCCGTATTGGATTCCGAACCGGCTGCCAGTGGGCGCAGCAGGAAGCCTCTGACAAGCATTGCGCCGGAATGGAGCGCCTGCCTATTCCGCACGACGTTCCGCGTTACGCTCTGCATACGGCGGGAAACATAGGTCAAATCCTGCTTGGCACGAAGGGTGTTTGTAAGCCCCGCTACTTCCTGACCAATGCGCTTCAGTTCCGCTTGCAGCTTCACAAGCTCCTGCTGTTCCGCAGCGGAGAGGATTCCCTTTGCTTTCAGCTGCTTAACCGTAGCCTTTACAGCGGCGCCTTGCCTTTTAAGCGCAGCCGCTTCATCATTCAGAGATTTATAACTGCGCTGCATCCGGCTGCTGCCAACCTTTTTCGTCAGGCGGGCCTGGTAATCCCTCTGAATCTGCCGGGATTTCAGTTGCAGCTCTTTACTGCCAGTCGGCATTTTCCCCTTTTCATTCCGAAGCATAGATACCATTTCCATATCCAGCTTTTTCTCATGGGAAAATGTATTAAAACGCTGCCGGGCAAATTGGCTGTTCAGAGAAGCTTTGTAGCTTTGGCCGACAGTTTGTGCAGCGGCGTGTTGCAGTGGGGCAGTTGGATTATGCTGAATCACGGCCCGGGCAACAGAGGCCGCAGTACCTATGTAGTGGGCACTCATGGAAATTCCGGTGAGAGAATCATCTGCCGACATAACTTTATAGCTGGCATTTATGGCAGCGGAACGCACTGCGCTCTTCCCAACATCAAAGGCAACCTGACCGATCTTGACGCCATTGATGGCCAGAGTATCCGCAACCCGCTTCAGCTGATACCGCCGAATCCCACCACTCGGCGCTTCTCTGCCCTGTGATTTTTCGGGCCGTACCGTAGGAGCAGAAGCAGCAACGTGGGGATGCTGCTGTTCCCTTTGGGGCATTCTGCCAGGACTGTAGCTGTGATCGGGTGCATTGGCAGGCTGATTGGTATACCGAAAGCGATTCTGCCAAAACCGCAGTTCTGAAGATGACATACGGTGCAAGGTTTCAACAGAGACGCCCAGGGCAGCAGCTATTTCCTGTGCAAGATCCGGGGAGATATTTTCCTTGCGGGGATTTTTTTGTTCTGGCCGGGACGAGTTTTCGACTTTTTGAGCCTCGGGTTGGTGTGCGGGGCTTTCTGGCTCCCTTCCTGCCCGTTTGGAGCCAAACGACATATCGATATGCCCGGTAGGCTGTTCATAGCTCTTGGCTTGCTCCCGCCGCTGCTGATAAGCGTCCCGGCTTTCCTGCTCCATGCGCCGGTTCTCTGATTCCCGCTGTTCCCTCTGACGCTGCTCATCCGCACGGCGGGCCTCTTCCATACGGATATCCGCTTCAGACCATGGCCTGTCCGGATTGGTCTGTCCGGAAATGGCAGAAGCGGCAGCGCGTCTGGCTTCCTGCCGCTGACGTTCTGCCGCTTCCTGTTGCTGAATCTGTTTGAGATAGGCTGCGTGCTGCGCCTCCTGAAGACACCGTTCCCGTTCCTGGGCCTGCTTTTTCTTCTTACGTTTTTTCTCCTTTTTCTCCTCGGAATCATCGTCCGAATTTTCTTCTACGGGAACGGCCTCTTCTGCATCCGGTTCCGGGTTTTCCTGAGTATCAGGTTCTTCAGGTGAATCCTCTTTTTCCTCGGACGTAAGCTTATCCGGTTCGGAAATTTCCGCATCCATATTTTTTGAAAAATCGTACTGAAGAGAGCAAAATCTTCCATAGATGACAGCCACCTGAGCCTTGCACCGCTGCACGTCATCGGAGCACTCCGGGAGCTGTTTCACGAGACGGGCAAAGGTGTCAAAGCTGCCCTGAAGCGCATCGATTTCCCCAACAATGCGAAGATACCGGGTTGCAGGGCTGGTAGGCTCCTGGTCATCTGAAGAATGGAATGACGCATCCAGGCGATTATACAATAGCTGAATTTGCGCTGCGCATTCTGAAACAGACTGCTCGACATTACTCGCCAAAGTTATCCCCTCCATTCCTCCTGTTCAGCCGGTGTCGAGGATAGATCAACCACCGGAGGCCGGATAGACCTCTTGCGCTCGTCCTCCCGGGCTTTCGTTTCATCCAGCTTTGTAGTCATTGCCTTATAGCGCATACTGTCCTTGGCAATTTCCATATTAAAGGCAATGACGCGGCCACCGTAAATCATAATGCCATGGCCGGGCAGCGCGTCCTTTACCTTGTCAATATCGGACTGGGAGATATTCAGAAGACTGTTCAGAAGTGCGCAATCAGCAGCCTTTTGTGAGTAGATTTCCATAAACTCGGAATTGCTGAAAATTGTTTTTGCAATGGGGTTCTCCACAATATCGACAATGTTCTGCGTAATCCCAGTGGGGATTCCACCGTATTTTCTTGCCCGCTTAAACATGGTACTCAAAAAATCCGCGCTGCGGTTGTTGCTGAGCATAACGTGGAACTCGTCCACATAGAACCACACATTGTTGCCTCTGCGGCGGCCCGCAATAATCCGATTCCAAACATTATTCAGGACAATTTGCATTCCGATGTTCTTCATGGAGCTGCCGATTTCCATAATGTCATACACAACAAACCGTTTGTGATATTCAACATTTGTCGGGTAGGCGAAATAGTTCAGCGTACCGGTGGTATACATTTCCAGACTGTCAGCCAGCTGCATGGCGTCATACCCATCCTGATCCCGCAGCGTGTGATAGAAATCCATCAGTGTAGGCAGTGCGTTGGGATTATAGGACTTGGTTTCCGGATCGTAGGACTGCAAATACGGTTCATAGACCAGCTGGACGCACCGGTCAATAATTGATGCAGCTGCCGCCGTCAATCCCGCCCGGTCATCGTCACCGCCAATAATGGTCTGCATTAAAGCCTTGATGAAATCCGACTTTTGCGCAATGGGGTTATCTTCCTCTGTATCAAGCTCAATGTCAAACGGATTCAGATGGACGCCGGAGCCTGGGGCAATGCGGATAACCTCACCGTCCAGGATGTCGGCCAGAGGGCGGTATTCTCCTTCAGGATCAACGACAATCACTACATCATTAGGGTGTCGAAGATTGACCTGGATCATCTCATTTTTTGCAGCCATACTCTTGCCGGAGCCAGGCGCACCAATAATGATACCGTTGCCATTCTTCAGGTGGGTACGGTTGGCCATGACGATATTCTTGGAACCGGCATTCATTCCATAGAAAATGCCGCCGTCCGGATCATACAGCTCCTGGTTGTCCAACGGCATAAACACAGCGGCAGATTCCGTAATAAGGGAACGACGGATTTCCAGCTTATTGGAGCACAGCGGGAGGCAGGTATTCAGACCGTTTTCCTGCTGATAGGTCAGCGGCTTAATATCCACCAGATATCCCCGTCCAATGCCCTGGATGGTCTTGGTGTCGGAATCCAGCTTCTCCTTGGAATCTGCAAAATGGACAATTACAAAGGTTTGGTAGAATAGCTTCTGGCTTTTTTCTGTCAGGTCACTGCGCAGGTTGTTGGCCTCCTCAGCCGCAGATTTCAATTCCGGATTGATAAGATCCACGCTGTAGCCGGACTTACTGGCGGATTTCTGCTTTTCAATCAGGTTTGCATTGACGTTGATGATATCGGACTTGGCCATGCGTAAGGCGTCTTCCGGGTTGATTGGATCGTAAATCATGCTCAGCACCAGCTTACAATCCACATCAGACAGGGACGTCAGAATGGAATCCCGGAGGCTCTGCGGGTATGTACGCATGAAAAGCGCCCGAAAATACTGACTGCCAACCATGCCATAATCAGAGCGGAAGGAAAAGGAGCTGGGCGCAATCATATCTTTGGTTGTCAGGCCCATGCGGCGGAGAATATCAAAGCTGAAGTTCTCCGTGTCAAAGGTAAGTCTACCGTTGGTGTCGTAGAGCATATTATTTCCAAATAGGCCAACGGAATCCGGATTGTAGATATCATGTAGCAGTTCCAGACGTTTAGCAGCGGTCATAGGCTGGGCCACTGCGCCGCCGATTTTCTGGAAATTCCGGACAATTTCACCATCCAGACGGGAGAAGGAAGTCAGTGCAGCGTCATAGCTTTCCTCGGTGCGGGAAATGAACAGGTATTTATTTTTGATAAGGTTATTTCTGCCCTCGCGGATCTTGGTACGGATCTCCTCATTGGATTCAATGCGCAGATCATCGTGCCCGTCACCGGCCATAGTCATCATCGTTTCATTTTCGAACTGTGACAGATTAAGATTCTGCTGGCTTATCATAATTTGGAATCTGGTAGACGGGTCAAATGTGTTCAGAAATTCTGCAAATTTCAAGAACATATCCGTCTGTTCGTCATCCTTGGCAGACGTATAATTGATATCCTGCAAGAGATATCCCCGTGAAAACACGCCTGGACTGGTTTCAATGATACCGGAAACGGGATATACACGGACATAGGGAATTGTTTCCTGAGCCGTTTTGGGAATAACCAGTTTTTTGGCCTTTTTCTTCAGCTGTTTTTCGGACTTTCGGCGGGCTGCTGCCTCCTTCCGTTCCGCTTTCTTTTCCTGCCGGGTCTTGGCAGCGGGTTTATCCGCATTTTTTTGTGCAGACAGGGAATCGACTGTATCGCTCATTCGCTGATACTCTTGCAGCGTAGCGTAATTCTTTTGTTTTCTTGCCATAACTCGGGCCTCCTTTATCGAATGGCTTCCTTCGAGAATTTGTATTTTTTCTTTCTCTCAGTCTTGATTGTTGGGAGCCGGAGAGAAGTTTTGTATTTTCGGTGTGCCGGTGCTAAGAACATAGAGATGAAAACAGAGCGTAAAAAGCGCTCCATCGGCATTCCATACGGCTTTATCCACCCGAACAGGGCGGCCAGAACAGCAGGAATAAAAACAAGGAAACCAGCGACATCCTTGGAAATGACAGGTGCAAGACCAAAGTAGATCCACCAGCAGACCGGCGCAGCCAGAGCTATGCAGATATCCTGACGCTTTGTAAACGGCCCAATGAATTTGGCCTCATAGCTGCCAACATCCTTGTTGATCTTGATTTCAATGGACATATTCATTCCTCATTTCTGTTGTGTGAATTTTTTCGTGCAAACATCATAACGCTTATCATCGGAGCCATGGCTGCACTTGCCATAATTGGGATGATTCTTGATGTTGTACTTTCTGGCATAGAATGGATCCAGGCCACGGAGCAGATAAATACAGTTCCGATTATTCATCGTGCGAAGCTCTGTCGGCGTCATCAGGTCACGGCCCAGCTTGTTATACGACATACTGTTCCCAGAGCTTTTCCCGTAACTGCGGCTGGAATTGACGCTGCGTATTGTCTCTTTTCCCAGTGCCTTGGAAACATATTCCAGCGTGGTATTATCGGAGCCGCCCAGGAAGATGGTACTGTCACAGTTCGCCATAAGGACTTCCCAGTCATCCTTGTACAGCGCTTTAATTTGACTGAGGGCTTGCAGGACGATGGTGCAGGAAATCTCGTACTTTCGCATAGTGGCAAGTCTCTGGCAGAAATCCGGAATTGTGCCGATGTTTGCGAACTCGTCAAGGAGAAAGCGCACATGGCAGGGCAGCCGCTTTCCGGGGCATTCCGTTTCCGCATGGTAGTACAACAGGCTGAACAACTGATCGTACATCATAGCGACCAGGAAGTTGAAGGTGGTGTCCGCTGTAGGTGTCACGCAAAATAGAGTTGTTTTCCGATCTCCAATGGTTCCCAAATCCAGCGTATCGGTATTGGTAAGCGCCTGAATGGCCGGGAGATTAAAGTGCTGTAGTCGGCTCTGGGCAGAAATGATAATGGACTGGGCTGTCTTGCCTCCACCGGCAGATTTATAGACTGCATAGGTTTTTACAGCCAAGCTCTCGGGATTCCTCTCCTGAAGCTTAGCAAAGGCAATGTCCAATTCAGAGGGCTTATTATCAGGGGCGATTGCCTTTTGGAGCAGTTTCATAACCGTTCCAAAGTTCTGGTTTTCAGGTGTCAGGGTTTCCACGCAGAATAAGCAGCAGGCGGCCACAATGGAAGTTTCCGCCTTTTCCCAGAATGGGTCACTGGGGCGGCTACCGGCAGGCGTCGTGTTTTTAATCAGCGTGTTCACCATCGTCAGCACATCCTCCTGTCTCCGCAGATACCTGAACGGATTGTAGCAGTCGGAATGCTCCTTATCGACCAGATTAAAAATCTTTATTACATACCCCTGATCTTGCAGGAATGTTCCCATGGATTCCAGCAGCTCCCCTGAAGGATCTGTAATGACCATAGAGCAGTTGGCTTGAAGGATATTAGGCTTAATGAGGCTGTAGCTTTTACCTGTGCCAGCACCACCGATGCACACCACGTTGCTGTTTCTCCCCGTCTTCCGGCCATTCATGGACAGATATATCCCGTCTGCCATAATCATGTTATCGGCAGCAGCCCCCAGTATCGGCTTGCGGCGAAACTTTGCGGGAATTGTAGATATGGGGTAGACAAAATTTCTGTAAATAAGGCTGTCCTTCTTCGGCTGCGGCAAGGCGGTCATGGTTGTGTAAGCTTTGCAAAAGCCCTTCAGGTCTTCATTCCACTTTGCGGATCCGCTTTCCACCCCCTGACGGAGATCCTTTTTGCGGGCATAGGAAGAGGAGATGGTAAGCGGGGCAAACAGGCCGACAATTGCACCGTAAACGAGATAGATACTGTTGTTCGGCCACAGCTGCAACGGACGGTATACCATGTGGTTCAATATGGTTTGGATCGTATCTGGGCCGATTGGAGCATCCGGCTGGGATGTAAGTACATAGCCGATATGCGCAAAGCAGAATAGAATCAGCAGATAGGATCCAATTGACAATGCGGTATATCGCCGCCGGAACTCTTTTCGACTGAATGGTTTACTCATTTTCTATCTCCCTAGTTGACACCTACCAGCTCCTTGGAAAGGGACTGGGACTTGAACATCAGCATGACGGCAGACGCATATATGACGATATATTTCCCCAGGAAAACCAGCAGGTTATCCGTCTGATCCAGGACAAGGCCTTTGAAAAGTGCGGAATAAATCATGCCAATCACCAGGATCAACGCGCCTTGCAAGGCCACAGCGAGAAAGCTCTTGAGATACCGCCAACCGGATCCATGGAGGCCGGAGTGGAAAAAGTCACTTAGCGCAATGGGGGCAAATGTCGCCCGGACGTATATTTCAATCACCCGGGAATAGCAGATGATGGACACACACAGGCCCATGATCCAGGAGAGCAGCCAGGGAATCAGCAGATACAGCATCATGATAACATCACCGATAATTGCATAGAAGCCCGTGAAGGAGCCGGTGAACTCGTCAATAATTGCAGCAGCGTCAATTGCCGTTTCCGATACAGAAGGATCTCCCAGGGCGCTTACCTGGGCGGCAGTTGCCATGCCGATATTAAATATCAGCTCCAGGAGCTGGAATCCGTTTTCCATAATGTACTTGGCAGCCAGGAGCAGCGCAAATTGACGCCAGAGCATTTCCCATGTGAAGGTATCGCTGGACAGCTTATCGACCAGCGATACAATAAAGTAAACAAACAGCAGCATGACGCCAATGCTCATAATGGTGTTGTATATGGCATGGACAACGCCATAGGCAGCGCCAAAAGCACCCCCGGAAGAAAAGAGATTAACGGAGAGCGTTTCATAGATATTTTCAAACAGATTTGCGCCGCAAACCTGATTTAACATACTTTCCAGTATATTTTTCATAGATTCCTCCATTCATGCGGCGTGGGGACACGGGTTTCCCGTGCCCCCATTGGAAGTATCAGTTGATAAGCCCGGCAGTCTGAAGCAGGACGCGCAGACCAATGAGTGCGCCGCCAACCACAATAATGCGGACAGCTCTGGACTGCCCTTCGGCATTCTCGTCCTTGTAGGCCAATACCAGAGAGAACACGCCGCCGACAGCCAGGGCAATACCTACATACATGGCAATCTGGATGATAATATCCACCACACCGCCGAAAAGGCTATTGAGATCCAGGTTGGTGTTAATGGTGGTGAGTACAGTAAGAAAATTCATTTTGTTTCCTCCTAGTGATTATGTAGTCTATGGTGAAGCAAGGTGTCATTCCAATCCTTGCCAAACTCTGGAATCACGGTTTCTACCGTGTAATTTTCAAGAGCCGCCCGGAATCGCGCGGCGGCTTCCTGTCCAGCGGAATCATTGTCAAGCATGAGCTTGACGCGCTTGATTTGCGGATGGTTCAGAAGATAATTTGACAGTGGGGCCATGCCCAATCCCCCCAGTGCCAGGTAATCACGGCCAGCCAGAGGCTTTTTCCCTTGCATAAGCAGCAGCGTGGCATAGGAAGCAGCGTCAATGCAAGCCTCAAATACGCACACTTCATCAACATCTGCGCCCCGCAGTTTCCAGCCCCAGCGTTTGTCCCCGCCCTCTACTTCTTTCTTGAATGGTTTGCCATTGCTGCCCAGGCCACGCAGAAAAGCGCTGCACGGGCGACTATCCGGGCCATAGGAAACAAAGCAGGCGTTGTGCGCTGAATATCCCTTGGGGCTGGTACTGACGGATTCATAGAGTACCCTCTGTGCAAGCATTGTCTGTACAATTTGCAGGCTGATTCCCCTGGTCTGACAGAGGTATGCAATGAGACGGCGGCTGTTGGGGGCTTGCTGCGGGAGCTGGAACGAGTTTCTGCTTGCGGGCAGTGCGGAAGCGCTTTGGCTCGAAGATTCTGTCCTTGGCTTGCAGTTGTAGGCTGTATCATCCCCGGCCAGGATAAGGATCGCCCGCACCAGATTGTCCGCAGAGGAACCGTCCAGTTCGTATTGCGTAATGAATTCTACTGCTCTGCCGGAGAGGCTGCGGCTATTCCAGTACCACCGCCCATCCAGAGTAAAGACCATGCTGTCATGCTCCTTCATCCGATAGCTTTGGCCGTTCCGGACAAGCTGATATCCGCGAGAAAGCGCATAGTTCAGAGCGTGGTTATTCCGCATAGCTGCCTCGTGCTGCTCCTGGGTGTAATGTGCTTTTTTCATAACTTTCTCCTAAAATGAAAAGGCTCCCGGCAGTCGGGAGCTTTACTGTGTGTGGGGGGGATCTAATCGCTGCCATGTTGTTTAATCCTCGGAGTGGACGTCAAAAGGAAGCGGATTATCTTCCCGTTGACTTTCCCGTGCTTTCTTTGAGGCGCTGCTTTCTCCAAAGTAGAGTGCATCAGCAGATATCTCAGCTCTTTCGCGTGGATTGTCGTTTTCATCTTTCCAGCGGGACATTTGCAGCCGCCCGCATACTATGATAGCGGATCCTTTCTGGAAGTAGCTGCTCAAAAACCGTGCCAGATGATTCCAGGCAACGCAATGAACAAAATCCACCCCGCGCTCACCGTCTTTTCCGGGAATATCCCGTTCCACTGCAATGGTAAATTTCCCGACAACAGAGTTTTCGCCCACCTGATGGATCTCGGGATCTGCGGTGAGGCGGCCAAAGAATGCGCATTGATTTAACATGGAAATTCCTCCTTTTTGGCTGATTATATGCAAAAAGCAGGATTCTTTTCAGAACCCTGCGGATTGCTGCGACTGCTGTCCGGCCTGCATCGGCAAGCAAGTACAGCGAACAGATTTAACTTCGTCTCAAATTGAGACGAAGTTGGGCATTTGTGCCGAAGATTTGAAAAGGCCCGTGGATCCAAACCACGGGCCGACAACGGAAATCTTGCTTCCGTTTGCACCGGAGTACGTTTTTTTCCGTATTGGCAGTCCAGTAAAGTCAATCATCAATATCCCCCGGCTTTCTCATGTACAGGTATTTTTCACGCAAATACCATGCCTGTTCTGATGTAATCAAGTTCTCAACTTCGGCCACATTTATGCTGCTTTGCAAATCGCAGTAATCACAGTCCCAGTTCAGATAATGCTCGGTTTCTTTCTTCACCCAGGCTTCCTTCATATTCTTTACGGATTCCACTAAAAAGGGAGGCAGATTTTCTTCAAGGTAAGCTTTATCAAGGGGTTTTCCGGTTTCGGGATCATAATCAGCGTTGTTCATGTGCTGCGCCCTCCTTTCCATAGGGACATTGTACTCAAGATTAGCCGGTTTATCAAGCCCATTTGTTTTGTTGTGCGAATAGGAAAAGCAGACTTTCGGCGGTCTGCCAGCGCCTGACCCGAAAAAACAGAGTGCATAACACCCTTTTTGCAGGAGAAAAGAGCATACTACCTGCCAGCTGACTATTGCAGCAATCTTTCCGCATCATGTGAGACGGGAAGGAATCGAACCTTCACGGACACCCGGAGAAACACACAATCAGGGGTCTGTTCGCCATCATGAACACCGTCCCATATTCAAATATTCACCCTTCTGCCCGTTCACAGATAACCAGGCAGCGGAGCTTCAGGCCATCCGTGCCATAGTCGCAGGTCATCAGGGTTATCAAATCCCGTCCGGACTGGATACGCAAGGCATCTGAATCGCTGGAATAGATATCCTTGACCTCTATGACCCGGTAGTGCAGTGTTTCCCACAGGTTGGTAATTTTAATTTCATCACCCAAGCGCAGGCTGGGAATGAATTTGAAGTAAGCAGCGCCACGCCATCCTCTATGTCCGGCAATAACGCAGTTGGTGGATTCACCGCCGATTGGCAAGCTTGTTTGCCCCAAATGCGCAGCCCCCAGGGCAAGATTTTCCGGACTGGCTCCTAGATACACAGGCATATCCAAATCCAGCTGCGGAATTTGAATCACAGCAAAAACTTCACTGTCATAGCCATAATCTGTCAGCTGAAAGCAGGGCGTCTCATAGGCAGCCCGGCCATTGAAATATAGCTGTTTTTCCTCATAAATAGTACGGTTGTATTCCTCGGAGGCCAGGCGAAGAGGATCCACTTCAGCCTCTGACGCAGCTTCCCCGGGGGGTGTGGGAGCTGCTTCCAGGAAAGCCTCTATGTCATCATGCAAGGTCTGGGTCAACAGGTAACCGTGCCAAAGTGGAAAAGTCACACTTGCCAGTCCAGCAAAAAATAGGAGGCTGCATAAGGCAAGCGCAATTCTTTTATGGTTCATTTTTCCCACCCTTGCCGTTCCGATTTTTCACAATCAGGAAAATTCCAAACGCAGCCAGCAGACCGCAGGCAACAGTCAGTCCTATCAGGATTCCGTTTATGTACTGAGACAGCCAATAGGAGCCGGTTCCCTGGGAACCCAGTTCCTCGGCTGCTGCTTTCTCTTCCTCAATGTAAGGGATCCTGGAGCCTCGCACAAGCAGTCTGTGGGTATTCACACCATATGGGGTACAGGTAACCAGGGTACAAAGATCTTCTCCGGGAATAACCGAGAGGTAAGTTGTGTCAGACGGTAGTACCGTCTTGATTTGATCCACCTGATACGCCAGGATTTCCCCCAAGACTTCCAGGTAAAAAACATCTCCAATTTCCAGTTCCGGAAGATCGGAAAGCATTCTGTTTCCTGCCATACCACTATGACCGGAAAGGACAGCGTGTGTGCTTTCACCGCCTACCGGGAGAGAGCTTCCAAGCAGATGGCCGATACCAATTTCCAGAGTTGCGTCATCTGTGCCGTGGTAGATTGGCAGGACTGCCTCAAGCTTTGGGATATCCAGATATCCCATCAGACCATTGCCGGAAAGGTTCAGCAGATCTTCGTATTTTTCGGAAGCTGCCTGAAGCGCGGCGCTTGAGTACGCAGCTACGTTCATTGTTCCGGGAACCAGGGACACATTATACAGGTCAGCTTCAGACTTTGCGGCATCAATCATGGACGTGTCCAGCTCTGTGATGGATTCTCTGTAGTCCGTATAGACGGAAGAGGCATGACGCTGGGCATAGTAATTCGATATCAAAGGATAGAGCGTTAGTCCAAACGCGGCAAACAGCGATACAACAGCTATTCCAATAGCAATCCGCTTTTTGCGCTTCATTGTTAGAATCACTCCTTGTCTCATTTTTCAAAACAAGGGGCAGAGGCGGCTATGCCTCCACCCCTTGATTGGTTGATTATCAGGCGGTCTTATCGTCCTTCTTGCGGAGGATCACAAAGATTGCAACGGTAGCGACGGCCATGGCGACAACGCCAAAGACACCATACATCCAGTTGCCGGTTTCGCCGGTCTGCGGGAGATCAAAGCCCTTGGTATTAACCACAGTCAGAGGAACTTCCGCGTTGGCAGATCCGTTATCTTCCTTCATGGAAACGTCGTTCTTGTCAACAGTTGCGGTTGCAGTCAGCAGATTGTGCGCCAGCTGCTTCTGCGGGATATTGGCAAGGGCAGTGTCAGCGGAGCCGTAAGCATAGCGGGGATCGTTCTGAAGGAGGCCCAAAACATCCTGAGAGTAGATATCGCAGGAATTGGTCTTATCTTCCTCTGTATGGATCGTGATCCGAATGCTGTCCTTGAGCAAAGTGTAGCCGTTGGCTGTTTCAATTTCAGTGAGAACGTAGGTATCGTCCTCCATACCCTTCACCATGATCTTACCAGGCTTGTTGTTGACCGTGACGGGGTAGAAAGTCGTAGCATCAGCTTCAGACTGGACGTGCCCGGTAACATAGTAGATTCCCTCTGCATCGTTACGGGTTGCAGTGAGCCAATAGCCATCGGTTTCATTGTAAATCTTGAATTTGACGGCATTAAACAGCTTTGCGTTTGCCGCAGCATCAGAAGTCATGTCGGAAAATACTTTGGTAAGCTCCATGCCGAAGCTCTGGACGTGGCAGTCATCAACAAGGGTATCGTAGTAGTCGCCAGAGCTGCGCTTCCACGTCAAAACAACCTTATTATCATTTCCGTTGTCGCCGCAGACAAAGCTTGCATCAGAATTGATGGTAGCACTGTAGGTCACACGCAGGGTGTAGTTGGAGTAACCGGCGTACAGGATCCCGTTGACATTGGCGGTGTTGCCGTTGATCTCGGCCAGGCCGGTGCTTGTTACATCTACCGTCATGTGACGGTCATCATCAGAGTAGTGGACAGAGAACTTGCCGGATCCGGCATCCCAGGAAGCAACCTTGTTGGTGCAGGCAGCGTCGGTGAAGATATCAATGGCAACACCGGCAGCCTTGTCATAGGTCAGGCCCTCACTGAGAGAATCATAAAAATTGTAGGTGGACAGGGCGGTAGACTTGGAAGTAATGGTAGGCAGGGTGCTGATAAACTGATACTCCATCACGTCACCGGCAGAACCGGTAGCGATATGGGCATAGCCGTCAGTGATGGAAGTGGAACCATTGTTCTTTCCGGTATCGGCCTTGCTTTCTCTGACTGTCTTCTCCAAACTGGGAATGCCGGTTTCATTTTTGGGGTACACAGTGACATCATAGAGCCATTCCTGGCCGCCGTTATGCGCTGCGGAATTGTCATTGCCGTCTACCGTGGTCATGGGCAGGCTGATGAAGAAGGGATTCACTGTGCCGGTAACCATTTCAGGCACTTTGGTTTCTACCAGGAGATATAGGCCCACGGGAAGATTGGAAACCGTGGTGTAGCCATTGCTATCAGTCAGAGGCATTTTCTGGCCGCCAGAAGCAGCGATATAAGCTTCCAGAGCATTCTTAACGGTGGTAGAGTTTGCGTCCAGCGCGTCAGCCAGCGCCTTGATAAGCACATCGGAGGTGTAGTAATACTTGTCGGCGGAGAGCTTGTCACTGGAATCCGCAGCAGTATAATGGTTTGCGCCGTCTGCCAGGCCAATGGTTTCCAGTAAATCCGCAGAAGCGGTCTTGTCAAAGCCATACAAGACAACCGTGGTGTTTGTGCCATCTGCGCTTTCGGTGAAGGTGCTGATATCCGCAACATTCAGGTATGTAAACTCGACGCCCTTAATTGCGTAACCTTTGGAGGTTTCACCATTGCCCAGGACTGCGTTATTGCCGCTGCCCAAGGTAGTATTGACGTAGCTTTCATAAACGCCGGTGGAAGTGAAGGAATCTTTTGTCCATACGCCATCTTTGACCGCATTTGTAAAATCGTACTTATAAATGGACAGGGAGCACATTGCGGTAGGGTCGATAACTGCATTGGCAGCGTCAGCTGCCAGCGCCTGGGTTGGAATGCTCAGGAACATGACCAGTGTCATCACCAGAGCCAGCACGGTTAATAGCTGTTTCTTCATTTGTAGGGATCTCCTTTACTTTGTTTTTTTCTTTGCGTAAATCAGGGCAAGAGCACCCGATACGAAAGACATGGTAATAAGGGCGGGCAGGATTGCCATATCAGCAGAGCCGGTCTTCGGCAGCGCGAACACATGGCCGTCAACAACTTTGTAGCTGACTTCATATTTCTGCTCGTAAGTGGGGGTATCTACAAGGATTGGATCCGACAGCAGCGAATACCCGTTAGGTGTTGCCGCCTCAACGATCCGATAGGTAAGCAGCGGGTACAGGCCGGTGAACTCGATTTTTCCGGATTCATTTGTAACAAGGCTTCCATCCTCTGCAAGATCCGGACTGGAACAATTGCCCTTTGCAATCTGTGTATCATGGGTAACCGGCTTCCAGGTTTGTCCGTCCTCGCTCCATTCCAGAATGAATTTGGCTCCTTCCAGGGCTGCCCCTTCTGCGTTAACCTTCTCCACATGGATGGTAATGGGGATCTGAGTATTGACACACTCGGCGGCAAACTCGGTTTTCCCTTCCGCAACGGAAAAGCTGTAAGACCACTCTTCGTTTACTGAGTAGTAATCATTGCCCTTCGTTTCTCTAACCTCATAGGAGCCAACGGGGAAAATCTTTCCGGTAGAAGCCTTGCCGGAAGCGTCTGCCGTCAGGACATAGCACACTTCCCCCGGCTGGGCAATCGGATTGTCGCCAATCTTCACAGCGCCAACAGAGCGATTGACAACAGTGAATTCGCATCCTGCAAAGCTGATGGTTTCCGGAATCTCTGTGTCCAAATCCTTATCCGCTTTCTGAATGGACAGGGAGCCGAAAGAATCTTCATCCAGAGGTTCCGGGACGGACACGCCGTCTGCAATTTCCGTCAAATATGCAAGGGATTCTTCGCTCCACTTCCAAGCCGCAATTGAACCGTTGCTTTCCTGGGTAATGGTAGCAGTAAGCACCGGCATGACATCATAGCCAAGGGGTGCGTCAACCTCTGTGATTTTCACGGAACCAAGCGGTAGTTCATAAAGCCCTGTGTCGTAGTTTTGGTACAGTTCATCACTGGAATACTCGGAGCTATCCGCAAGATATTGGGGATTATACCGATGTTGGCCGTCACCGTCTGTGACAAAATACCATGCGCGGGTTGGTGTACCGGTGCAGGTGGTGTTGTCATAGTAGTCCCAGCGAAACACAGCTCCCTCAAAAGTAGCGTCACCTACGGGTGTACCGGTAACTGCATCAATTTTGGTTACTGTAAGTGTTCTCGGGTCAAACGTCGGGGCGTCGCTGACTTCCACGGTATATTCATCGTTTCCAGAAGGAATTGTGAATGGAACAGGAGTTGCGTCCAGCACATAACCGGAGGGAGCGGTGATCTCTACCAGTGTTCCGGTTGTCCCAATAAGGTAGACTTCCTTGGACACCGCCTTGCCAGTGTCATCCGTCACCAGCGTTTCAACGATATTGCCATCTACAACAACGTTGTATTCAGCGCCTGCCAAAGAGTACATGGCGTTTCCATCCAGCTGTGCCGCCGTTTTCTGGTCACACTGAGCGACCTTCTGAATGTGGATCCGCTTTCCGTAGATATTTACTGCGGTATAGCCGTTGCCGTTCAGTGCATCCGCTGTGCTGCCAGCCGTCACAGAAACGGTTACCGGCTGCGCATTATCCTGCGTCCACATATCCTTATCATTCCGGGACTGATTTTCCATAGGAGCTTCCCGGACATAGTAAGTGCCAGGAACAAGTCTGCCGGACACACCATATCCGTCTGTACCTGTGGTAACCGTTTCCGCAATATTGCCGAAATCAGCAGTGGTGGAAATCTGGAATAACCAGCCTTGCAGCTTATCGGCAGAAGTGGCCACGCCGGAAATGCCCTTGCGTACACGAATCATACCTTTTTCGACGTTGCTGGCCGTAGCAGAGGCCCGATACAGAGCAGCTTTTGTTTCACCGGCTTGCAGGTTTACAGTAATTACGTTTTGATTGTCCAGGACGTAATTATTCTTGTCGCTGCGGGTCTGGTTTGCGAGTGGAGCTTCCCGGACGTAGTAAGTACCGGGGGCAAGGCTGGATCCTGAAGACGCAAAGCCGTTTTTGTCTGTGACAAGCGTTTTCACGATATTTGTAAAGTTGGTATCACTGGCAATCTGGAATACCCAGTTATCCAGCTTCCCGGAGCTGTTTGCAGACGTGACAGTCTTTTGAACGGTAATAGCGCCGTACTCTACGTTGGTAGCTGTAGCTCCCGTTCCATTGTTGGCAAGGACGGTTTCACTCCCGGAGATCGTTACGGTGACAACATTGGTAGCCAGTCTGAAATTGTTTTTGTCGCTGCGGGTCTGATTTGCAAGCGGCGCTTCCCGGACGTAGTAAGTGCCGGGGGTCAAATTCTTTGCTGTTGTACCTACGCCGCTGGCGTCAGTCGTAATGGTGGTCAGAATACTGGAAAAACTGCTGGAATTAGAAACCTGGAATATCCAACCGTTCAATTTTCCAGAAGTATTCGTAGACGTAACGATCTTTTTGACCTGGATTGCACCGGCAGGAGCGGTATTGCTCACGGATCCGACAGAGGTTGTTGTATTGCCTGCAACCGTACCGCTTCTTACAACAGTAGAAAGCGTCCAGCCGGTGGTACTGTTGGACTGCTGGGCGGCGGGAAGTTCCCGGATATAGTACGTTGTACCGGCAGTCAGGCCGGTAAAGGTTGCGACGCCACTGGCATTGGTGGACGCAGAGGCAAGCATATTCTGATTGTTCTGGGCATTGGCTTGACTTGCATACAGGCCAAATCTCCATCCACTGCGTGTGCCGGTTCCGGAAACGGTCTTGGTGATGGACAAGTTACCTGCCCGGGCATATTTAACAGCACGGGATTCAATGGCAAGCAAGGGCTGAGATCTGCTGCTGCTCGGCACAACCACAAGAACACTCGTGCTGTAGGCATCGATGTCAGAGGGGTTGTTATACACTGCGCTGCGCAGGCCCTTGGCAATGCTGTTCACACTGTCGCTGTAGAACTGTCTGCCGGTTCCCTCATAGCGGGCAGGGCCACAGGTATAATATCCATCGTAAATATTGGAGTTCTGCATTTCCTTGTTGATCCATTCCCAGGCGACCAACTGGATTGCACCGTAGGCATCCGCTACGTTGGAATACTTTGCGTAGCCGGAATCGGTATCCATACCGTACACCAAGAGCAGAACCAGCTTTGCTTGCAGGGAATCGGAAAACTGATCCCATCGTGTGCCGGTGCTGTGTTTACCGGCGCTTGTAGTCGTCGTGTAGGACATACTGCCAAAAGGCAACCGGTGATCCAGGCAAATGGCGAAGTCGTTTGTAGTCGGGGATCCATTGGAATAGCAGTGATTTGTTAAAGCGCCATCTACTGTGCTGCCAATCTTGTCTTTTCGGACATTGGAGCCGTAGTTTTGGGCACGGACACAATACTGGCCGGAAAGATCCACCGATCCAGTATCGGCGGGTTCGTCAGAAGTGAAAATTACAATTTTGGAATTCCTATTCCAGCCGGACAGCTCTATGTCAATGGCACTGATGGTACGCTGGGCAGCTTCCAAGTTTTCGACCTTCAGCGGCTCATGCGTTCCGTCGCTTTCTACTCGAATGGCAAACACCTTGCCCACAAAGGGAATGGACGGACTATCAAACCGAAGACCGAGTTTGACAACATTCCCATTATCAACGGTGCTGCCAAAATCAGCTGTAAAAATCATGCTGCCCAGGATATTAGGAATACTGTAGGTAGACATGATTGAATCAACGGTATCGTCGTCCAGCTCTGCCGGATAGACTGCAACCTTCGTATCAGCGGCTTCCTCATGTCCTTCGGGAAGAGTGATTGTCAGATTGACCTTTTCTTCCTCATAGTAGCCGGTAATCTCATTGGTAACTTCCGGCTTGCCTTCAGTCGGAGGGACTGTTTCCTCTGTGGCCGCTTCTGTTGGGGATTCAGTAGTTGCCTCAGTGACAGGCTCTGTCGCCGGTTCGGTAATAGGCGGTGTGGTTGCTTCCGTTGCAGCTTCAGTGGTTGCTTCCGTAGTCGGTTCTGTCGCCGCCTCTGTAGCCGTCTCTGGCTGCGTTGCGAGAGCAGTCGCTTCCGTTGGCGGCTCAGTCTCAGTCAGCACAGACGGCTCACTAGAATCTGCGGGTGCAACCGTGGCAGCTTCTGAAGTGGTAGTGGCAATATCCGACGCATATGCCGTTGGAGCCATCGGACACAGGGACAATACCAACGCCAGTGTGAGCAATGCTGCGGCTGCACGTTTGATTGTTTGCATATTGATCCTCCTAATCTATATTTGTTTCAGCTGGAAAGGACAGCTGGAAACAGCCAAAGAAAAGCACCTCACTTTCGGAAATGAAAATGAGGTGCAAAATAAGTCTCTTGGCAAGCGGGCGCTCACAAAGGGGCTTAGGCAATTATTTTGTTAGGCCACAGACGCTGCATTCGTCCCAGTCTTTTGCGGGTTCAATGATAATTGTGTCAACATGGGAACTCCAACTGTGAGTAACGTCCCCCTGGCTCCACATTTCTTTGTCATGTACGTCCCACTCTGCTTCAGACGAAAAACGCAGTCCGCAGCTGCACAGCAGGTACGGGGCTGATTTACCGGTAACTTCCGGCGTGTGATGATGCTCCCACTTGTGAGCAGCGGGAAGGGTTTCCGTATAGCTGTCACCACAGGCGCTGCACTGATAAGTAATGAAGCCGTTTTCTGTACAGGTAGGATCCTTGGAGGATACCACCGTATACTTATGGCCGGGAGCCGGATCATAGGAGTTTTCCTTTTCGGAAGCAGAACAGGTCTTGCAATAGCGGATATAATAGCCGTCCTCAGTGCAAGTGTGCGCTACAGTTTCCCAAAGTGTCCAATCGTGGATATGTTCCGTGGGCTTGGTGCTATCCTGTTTGGGCAGCTCTTTTGTCTCGGAGTAATTGCAGCGGGAGCAGAAGCGGATAGCCAATCCGGTGCTGGTGGTCGTTGGCTCCTTTGTCGTAGCCCAATCACCAAAAGCGTGACCCAACGCAGCAACCTGGGAATCCTTATAGCTGCTGCCGCAGCGCTTACAGGTATGGGTCGTGTATCCGGCAGTCGTACAGGTTGGCTGCATAATCTGCGTAGTGTAATTATGGGATAACTGCGCCGTGTAGGTGTCCGTGTAAGAGGATTTACAGGCAGTGCAAGTGTGGGTGGTATAGCCCCTGGACGTACAGGTAGGCGCTGTAACAGTGTCCTTATAGGTGTGCGCCAGCCGCTCAATGTTTTCGGTATAGCTGCTGCCGCAGGAGCAGGTGTAGGTTCTGATACCATATGCTGCGCAGGTAGCTTCTCTTGTTACCTTGGCGGTATAGTTATGGGTATGTCCTTCAATGAGCTTGTCCAGTTCCTTTTCCTCTGTCGTTCCGCAAATTGCGCAGGAGCGCTTGGACAGACCCTTAGCAGAAGTGGTAGGCTCTTTCGTAATAACCCAGTCGCTCCAAGTATGGCCAGTGGTAGGCCGGAAGTCATCCTCATAGCTGTCCCCACAGGTGCAGGTGTAGGTGGTATAGCCCTGGGTGGTGCAAGTGGGATATGTGGTCTGTTTGGTGTACTTGTGGACGTGGTTCAGGGAAACATACTGCATATTGACCCAGCCATTGGCAATGCGTCCCCATACCGTTCCATCAACGGCGCTCTGCTCGAAGACCTCAACAACACTTCCACGTTTTAGGCTGGTAACCGTATCAAAATTGGTGCCGGGTCCTTTTCGAACGTTTAGGGAATCCGTATTGAACACAGTTCCGGATACCCCCACCTCGGCTGGTTCTTCGGTTTCCTCTGTAGCCTCAGTGGTTGCTTCCGTAGTAGTCTCCGTGGTGGGTTCTGTTGTGGCCTCAGTCGTTACCTCTGTTGTTGACTCGGTGGTAGGTTCTTCCTGCTGATGTTTTCCGCAAGCGGAAAAACTCAGCAGCAGGCAGAACGCAAGAGCTGTGCAGATCAGTTTTTTCATTTTGGGTTCTCCTTCCTAATTTATCCATGGGTTCCATGGCTGTTTCCTTTGTAAACCAGTGTAGCATGGTATATGTCCAATAAAACGGTCATATTTTGTTTTGCTTAACCAGGGCGCACAATTGCGCCCTGGACGTGTCTCATGCATAAATCCGGACAGTCCGTCCAGACAGGCTGGTTATGCTTTCCATTCCGACGAGATACCAACCGCGATCACCATAATAGAAATCCAGCTCAGGATCGTCATAGCGGGAATCATACTCAATGCGAGTAGGCATCCAACCGTATTCTACGGTAAAAATTTCCAATATCTGGCCGCAGTGGAGGCCTCCATAGATACGGTCTTCGCCACTGTGAAGCTCCCGTTTATCAAATACAACGTCGAAACGTCTGGTTGAATGGTCAAAGAACAGGCGTCCTTCTTTCATCGTGTTATCCTCCATTTTATTTGTCAGATTCAATATGTCCAATAAATCGTACATATTGTTTATTCCGTGCTGGATTCACTATGACGCAAACGATACTCTGTAAGAGCAGCCATCAGCACATTGGCCATTTCAGCCGGTGACGTATCAGCGGGGAAAAAACGCTGCAACTGTTCTGTAGGCAGTTGAATCATTTTGGGCATGGACGGCGTTTCTGGGGAGAGAGTATGCTTGATTTGCTCCTCGCTCCAATATCCACCGTCTGACGCTTTACGGATTTCCTTAGCCTGGGAGGTATTGGGCTTCTTTCCCGTTTCGGTCATAATCTTCAGAAGCAGCCGCTGCCTCTCTTCCGGCAGGTAGCTGAGTTCCACTGCTGCGGCAAAGCCAGGCTTTCCGACGTCCACCATATCCAGCAACGGAGTAATCAGGTATGTAAGACGGATATAGCGCTGAATCTGTGCCCGGCTTTCGCCCATTTCAGAAGCAACCTGTTCATCAGAGCGCTTGCCCAACTTCGTCTCAATTTGAGACGAAGTTAAGTCCGTTCGTTGTCCCTGCCTTTTCAGGCAATCCAGACGGAGCTTGTAAGCAAATGCTTTTTCACTGGGCAGCAGAATGTCCCGGTGCTGAAGGTTGCTGTCTACCAGCATAAGCGCCGCCTGGGTATCATCCAGCGTCTGCACATTTGCTGGGACTGTCCGCAGTCCGGCAATTTTAGCAGCGGCGACACGATTATGCCCAGCAATAATTTCAAACCGGCTATCCGGCTTCAGACGGACACATATCGGTTCGATTATACCATGCTGCTGAATAGATTCAGCCAGTTCGTTTAATTTTTCCTCGGAGTACAGCTTGAAAGGCTGCTGCTCTCCGTTTATCCCCTGCCAGGCATCCAATATATCCAGCGGGAGCTGCGTCAGCTGTAGCTGGGGCTGTTGACCGAAATCGCCGTAGGCGGCAGCCCATTCATCATGTCGTGTCACTGCCTACACCGCCTCTCTCGGAATTTCTTCAATTTCTTCATGGCTGTTCCTCCAACTTTTCCAGGAGTTCCGCAGCAGCGGCGACGTACTGCGCCGCCAGCTTGCCTTTGCTGCCGACCATTGGCGTCTTCCGCTGTGTAGAACGCGCCGCTTCTACACCCCGGCTGATGGTAGTCTTCATAGTCATTTCCGAATAATGACTGTGAAGATCATCCAGGACGCTTTTGGAAACGCCATTGTTGCAAACCATGGTAGGCAGCAAGCCGATGACACGGAGCTGCGGATTGGCCCCTTGACGAATCAGATCAATAAGCTCAAGCATATCATCCAGGGCACTTAGAGCAAATTCTTCTGCCTGAACAGGAATCAGGACATCTGTTGCAGCAACCAGGACGTTGCTCAGGAGCAGCCCCATGGACGGATTGCAGTCGATTATCACAAGATCATAGATATCCGGGACAAGCATAGCCAGGATATCTTTCAGCAGCCGTTCCCGGAAGAGGGCCTGGGCAAGCGCACAGTCCCCTTTTGCCAGTCCGATGGACGCCGGAATATAATCCAGGCCACAAGGAGCGGTGCGGATGAAGCCCTCTGTGGGAGGCAGCGGGGCGAAAGAAGCTTTTGCCAGCAGAAAATCCGTAATGGTTGGCTTTCCATCCGGTGCATGACCCAGATACTTTGCTAAGTTACACTGAGGATCGAAGTCCAACAGCAGTACCCGCTTACCGGACTGCTGCATGGCAGCTGCCAGGTTGACCGCCGATGTTGTTTTACCGACGCCGCCCTTCTGGTTTGCAATCGCGATGATTTTCATAATGTGTTTCTCCTTTGCTCTTTTGATTTTATTTTTATTTACGGGGTAACTGTTTCATTGCCATAGTCTTCCGGATAGCAAAAGACATGGCCGCCAATCTGCCCCCAAACCTTGTCGGTTTTGGGAGTTCTGGCAAAATACACGACATCAATCGGCAGCACGGAAACGCCGTTCAAAGCGTTTTCCAGCGCCTCGTATTGAGCCTGTCCCGGATCCGCATCGTCTAGGAACTTTGCGGAATTGAATTGCCCTTCCGCAAAAATCACTTCGGACAGCGTATCGGGAAAATTATCGGATACCATTCGGTTCAAGACAACCTCGGCAACAGCTTGTTGTCCTTCGGGGCATTCGCCACGGGATTCTACCCAAATCACTTTTGCAAGAAGCGTTTGCTCTTCCCATGTCAAATTGATATCCGGATATCTGGTAGGGATAACTTCTTTACTTTCAGTATAAATAAAAGGATCTTCCGGCATGGCGCTTACATCGTAGATCCAGCCACCGCTGAATCCGCAGAGAATGTCACCTTCGGAAAATCCTTCTTGAAAAGCTCGTTTGAGAATCCATTTTTGATAGTTTGGTTCATAGGGATCATTGACCATTATTTTACCGTCCTCGTTAAGCCCGGTAAGGACAATGAAATGCTGGGATGATGTGAAAATGGAATCAGAGGACATAAGGGCTATTACAATATTCCCATCATTTAAGGCTGCCATTACGTCCCAAAAGTCTTTGGCCTTATGCCATGGCAGCTGAAGCGTATCGGAGCCACACTCAAGCCTCTGTATATTGTTTTCTGCACGGCCACCGAAGTAACCGGCCAGCTCGTCCGGATAATAGGCGTGGCCAGTAAGGTAGGTTGCGACCATTGCCAGAGAGGTAACGCCGCAGCCACTACTTGCAACGGTTCCATGCCCATACCTTGTGTCTGGATAGTCTGTCTGGAAGTACAGGGGTATGTAATGCTCTGTTATGGCAATGCTATCAGAGACTTCCACGTCTGTCTGTGAGGGGTTCATTTCTGCCGCAGATACACTGGTTGTCATCAGCGAGATTGCCAGGACTACGGATAGAATTTTAGAAGGGGTGGACAATTTGCGGAAACCTCCTTTCTCTTTCAGTTTTGATTTGTTTTTGTGAAATGGTTGAATCAATGGTGAATATGTTATATAATGCGAAATTAAACAAGGAGTGAAAGTCTTGAGAACACCAACGGCGAGAAAGTTACCGTCTGGATCCTGGTTCTGCCGTGTCCGGGTGGGTGGAAAAGATGTGTCTATCACAAAGCCCACAGAGGCGGAAGCTATTGCCGAAGCTGTAACTGTTAAACTCGGCTTAGCCGACGCTGCACAGGCAGCTAAACATGAAGCATCTGGTATCACGCTGGAACAGGCTATCGGTAACTACATATCGGTCAGGCAAAATGTACTGTCACCTGCAACAATCCGCGGGTATCGGATCGTCCAAAAATACCGCTTTCAAAAGGCTTCGAATCGCCGGTTGTCCGATATCACGGATCAACAATGGCAACAAATTGTCAACGCTGAAAGTAGAGTGTGTTCGGCCAAAACCGTGAAAAACGCCTGGGGGCTTGTTAGCTCCGTTATTACGGAAACAACAGGTCGAAAAGTAAAGGTTCGGCTGCCCCAAACCGTAGAAAAAGATCGGCCTTTTCTGGATCCAGATCAAATTACCATTTTTGTAAAAGCCATCAGGGGATCCGAAATTGAGATACCGGCTCTTCTCGGGCTTTCCAGTTTGCGGAAGTCCGAAATTCTGGCACTTGATTGGAAACACATAGATTTGGCAAAAGGCGTAATACGGGTCGAAGGTGCAGCCGTATTGGATGAGCATAATAATTTGGTCTTTAAGAAGACGAACAAGAACAAAAAATCCCGGCGAAAGATTCCAATCATACAACCATTGAAGGAAGCACTGGAAAATCAACCGGAAAAATCTGGACTTATTGTCAAGACCTATCATAATGATCTTTACAAGCAAATCAATAAAATCTGTAGGGAATCGGGACTGCCAGAGGTAGGGGTGCATGGTCTACGCAGAAGCTTTGCAAGCCTCGCCTACCACCTTGGATTCAGCGAAGAGATGACAATGAAAATTGGTGGTTGGTCTGATATCTACACGATGCGAAGAATTTACACCAAATTGGCTGAACGAGATATTGCCGAGAAAAGTTTGGTTTTTACCAGCTTTTTTCAGTCGGATTCAGCCGGATTGGCAACGTCAAATGGCAACGAATTAGAAAATAGTACGATATCCCTATAGGAAATTGCGCTTTTTGATAGGGGTTCGAATCCCTCATCCTCTGCCAAAAAAGAAGAGACACCACATGGTCAATGCCGCTTAGTTAACAGCTAGGCGGCATTATTCTATTCAAGGGAGTTAGCGAGCAATGAAATAAAAGCGAAGTT
>ENA-ORCP01000121-ORCP01000121.1-human-gut-metagenome-genome-assembly--contig:-NODE-121-length-59774-cov-19.602811_pt1 | contig 59774 bp, 44 predicted proteins | sample MGYA00242990_ERZ507991 | MGnify/ENA primary metagenome ERZ507991 (study PRJEB26167, sample SAMN06115496) | human gut metagenome | host: Homo sapiens | place: China:Henan | collected 2015-05-07... | reverse complement strand
TGTTAAGGTTACACTTTTTTAAGAAAAAACAATAAATTTCTTCAAAAAAAAGACTTGACATATGACCAGAATACTGAGCCGTAGGCGAAGAATCTCGGTACATGCCGCATTTGAGACAATCGGCGATAAATACCGGTCGGCGGGAAGGCATGGACACGCCCTTTGGGCGTAAGGGTTCAAAGGGTTCAGAGGGTGTGGTATCGCCTTCGGCGATGAGTATATGTGCCGCCTGTCGGCGGCACACACCGTTATAACCGTTACTGTCATAATCTCCATTGCCGCAGCTGCCCAGTACCCATAGTGCCCCCAGTAGAGCTGGGGAAAGGTGGTGGCGCCAGCCACCAAAGGGGGCGCCGCTGGGATGGTAAACATTACCTATGTCTCATTGTTTCCTCAGCACTCTTTGCCCCTTGAGGGGCCATAGGGTGTACGAGGCAGAGCGTCGGAGTGATACTCTATCTTAGAACTGACCGCCAATCGGCGGCCTTATTCACTTTGCGTGTCATTTCTCCGCTTGCCATCGTACACCCCTGCGCCACTTCGTGGCCCTCTTCCCCTCAAGGGGACGCAAGAATTTGTGCTGCTTCCTTTTGTCATCATTTCTCCCTGTAACATTCTGCCGAATCAGCCACCTTCGGTGGCTATCCCCTATCCGGCTGCGCCGGACTGCCCCTTGAAAAGGGGCAGAATAAAGCTCTCTATGCTCCCATTCAGAGACATGGAACATACTTCCCCCTCACACTCAAAAAAAGACCGCCTCTCAGCGGTCTTTTTTGATGCCCTTTTCAGGGTCATCCTATGCTTTTATTCTCCCATTTCTTCCAGGACGTGGGCGCAGCGGGCGCATACGTGGGGATGAGCGGGGTCGCTGTCAACGTCAGGTGTGCGTTTCCAGCAGCGTTCGCATTTTTCCAGGGTGCATACGGCTACGGAGCACTTCACGGTGCCTTCTTCGTTGGAAGAAGCGCCTTCCGGTGCATTTTCGGTGCCTTCAGCAATTTTTGCCTGGGAGACGAGGCAGAAGTCGGCCAGTTCTTTTTCCATGTCCTTGAGAACCTGGAATTCTTCGCCGTCGGCGTAGACAGTGACTTCGGCGTCCAGGGGATGGCCGATGGTCTTGGCCTGTCTTGCTTCTTCCAGGGCCTTGGTGACCACGCTTCTCACTGCCAGCCGTTTCTTCCATTTTTCATCCAATGCCTTGTCCAGGTACTTTTCATTGACCTTAGGCATGTCGGACATATGGACGGACCATTCTCTTTCTTCCTTGTTCGGAAGGGCCTGCCATACTTCTTCGGCAGTGAAGCAGAGTACCGGAGCCACCAGACGTACCAGGGTGATGAGGATTTCATACATGGCGGTCTGGGCGCTTCTTCTGAGTTTGCCGTCTGCCTTTTCGGTGTAGAGGCGATCCTTCAGGATGTCCAGGTAAATGGAGGACAGGTCCACGGTGCAGAAGTTGTGGACTGCATGGTACATGACATGGAACTGGTAGTCGTCATAGGCTTTGAGGACGGTTTCCTTCACCTGTTCCATGCGGAGCAGTGCCCAGCGGTCCAGTTCTTCCATATCTTCATAGGCCACGCTGTCTTTCTTCGGGTCAAAGTCGTAAAGGTTGCCCAGGAGGTAGCGGAAGGTGTTTCTGATTTTTCTGTACACGTCGCTCATGGACTTGATAATTTTGTCGGAGAGGCGGACGTCACCCTGGTAGTCCACGGAGGAAATCCAGAGGCGCATCACATCGGCGCCGTATTTGTTGATCACGTCCTGGGGAGCCACCACGTTGCCTACGGATTTACTCATCTTGCGGCCTTCGCCATCCATGGTGAAGCCATGGGTGAGGACTGCCTTGTAGGGAGCATAGCCGTTGACGGCCACGGAGCAGAGGAGGGAGGAGTGGAACCAGCCGCGGTGCTGGTCGGAACCTTCCAGATAGAGGTCGCAGGGATATTTCACGCCTTCCCATTCCTTGTGGGGGTTGCGGAGGACACCGTTCCAGGTGGAACCGGAGTCGAACCATACGTCCATGATGTCCTTTTCCTTATGGAAATGGGTGCCGCCGCAGTGGGGGCATTTGAAGCCTTCCGGCAGGAGTTCTTCAGCGCTGTGGGACCACCATGCGTCGGTGCCTTCTTTTTCTACGATTTCTTCGACCTTCTTCATGGTTTCCGGTGTGATGACCCATTTGCCGCAGTCATCGCAGTAGAAGGCAGGAATCGGCACACCCCAGGAACGCTGGCGGGAAATGCACCAGTCCTGGCGGTCGCGAATCATGTTGTACAGGCGGTCATGGCCCCAGGAAGGAATGAAACGGGTGTCGTCCACTGCCTTCAGTGCCTTGTCGCGGAAGTCGTTGATGGAAGCAAACCACTGCTCTGTGGCTCTGTAGATGATGGGGTTCTTGCAGCGCCAGCAGTGTGCGTACTGATGGCGGATGGATTTCTTGCCAAGCAGCATGCCTGCATGGGCCAGGGCGGAAATGACGGGGCCCTCTGCTTCCCAGATGGTCTTGCCTTCCAGGCCCAAACCTGCTTCAGCGGTCATATGGCCCTTTTCATCCACCGGGCAGATGATGGGGAGATCCAGTTTGCCCTTATTTCTATAATCCTGGCATACTTCAAAGTCGTCCACGCCATGTCCCGGAGCGGTATGAACGCAGCCGGTGCCGGCATCCAATGTGACATGGTTTCCTTCCAGCACATAAGCCAGCCGGTCCAGGAGAGGATGATGGAAGGTGGCCAGTTCCCATTCAGCGCCGGTCATTTCGCGGCCTACGAATTCATAATCCTCCACCTTGCATTCTTCCAGCGCCTTCGGTGCCAGTTCCTTGTTCATGAGGTAGTATTCATCGGCTGCCTTGTTATGCACCCATACATAGGTGAACTTCGGGTTCACGCAGATGGCTTCATTGGCCGGAATGGTCCAGGGGGTGGTGGTCCAGATAACGGCGAAAAGCTTTTCCTGCGGCACCCCTTCCGGAGCCAGGCCCTTCAGGTCCACTGCCGGGAATTTCACATAAATGGAAGGAGACTTTCTGTCCTTGTATTCGATTTCCGCTTCAGCCAGCGCGGTTTCGCAGTGAGGGCACCAGTACACAGCCTTCTTGCCTTTGTAAATATAGCCCTTGTTGGCCATTTCACCGAAAACTTCCAGTTCCTTCGCTTCCAGATGGGGATCAAAGGTGACATAGGGATGGGCAAAGTCGCCGACAACGCCCATGCGGATGAAATCGGCCTTCTGGATTTCAATCCACTTCTTGGCATAGGCCAGGCACTTTCTGCGGAGTTCCAGAGGCGTCATGTTGGCCCGGTCTTCGCCGGAATCCTTCAGTACCGCATATTCGATAGGAAGTCCGTGGGTATCCCAGCCGGGGATATAGTTGGACTCAAAGCCTGCCATGTGCTTGTAGCGGACGATGATATCCTTCAGGGTCTTGTTCAGTGCATGGCCGATATGAATCTTGCCGTTGGCATAGGGAGGTCCGTCGTGGAGAACGAAGGTGGGCGCGCCGTCCTTTCTTCTCTTTTCCAGGCGGGCATGATACAGGTCATGTTCCCTCCAGAATTCTACAAAGCCCGGTTCCTTCTTCGGAAGGTTGCCGCGCATGGGGAAATCCGTCTGCGGCAGATGTAAAGTCTTGCTGTAATCCATTTCTATTCCTCCTATGGAAATCGGAGATTTCCAAAATAAAAAATTCCCGCCCGCAAGGGGCGAGAATCAATTTCCCGTGGTACCACCCTCATGACCTTCCGGCCACTTGGTACAGTTAACGATGTCCCGTCAGGGCTTTTCTTCCCTGAAGCTCCGAAGTGATCCTTCCGCATCCTGAACGCTCCCTTTCACCAGACGGGAGCTCTCTTTGGAATCAGCCCATGCGAAACGTCTTCATCCACGCCTGTCAGTATTTTTATATTGTACGTTTTCGCATACAGTAAGTCAAGGGGTTTTACGCCCTTCGGGCGCAAAAGGTTCTAAACCAAAAGGTTCTTAAATTGGACAGCCCCTGCGGGTCTGAGGGTTCAAAGGGTTCAAAAGGTTCAGAGGGTTCAGAGGGTGGTGGTATCGCCTTCGGCGATGAGTATGAAGTCAGCGTTACGGGATTGCCCGCCGGGCACAGTCATTCTGAGCCTCCGGCGAAGAATCTCGGTACATGCCGCATTTGAGTCAACCGGTGATAAATACCGGTCGGCGGGAAGGCTGCCGCTAAAATCAGAGACGACAGCAGTTAGCTTCCAGCTGCCCGCTCCTGGCTGATTCCGACTTGATGCTTTTAGATTCATAAGCAAGAATCGCATTACGGTGATTGGCCGCCCTTAGGCGGCCACCCCCCTATCCCGCTTCGCGGGACTCCCCCCTATTCAGGGGGGAGAATAAACCGCTCTACGCTTACCCTTGTTGTCATGTGGCACGACACTCAGAATCCATAGTGCCCCCTTTAGGGGGAAAGGTAGTGGCGCCAGCCACCAAAGGGGGCCTGCTGCCGCAGGCGGCATTTATACTCATCGCCGCCAGGCGATACCACAACCCTCGGCTCGCGCGGAAGCGCAGGGCTGTCGCCCCTCCGCCGAAGGCGGCCCCCCTCCTGCTTTCGGGAATGTCCAGCACAATAACGGATAACGGTAAGCGGTAAGCCGATAGCAGACAGCAGAAAGCGTCTGATGTCTACCATCTATCTTCTACCATCTACCCTACCCCACCATTTCCCTGAACCGCTCCTTTTCCTTCCTAAGGGTCATAAAGAGCTTCGCCCGGAGGCGATAGCAGGAGGCGCGGCTCATGGCCAGTTTTTCCGCCATATCTTCTACCCTCTCTCCCCGGAGGAGGGCGGAAAGAAGGGTCCTTTCATTTGCCGACAGGGGGAGGCTCTTCGCGATTTCCTGCAGTACCTCCAGATGATCCCTGCCGCTTTTGGATTCATCGGGGATATTCTCCACTCCCGCCAGGGACTGGATTTCCTGGGAACACCGTTTCATCATCCTTTCCACCATGTGCAGTTTTTCCCAATACAGCCGCTGCCGTATGTAGTAGGGGAAATAGGTGCCCTTTTCCGGCTCGAAGGCCTTCACTCCTTCCAGAAAGGACACCGATAGGTCCTGGCGGATGTCTTCCCAATCCATCCGGGTCTCCCCGGCGGCCAGTTTCCTGAAGAGGGGCTCATAGCGCCCAATGAGGGCCGCCATGGCGTCCCTGTCCCCTGCCTTGGCCTTTGCAATCAATTTTCTTTCTTCTTCATACAGTTCTTCCTTTGTCATATGCTGTCCGTTTCCGGCATGCCCTGTGTATTTCCGCGGTTACACTCAGCATATTCGGAAACGAATCAGAACGCAAGTTCTGTGCAGCAGTATGGAAACAGGCTTCTTCAGGCTCCATGTCCTGTAAGAAAAAGAAATCCCCCTGCGCTCCATGGCAGGGAGATTTCCTTTATTCCGTAAAAAGAGGAAACTGATTTTTTATGGACACGCCATTGGGGCCACTGCGTGGCCCGGGTGCAGAAGAGGCGCCCTTTGGGCGCCCAGGGGCGCGGCTGCCGCCGCAGGTTGTGTAGAAAGGTTGTGTAGAAGGGCTGCGGTCAAAGGTTCTTAGGATTGACCGGCCCTATGGGCCGGAGGGTTCTTAGGTTTGACGGCCCTTGGGGCCGAGGGTTGTGGTATCGCCCTGCGGGCGATGAGTTTTATTGCCGCCTGTCGGCGGCAGCGCTGCCGGAGGCAGCGAAAACCAAACAACCGCGCCTGCGGCGCGCTGGAAATGCACCCCTTCTGTCGCCTGCGGCGACGTCTCCCCCGGAGGGGGAGATTCTAGCGGCGCTATGCTTTGAGATGCTTATGAATTCAGAAGCTGAGAGTAGAGCAAACTTCCCCCTCCGGGGGAAGTGGTGCGCAGCACCAAAAGGGGTGCATTTCCTCCGGGCGAAGCCCGGTTGTATGGTTTTCTATCCGCTGCTGCCATAAACTCAATTTGACGCCACCGCCCAGCACCCATAGTGCCCCTTTGGTGGCGCCAGCCACCAAGGGGGGGCCTGCTGCCGACAGGCAGCATTTATACTCATCGCCGTCAGGCGATACCACAACCCTCGGCCTGAAAGGCCGTCAAACCTGAGAACCCTCGGGCCAGCGGCCCGTCAATCTTAAGCCCCCTTTTATCCGTGGTGGCGCCAGCCACCAAAGGGGGCGCTGCCGCAGGCAGCATTTATAACTCCCCTCTGAACCAGCCCGCTCTGTGGGCAGAACCCATCGGTCAGTGCGTCAGCACATGACCGATAGAACCCGGGCGCCGCAGGCGCCTGAACCCTCTTGCATCCGGGAATATATTCAAGCGCCGCTGCCCGGATTCGCCCCCTGAGCGAAGCGAACACAACCCTCAGCCCGCGCGGAAGCGCAGGGCTGTCGCCCCTCCGCCGAAGGCGGGCGCCCCCTCCTGCTTTCGGGAATACGGTCCAGTACGATAACGGATAACGGTAAGCGGTAAGCCGATAGCGGACAGCAGGAAGTTTCTGACCGTCTGACGTCTCCCGCCAGCCCTACTTCCCGAATTTTTCTCCAAAGGCTTCTTTTCCCGCTTCTTCCCTTGTCTTGCCCTGTTTCATGAAGCGGCGGATTTCTTTTTCCATGGCTTCATAGTCCTTGGGGATGACGCGGCTGATGCGGGGGAGGAATCGGTTCCACTGGGCCAGGATTTCCTCTGCCCTTTCGCTCCTGGTGCAGATGTAGTGTTCTTCGATGAGTTTCCGCACTTCTTCCGCTTCTTCCAGATTGTCCAGGGGCTCGGCGTGGACCATTTCATGGTTCAGTTTTCTTTCGTCCAGGTCCACCACGTAGGCGGTGCCGCCGGACATGCCGGCTGCCAGGTTGAGGCCGGTGGGTCCCAAGATGACGGCCCGTCCGCCGGTCATGTATTCCAGGCCGTGGTTGCCCACGCCTTCCACCACCACCGTGGCGCCGCTGTTTCTCACGCAGAACCGTTCGCCGGCTCTGCCGGAGACGAAGGCTTTGCCGCCGGTGGCGCCGAAGAAGGCCACGTTTCCGATAATGACGTTGTCTTCGGCTTTGAAGGAAGCATTTCTTGGCGGGTAGATGATGATTTTGCCGCCGGAGAGGCCTTTGCCGGCGTAGTCGTTGGCGTCCCCTTCCAGGGTGAGGGTGAGGCCTTTAGGGATGAAGGCGCCAAAGCTCTGGCCGGCGGAGCCTACGAAGGAGAGGCGGATGGTGTCTTCCGGCAGTCCTTCTTCGCCATAGCGCCTGGAAATCTCGCTGCCCACGATGGTGCCGGTGACGCGGTTCGTATTCTTGATGAAGAGTTTGGCTCTGACCGGCTTTTTCTCCTCCAGGGCGGGCTTGCACATGCGCACCAGCTTGGCCATGTCCAGGGTCTTTTCCATTTCATGGTCCTGTTCTTTCATGAAATGGTGGCCCACGGAAATATCCGTATAGGGCCGGAAGAGGAGGGCGTCCAGATGGAGGGTGTCGGCCTTGGGATTGCCGGTGAGGCCCTTCTGCTTCAGGCGGTCGCTTCTGCCCACCATGTCCTCCAGACGGCGGAAGCCCAGGCGGGCCATGATTTCGCGGAGGTCATCGGCCACGAAGCGCATGAAGTTTTCCAGGTACTCCGGTTTTCCGGCAAACCGTTTCCTCAGTTTTTCATCCTGTGTGCAGATGCCCAGGGGGCAGGTGTTTCTGTTGCACACCCGATACATCTGGCAGCCCAGGGCGACGAGGGGTCCCGTACAGAAGCTGAAACGCTCAGCCCCCAGAAGGGCGGCGATGGCCACGTCCCTGCCGGTTAAGAGTTTCCCGTCGGTTTCCAGTTTCACCCGGTCCCGAAGCTGGTTCAGAAGGAGCACCTGCTGCACTTCGGAAAGTCCGATTTCCCAGGGAAGGCCGGCATGGCGCATGCTGGTCCTGGGGGAGGCGCCGGTGCCGCCGTCATAGCCGCTGATGGTGATGCCGTCGGCCTTGGCCTTCACCACGCCGGCAGCAATGGTGCCTACGCCGCTGCCGGCGGTGAGTTTCACGTTGATTTCCGCCTTCGGGTTCCCGTTCTTCAGGTCAAAGATAAGCTCCGCCAGGTCTTCGATGGAGTACACGTCATGATGGGGCGGCGGGGAAATGAGGGATACCCCCGGCGTGGCATGGCGGGTGCGGGCGATGGCGGGGTCCACTTTGCTGCCGGGCAGGTGTCCTCCTTCGCCGGGCTTGGCGCCCTGGGCGCATTTAATCTGGATTTCCGAGCCGTGGACCAGGTAATTGCCGGTGACACCGAAACGGGCAGTGGAGACCTGCTTGATTTCATCGTTCACGCTGCTGCCGTCCGGAAGGGGCGCAAAGCGCTCCGCATCCTCGCCTCCTTCGCCGGTGTTGCTGCGGCTGTGAAGGTGGTTCATGGCTTTGGCAATGCATTCATGGGCCTCTTTGCTTAAAGCGCCGTAGCTCATGGCGCCGGTGCGAAAACGGCGGATCAGGGAGTCCGCGCTTTCCACTTCTTCGATGGGAATGCTGCAGCCGGCGGGATAGGTGAAATCCAAAAGGTCCCTGAGCCGAATGAGGGGCTCATTCACCTTCTTCGCATAGACTTTATAGATTTCGTAACTGCCGGTGCGGCAGGCCTGCTGCAGGAGGCGGATGACCTCTGCCGTGAGGATGTGGGGCTCGTCGCCGTTTCTGCGGTATTTGAAAACATCCCCCGCCGGAAGGCCCCGTTTCCTTTCATAGGCCTCTTCGTGGCGTTTCCTGTTTTCCTCTTCTATATCCGAAAGGCCCAGGCCGCCCACCGGGGAGGCGGTCTCTCCGAAATAGGTGTCCGCCACTTCCTTCCCAATGCCCAGGGCTTCAAAAATCTGGGCGCCGTGGTAGCTCTTCACCGTGGAAATCCCCATCTTGGACATGACGGAGAGTATGCCCTTCACCGATGCGTCCATGTAATTCTTGAGGGCCTCCTCCACCGTCATATGTCCCAGCTTTCCCTTTTCCGCCAGGTCCGCCGCCGTATCCAGGGCCAGGTAAGGATTGATGGCGGTGGCGCCATAGCCGATGAGGGTGCAGAAATGGTGCACTCCCCGGGGCTCACCGGACTCCAGGATAATGCCCACATCCGGCCTGACCTTCTCCCGGATGAGGAAATTGTGAAGTCCCGCCGATGCCAGAAGGGCGGGAATGGCCAGGTGCTCCCTGTCCACGCCCCGGTCCGAGAGGATGAGGATATTGTGCCCCGCCTTCACCGCGGAGAGGGCTTTGGCAAAGAGACCGTCCAGGGCTTTCTCCATTTCCCCCTTCCCCTCCGGATAGAGGAGGGACAGCACCACCGGACGGAGGCGGTCATCCTGCAGATGCTTCACCGCTTCCATTTCCTCATTGGTGAGGAGCGGCCTGTCCATGGCCAGGGCGGCGGTGCCCCTTTCGTCGGGGTCCATAATGTTGGCCATATTTCCCACATACACCGTGGAGGAAGTGACGATGGACTCCCGAATAGCATCAATAGGCGGATTCGTGACCTGGGCGAAGTTCTGCTGGAAATAGTCGTACAGGAGATGCGGCCGCTCCGACAGTACCGGCAGCGGCGAATCCATGCCCATGGCGCCTACCGGGTCCTTCCCGGTCTGGGCCATGGGGATAATCATGTCCCGCAGGTCCTCCTGGGTATAGCCGAAGGCCCGCTGCTGCTCCTCCAGATGCTCCGGCGCCTGCCGCTCCCCCTTGGGCAGGTCCTTCAGGTCCAGGATATGCTCCCTGCACCAGGCGCCGTAGGGATGGGCCTTCGCCATGTTGTGCTTGATTTCCTCGTCCCCCACAATGCGCTGCTGAGACGTGTCGATGAGGAAAATCTTCCCCGGCTCCAGGCGTCCCTTGTAAAGCACATCCTTCTGGTCCACCGGCACCGAGCCCACTTCAGACGACAGGATGACCCGGTCATCCTTCATCACGTAGTACCGGGCCGGACGCAGGCCGTTCCTGTCCAGCATGCCGCCGATGACCACACCGTCGCAGAAGCAGATGGCCGCCGGTCCGTCCCAGGGCTCCATCATGAAATTGTGGTACCGGTAGAAATCCTTCTTCTCCCGGCTCATGGAGGGGTCCTTCTCCCAGGGCTCCGGAATCATGACCATCATGGCGTGGGCCAGGGAATGGCCGGCCATGTGGAGATACTCCAGACAGTTGTCAAACATGGCGGAATCGCTGCCTGTGGCATCCACCACCGGGAAGGCCTTGGCCAGCTCCGGATAATCTGAGGGCCGGGACTTGCTCTCCCGGGCGTTCAGCCAGTTGATATTGCCGCGGATGGTATTGATCTCCCCATTGTGCACAATATAGCGGTTCGGATGGGCCCTTGCCCAGCTGGGGAACGTGTTCGTACTGAAACGGGAATGGACCATGGCCATGGCAGTCTTGAAATCCAGGTCCGACAGATCCAGGTAGAAATGGCGCATTTGGTCGCTGGTGAGCATGCCCTTGTACACAATGGTCTTCGAAGACAGAGAGGCAATGTAGAAATCGGTGCCCATGCCTTCGGAGAGGGGAATGATTTTCTTCTCCGCCCGCCGCCGGATGATGTAGAGCTTCCTCTCAAAATCCATGGGCTCCGTGAGCTCCGGATTCCGCCCGATAAACACCTGCAGAAAATGGGGCCGTATGCGCTTGGCCTCCTCGCCGATAAGGCTCTCATCAATGGGAACCTCCCGCCAGCCCAGCACCGTCTGCCCCTCTTCCTTCACGATTTCCTCAAAAATACGCTTCTGCTCCTCCCGGAAATCATGGTACCGGTGCGCAAAAATCATGCCGACACCGTACTCCCCCTCCTGGGGCAGATGGAACCCCAGCACCTCACACTCCCGCTGGAAAAACTCATGGGGAATCTGGGTCAGAATCCCTGCGCCGTCGCCGCTCCTCTGGTCCGCCCCCTCACCGCCCCGGTGCTTCAGGTTCTCCAGAATCTTCAATGCGTCGTCCACAATGCCATAGGACCGCTTTCCCTTGATATCCGCCACAAACCCGATGCCGCAGGCATCATGCTCATTCCTCGGATCATACAGCCCCTGGGCCTTCGGTAAATCTCTCCATACATCTCCCATACTCCACGCCTCCCGTCGAAAAAAAGCCGGACCCGCAGCAAAAAGCGCTGCATGGTCCGGCTTCGGAAAACTTAAGTTGTAATTCGTATTATAGCACTATGGTAAAGAAGGGTAAATAGGGAAATAGTGGGCTGGTGAGCTAGTGGGAAAGTGAGACAGTGGGACAGGGGGGCAGGTTCAGAGAGGAAGATGGACGGGGCTTCGCCCCGAAGGTTATGGCCGCTTTCGGCGGCGGGTTGTGTAGAAAGGTTGCGGTAAAAGGTTCTTAGGTTTGACGGCCCATAGGGCCGAGGGTGGTGGTATCGCCATTGGACACGCCTCCGGCGTGAGGGTTCAAAGGGTTCATAAGGTTCAAAGGGTTCAGAGGGTGTGGTATCGCCGCTTCGCGGCGATGAGATTTATTGCCGCCTGTCGGCGGCAGCGCTGCCATAGGCAGCGAAAACCGTAAAACCGGGCTGCGCCCGTTGGAAATGCACCCCTATCCCCGCCTGCGGCGGTACTTCCCCCGGAGGGGGAAGTTTTAGCGGCGCTATGCCTTGAGATACTTATGAGTCCAGAAGCTGAGTGGAGAGCAAATCTCCCCCTCCGGGGTGGCAAGCGAACGTGATTTGTAGGGGAGCAAAAGCGACCTGAAAATCGCGTGAGACGCTTTCCCGTGGAGAGACGCCGCCGATAGGCGGCAGAAGGGGTGCATTTCAAGCGCCCGTCAGGGCGGTTGACTTGTTTTCCTCGGGCGAAGCCCGGTTGTATGGTTTTCTCTCCGCTGCTGCCATAAACTCAAATTGACGCCACCGCCCAGCACCCATAGTGCCCCCTGAATAGGGGGGTGGCAAGGGAACTGGATTCGTAGGGAGCCGATAGGTGCGTATTCTGCATAGGAATACGCAAGGCCGGATACATTGGCGCCTAGCCTGCCCATAAAGGCGCCTTCCGATAGATATCCGGCCCGATGTCTGAGAATCCAGTGACACGCTTCCCAGCGGGCAAGGTGGTGGCGTCAGCCACCAAAGGGGGTGCTGCCGATAGGCAGCATTTATATTGGCGCCGAAGGCGCCTTCCTTCATTTACCATTTACCATTTACCATTTACCATTTTCCAGCCCGCCAGCGGAAAACCGACAGCGGACAGCTCCCCCGCCATAGGATATAATAAAGAAAATCTATTTCTACAAGGAGCACGAAATGATACAGGAAACAGCCTATGCAAAAATCAACCTCACCCTGTCCGTAGGGAAGAAAAGAGCCGACGGATACCATGACATTGACTCCGTCATGCACTCCATCTCCCTTGCCGACACCATAACCCTGGAAAAGGCGGACACCGTCACCCTTGCCGTAGTGAAAGGCAGCGCCCCGGCAGGCCGGGACAACCTCATGGTGAAGGCAGCGGAACTTTTTCTCCGGGATAAGCACATTACCCGCGGCGTTTCCATGACTCTTGCCAAAGAAATCCCCTCGGAAGCAGGCATGGGCGGCGGCTCCTCCGACGCCGCCGCCGTCCTCCGGGGGCTGTCTGCGCTCTATGAAACAGGAGATACCCCGGAATCCCTTGCAGCCATGGGCGCTTCCCTGGGCGCCGACGTGCCCTTCTGCGTCATCGGCGGCGCCGCCCGTTGCACGGGCATCGGCGACAAACTCACCGCCCTTCCCCCATGGGAAGCCCTTCCCCTCCTCATCGTCCGTCCCCAGGCCTCCGTATCTACCGCCAAAGCCTATGCCGCCATAGACGCCCTCCCTCGCCGCCGGAAAGACAGCACCGAAGACTGCGTGAAAGCACTGGAAACCAAAGACCGCCGCCTCCTCCTTTCCTCCCTTGCAAACGACTTCGAAGACGCCCTCTTCCCGCTGAACACCATCCTCAAAAAAACAGCCACCGCCCTCCGCTCCCTCTCCCGCCCCGTCCTCATGACCGGCTCCGGCTCCGCCTTCTTCCTGGTGCTGGAAAACAGGGAAGAAGCCGCCCCCCTTCGAAGCAGACTCAAAAAAGCCCACCCCCTCTGGTTCGTGGAAGAAGCAGAAACCCTAGGGAAGCACTGATTCAATCGTTATTGGATTTCATTCTTGTATTTTGATCCAATGCTGCGTCATCAGTCTCCTTAAATAGCCAGGGCGGAAATAAAACCTCTCGATGCAAAGAATCCCCTCATTTTACAAAAATACGGCATGCCGCACTTTTGTAAAATGGGGGGATATCTTGATAATGAAGAAATTTATACCGCCAGCCCCTCAAAGGGACGAGCCTATATACATCACTTGCATTTCCTTGCCATCATACATTTCACTTTAGATACAGAACTTTACCATCCATCATTCCAATCCATGCTGCCCGCGAAGGAATCGACGTCTTTGACGTAGTATCTACCTTTTCTATCCTTGCCTCCTATGAGTGCATCTGCTGCACTTACAGTATAACGAGTATCAGCCCTAGATAAGTCCTCCCTTTTATTAGTGGCGGCCTGGGGCGATTGATACTCTTTTTTGTTTACAGGAATTTCAATCCACGCTTCCCACGAGGGAAGCGACTGAAGCATATGGTAAGCGTGTTTGCGGCATGGATTTCAATCCACGCTTCCCGCGAGGGAAGCGACCAGTTACCTTGCTGACTTTCCTTCGGGAGAACGTATTTCAATCCACGCTTCCCGCGGGGGAAGCGACTTGAGATGATGCGCCAGCAGTATGGCCTTCAGGGTATTTCAATCCACGCTTCCCGCGGGGGAAGCGACCTTTACCCAGAATAAGACCCTGATTCGCGCCATTATTTCAATCCACGCTTCCCGCGGGGGAAGCGACCCCACAGCCGGAGCCGCTGACGGGACTAAAGTATCAATTTCAATCCACGCTTCCCGCGGGGGAAGCGACCCGAAACTCACAATGCAAGCATTGAAAACCCATGATTTCAATCCACGCTTCCCGCGGGGGAAGCGACTCAGCGTGCTATCGACGAATACTGTGGTTAAGACAATTTCAATCCACGCTTCCCGCGGGGGAAGCGACCTTTTGTCTTGTATGTACGTTTGCATTTAAACTTATTTCAATCCACGCTTCCCGCGGGGGAAGCGACCCACATCACATTTCTGTAGTTGTGAGTGTAGTAATATTTCAATCCACGCTTCCCGCGGGGGAAGCGACTCTGTTTACGGCGCCTCCTGTATTTGATGTACATATTTCAATCCACGCTTCCCGCGGGGGAAGCGACTGTGCGGTAAAGCTATCCCCTAATTACCGCACTTGGCGGCATGGTCTCCGCGAACCGGGATTTCACCGGTTTTTTTATCGGCGTTTTCCATGCTTTTTTCTTTTGGGCGCTTGGGGTTCGCGCTTATAGAATCATGGTGTCATTGGGGTCATATCCTTTCTTTGTTCCTATATGGATGATTTTATTTTTATAGTGGTTTCCCAGGTTATAGAAGCGCAGGCTGTCTGCGTCTTCGTCGATGAGGTCTTTGAGCCGTGCTCTGAGCTCAACGGCCTGTGCTTCGTCCACGCTGCATTCGAAGACGGAGTTCTGCACCCGCTGGCCGTGGGCGGTGCAGCATCGGGCTACCTGCCGGAGCCGTTTCCGGCCTGCGGCGGTGGTGGTATTGACGTCATAGGTTACAAGGAGGAGCATGGTATCACTTCCAGAGGAAAGGGGGATATCCGTCCAGGTCATGACGGATGTATCGGGCCAAAAGAAGCGCCTGTACATAGGGAATAAGTCCCCAGACCATTTTTTCCTGCAGGAAGGGGTGGGTAATGGTGTCCCGTTTTCTTTCCTGCCATTGGGTGAGAAGGATTTTCCGTCCTTCTCCGTTGAGCCACACGGCACCATCTTCTTTGATTTCGAAATTTTTTGCTGAAATCATGCGGTTGTTCACCAGGGTAAGGGCGAAGCGGTCGGCATAGACGCTCCGGAGTTCTTCCATCAGGTCCAGGGCCAGGGAGAGCCGGCCGGGCCGGTCCCGGTGCAGGAAGCCGGCATAGGGGTCCAGGCCGACAGCTTCCAGAGCGGAGGCGCAGTCATGGGCCAGGATGGTATAGGTGAAGGAAAGGATGGCATTCATGCGGTCCAGGGGCGGTCTTTTGTTTCTTCCATGGAAATAGAAGTGTTTCTTGTCCTGCAGGATGAGGCTGTCAAGGAGGGAGAAGTAGCTCTGGGCCCCGTTTCCTTCGATGCCCCGCAGTTCGTCCGGTGAGGATGCTTCCGCCGCGCAGACGGCGGCGTCCTGCAGATCCCGGATATGGCTGCGGAAAAGGGTTTTGTCCACGCTCAGGGGGTGATCCCGGAGGGCCCGCATGAGGACGGCCCGGGCGTTCAGGATTTTCCCTGCAATCATGGCTCTGGCAATGACCAGGCTTTTTTCTTCCTCATCGGAAATCCGGTATTGTTCTTTGCGGAGGAATATGTTTCCTTCCGCTACGCCGCAGGCTCTGGCCAGGAATCGTCCGTTCGGCGTAAGGAAGGAGAAGCCGATGCCCCGTTTCACGCATTCCCCCAGGAGGGCCGGGCTGGCTCCTTTATGGGAGAAATCAAGGATGCTTTCCAGGTTGATAAGCGGTATCTGTGCCGCTTTCTTTTCTCCCTTCCATGCCGTTATATTTCCGTTTTCCAGGGAAAGGTAGAGGTCGTCGGATGTGACGAAGAGGGTGTTCAGCAACTTTCTCACAGGTTCTCTCCTTCCTTCAGCGCCTGCTCAAGGTAGGCTCGGGCGGACAGGTTTCGGCAGAGTTTGGGGATGCACAGGTCTTTCACGGAGCAGGACTGGCATTTCTTCGATGTCTTCACTTTGGGTGTGTAACCCTTCCGAAAATATTCGTGCATTTCCGCTGCCGCCTTTTCCACTCTGTTTCTGAGGTCTTCGGTCAGTTCTATTTTCCGGCGCCGCCGTATTTCATTGTAGAAAATATAGCCGAAGGGGATATGGATGCCCATCATTTCTTCCAGGCACAATGCTTCCAGGCAGAGCTGGCACATATCGGAGTCATCGTTCTTGTCTTTTCCCCGTTTGTACTCCACCGGTACCACGTCCCAGAGGCCGCGGTGTCCCTGTATGACGGCGCCGCTGTCGGAGGCATAAAATTCCACCACGTCGCACTGTCCGGTCATGCCAAGGCGGGAGGAGGATACACGGAGTCCCCGGGTAACGAGGATGCCGGGCCGTTTTTCCACGAAGCTGTCCTTATGGGCATTCCGGTGCATCACTTCTCCTTCTGCGGTGAGCCGGTTTTCCGCCCACTGCTGTTCCACATGGATGAGGGCCCACTGGCGCCGGCAGAAGATGAAGTGCTGGATGCCGGAAATCATAAGGTATTCTTCTTCCCGATAGTTCATATCATACGACGGCAGGTGACGCCCTGGGGAAGGTCATCGGTATCTACGGTGACTTCGTAGTCATCGTAGGCTCTTGGCACCTTGGCCGGGTCTTTTTTCTCCACATGGACCCTTTCAAAGAGTTTGTAGGAGGGCGCATTCCCCAGTTCGCTGTCATGCTTGAAGACGATGAGTTCCCGCACCGCCATATTTCCTCTGGCAGCGGAATGGTCGTTCTCAAACATGTTGATAATGGCCTGCCAGAGGAGTTCCAGGTCTTCTTCGGAGAAGCCGGTGGTCTTTCTAGCCAGGTTGGCCGATACGTAGCCTTCTGCCTGGTACAGGGCATAGGGAACGATGAATTTGCGTCCCATTTCGGTGGATTTATTCTGGGCGTCTTTGGTGGTGGTGATGGCTACGCGGGTGATGGTAACTTCCTGCGGTGCAATGGGGTCGATGCTTCTGGCAAATCCAAGCTGCACCGGTCCCCTCACCTGTCCGCAGTTCAGGGCCCCTTTCACGAAGGTGGTCATGACGGCGCCGAAGGTGCGGATATCGTAGAAATTGGAGCACATGAAGTTCCTGATTTTCACGTCGGCTTCGGGATCTTTCTTCTTCACGTCCTTAATGTCGCTGATGCCGATGTAGTCCAGCGCTTCCCGGTTGCTCTGTTCCAGGGGCACGTTTTCCTTAATATAGATGCGGTATCCCGCTTCTCCTTCTTTTGCTGCTTCCACATAGTTGCGGATTTTTCTCTTGAGACATACATCGGTGACAAGGCCCAGCCCCGTTTCCGGATCCACCCGGGGAAGGTTGCCCGCATCGGGGTCGCCATTGGGGTTCCCATTCACCACATCAAAGAGAATGACGAAATCGTAGCGGTTGTGAATTGGTTCTGCCATTTTATTTGTCCTCCTTTTTTCCTGCATATCTTGCCTGGGTTTCCTGGTAGTAGCCAAGGACGAAAGCGCCCTGTTCGTCCAGGGTCAGCCGATGGGGCAGCGGGGTCCCCCGGTCCGGCATGGCGATTTTATCCATGAGCATGCCCAGTTTTTTCTTAAAATAGACCGCTTTGGGCTGGTCCAGTTTTCCCAGATGGGCATTGGCCAGTTTCCAGAGCACCGGAAATACGGATGCCGGTGTGGCACAGGCGGAATTAAAATACCTGTCTTTGATGGTGCTGTTGATGCCGGGATTGGCGCTCTGCTGGATATTTTCCAGCACGGAGAAGAGTCTTCCCAGTACATAGGAAATGTCATTGCAATTTTCGTTCACTGCCATTTGGATTTTTCCCTCCCACTTCGTTCCACAATTTTTTAAGAGATACGCTTTGACCATGGCCGCTTTCACATAACTCACTTTGTACACCGCCGGTTTCCCGCCGCCTGCCGGCTCATCATGGTCCGAAAAGATTCGGCGCAGTATATTCTGGAAAACCGCTTCCGGGTACTTTCCATCCATAAAGACTGATTTCAGCAGGCTGCCCGCCAGGAGCGGAGAGGACGCGGAGTCCCGGGAGTGGGGATTGGCCGTGGCCTTCAGCACGCGCCACAGAGGAATCCGGTTCTTTTCCCAGGAAGGATGGACAATCCTCATCCGTTCTTCATGGGCTTCCATATGCTTCATTACATCACCGAAGGTATTTCTGAGGAAGAACCGGACGGAGATACGGGCCGCATTGGGCGCCAGGCCCAGGATATAGAAGGGCTCGTCCGGATTTACGGTAATGCCGCTGATGTCTGCAGGCTCTCCTTCCTTCACATGGGTCAATACATCGTCCAGTTCTTTATCTGTCAGGCCGCCGTCATCGCCCATCATGCCCAGGAACCCATCCTGGTAAGCTTCTTCTGCATGCTCTGACCAGTACACCACCGTGGTGTCTCCCAGAACTTTGGCATGGGTCCTGTCGGCCAGGAGAAAATTCAGCGCCGTCCCATAGGCATTGGCCGCCTCTTCACTGACCGGCGCATTCTTTCCCTGCTCGCCGTCATACCCATAGGAGCAGAAGGCCGGTGCATTGAAGGAAACCAGATTGGCCCCGCTGCTCTGCGCGCCAAGGACTCCCTTAATTTTGGGATGAAGAGAAGCTATGGGTTCATCCTTCTTTCCTGTAATGAGGCACTGCCCTGTTTCTTCATTTCCTTCTTCCCCGCCGGACTTGAAATAATCTTCCCAGGCCTTGCGGATATCCGGAATGTCCGTGGCATCCCGCCTTCCTACCTGGATAAGGAAATTGGCGCCAGCCAGGATATCTTCCAGATTTCCTTGAATCAGGGGATGTTCCCTGGCTTTATCCACATTCCAATGGTCAAAATAATTCAGGATGGCTCTGGCCTCAGCTGAATGGCAGCCGTCAAGAATCTGATGGTGAAGCGCTCTGGCCGCCTCGAAGCACTCCTTCGTCCGCCCGGGCTTTCCTTTATCATCTACACCAAGGAAGTACCCGGAATTATCACAGAGGAAATTGGCCTTCACGCCGGAGGCACGGATAACCGGCTTAGGAACAACCATTTCCGAGGGAATTTCCTTTTCTTTTTTCCCCCGAAGCACCGTCTTCCTGGCCGACACGATGCCTATGAGATTTCCTGCCTCATCAAGTACCAGACGGTGGCTGACTTTGGCGATTCCCCAGCCCTCTTTGGCCACTTTCCCCTGCCGGCTTAATTCGTCGTAAAGATGGACCAGCGATTGAAGTATCATCTGTGCACCTCGCAGTTCCGGAGATCCATAACCCCCTTCTCCAGTCTGGCATGGAAGAATTCGGGAATAATATGCGCCCGGTCGGAGAAATCCATGTCATAGAGCATGTAGCCCAGGTCCCTTGTCTCCGGGTAAGGCACCACCGGCTCATCATCCTCCACCAAACGGAAGCCCGCCGGAAATTCCCGGCATCCCAGGTAAGGCTGGTGGTAGCACTGCCCTTTCCGGGCCCGCCGGCAGAGCATTTCCCTGAATTTGCCCGGATTGTCGCTGCCGTTGGCCTTATCCGTCATTTCAAAGTGGACATGGATGCAGTATCGTACATCCTTCAGAACCTCCGCCGCCCGCTGCTGGATATCTTCCTTTGTACAGAGATACATGTCCCTGCCGCTTCGGGCGCCACTTGAAACAGAAGACGCCGGTACCTTCGACTTCACCTCGTTCCGCCGGATATTCGTGTACCGGATAGGACTCAGAAGATCGATTTCATCGATGATATACCGCAGTCCGGGATGCCAGAAAATGGCTTCCACCAGCCCCCGGGCCGCAGACGGAGTCATTATGTCATAAGAAACTCTTTCTACTTTCATCTCCGGCCTGGTGAAGCAGGCATAGGGGCCCCAGCATTCAATCTTCACACCATAAGCCATAGTATCCTCCTTTCAATTTTCATTTAAATTTATTTGTAATCTATCCATATTCTATCCATATAGTATTGCTTTGTTTTCCTTTTGTCAATAGTCAAATTGAAATATGCCAAAGGTTTTGCTATCATGAGTATGTCATCTATGCACTATGCATGATGTGGATTGAAATATTTATATTTACTTGTATAAAAATGCAAGTCAAGGAGAATGGGCGGGAACATCCCGTCCATTTTCCTTACCACATAATCCCCAGGCCCTCCTTTTCCTCTGCCCTCAGTCCGATTTTATCATCATAAGCGTCCGAATCTGCCAGATAAGCCAGCTCGGAATCCCCTTCAAACCAGGCAATGGTCCCCTGGTTCATCAGAAGGGTAAAGGGAGACGAACTATGACTGTCTTTATAATAATTGACATTTACAATATACTGGCCTGCTTCCCGCATAAGGTCTCTGGTACGGATTCCCTGCTGCAGCTGATGCAGGATTTCCCTGGCCCGGTCATCCAGCGGGATAAATACGGACCGGGTATTGTCCCTAATCAGCTTGAATTTCATTCCGATATCCCGAAAAGCCAGTTTCTTCGTGTCGCCCATAATGTCCATCCTGTCCATATTTCCTTCATTATTCTTGTACCAGTTCTCGTAATAGGACCGGATCGATGCGGGCTCCGCCATGTGCCCGGCTCCGCAGCCTGCCAGGGTGAGCTCTGTCACCTGCTTTTCCTTTTTCATAAAGCGGCTTTTGATTTCCTTCTCTGTGCGGAAAATATGGACCACGCTGTCCGCAGGCTGCCGCTTTCCTTCCCGGTTGCACCGTCCCGCCCCCTGAATCAGGCTGTCAAGGCCGGTATATTCCAGATAGGCCACAGGAAAATCCACGTCCACCCCTACGGAAATGATACTGGTAGACACGACGCGGCAGGGAAGATTTTGGTTCAGCCGCCTTTTGATTTCAGCAATTACCCTTTTCCTATGTGCCGGGCATAGATTGGTAGACAGGTAAAAACTGTCATTTCCTTCCAGGCAGCGGTATATTTCCAACGCCTCTTTTTTAGTGGAAGCAATGCACAGGGCCTGCGGCTCTTTCTGCATAGCGCCGGCGATTTCCTCATAGGTTTTTTCACCGTCAAACTGATAGGATACCCGGTTAAAAAACTGATACATGGCCGGTATATCTTCCATAATTTCTTCAGGCTTCATGGACAGATACTGCGAAAGCTCCGGCTGGGTGGCGCTGCAGAGAACCGCACTCACGCCGTACCGCCCAACCAGCTCTTCCAGCGCCTTCAGGCAGGGAGTAAGAAAATCCAGGGGCATCATCTGGGCCTCATCAAAAATAATGACGCTGTCCGCTATATTGTGCAGTTTGCGGCATTTGGATGTCCGGTTTCCATAAAGGGACTCCCAGAACTGCTCATTGGTAGTGACTATGATGGGAGCATCCCAGTTTTCCGCCGCCAGTTTCATCTTTCCTGCCATGGATTCTTCCATATCGTCATAGTCCACATTGCTGTGGCTCTCCAGCACATTGTCCTTTCCCAGAAAATCCTTAAAGATTTCCGCCGTCTGTTCTATGATAGACACATAGGGAATTACATAAATAATCCGCCTCTTGTGATACTTCACGGCCTGCTTCATGGCAAAAGCCATGGAGGAAATGGTCTTCCCGCCGCCGGTAGGAACAGTCAGCGTATAAAGCCCCGGAGCCTCTTCTCCCTTCTCCATGCAGCGGGAAAGGATTTCATACCGCTTCTCATTGAGCCGGTTCTTCGGACTTGTATAACCCCGGCTGTCCAGCTCCCTGAAAAACCGTTCCGCCAGCTCTGAAACAGGCTGGAACCTCCCTCTTTCCTTTGCTCCGTGGGACATGAAAGATTCCGTATCCAGAAAATCAGCATCCACCAGGCAGGAAAACAGCATTCGCACCAGCATCATCCCATCCGCCGGATTCCTCATCGCCTTCTGAAAAGCGTCAGCAGGCACCGCAGGAAGAAGAGAACCGCGGGCCGTAATTTCCTTGTACTCCGGGATGTCCCTCTTCATGCGGCCACACAGGGTAGGCTCATCATCGGTATCCATCCGCGTCCCGCCATCAGGAAGCCCTGCATGATGACCGGCAATGCAGAAAGCCCCTGCCAGGGCCGCCAGCCCCAGCTCCTTCCGATGATCCCACAGAAACCGGGCCCCCGCCGTGGAATGGTCGCCACCCCGTTTCTTTTTCCCTCTTATATATGCCTGGAACGAAGAACTGTACTTCCCCAAATCATGATTCTTCCCCAGAAGCACACCGGCCTCCTTCATGCCGAAGGCCTCCGCAAACAGACCCGCCAGCCGTGCCGTCTCCGCTAGATGATTTTCCAGCGTCTGAATCCGCTCTCCATCCAAATGCCCGATAAATTCGTCCATGCTGTCCTCCTGTTGTCCATAAACAACCTGTGCTTCACTCCAATGCATTGACATACTGCTTTTCTATCTCATATTATACTTTTCTAACATGACATCCTCTGTCATTTGCAAATGCAGGATGAAAGAATAATCAAAATCTAATCATTTCGTACAAAAAACGCTTCCCGTGGGGGAAGCGACGAAGGGGCAGTGCCGGAAGCACCCACGTGTAAGATTTCAATCCACGCTTCCCGTGGAGGAAGCGACGGCATAGGTCACTGTCTGACTTGTAATTATCCTTATTTCAATCCACGCTTCCCGCGAGGGAAGCGACCTCCCGCTTCGGGCGGCCGACGCCTCCGCCCATGATTTCAATCCACGCTTCCCGCGAGGGAAGCGACCGATGAGATTTACACATGGCTCCTCCTTTCTCAATTTCAATCCACGCTTCCCGCGAGGGAAGCGACTGAAAGTCAGACCGATTTTGCTTTCAATGGGGAAATTTCAATCCACGCTTCCCGCGAGGGAAGCGACCGCATCCGTCACAGAAGAAGCAACCAAAGATTATATTTCAATCCACGCTTCCCGCGAGGGAAGCGACCTGAAGCCCCTGGGCATCCTTGGCGCCGGTTTCCAATTTCAATCCACGCTTCCCGCGAGGGAAGCGACCGCCACCGGCGGAGCGTGCCAGCTGGTGACATGAGATTTCAATCCACGCTTCCCGCGAGGGAAGCGACTTTAAAGGAACATAAGGCGCAATGACTGAGGCGATTTCAATCCACGCTTCCCGCGAGGGAAGCGACATAAAAAGCATCTGGAGGAGGAAGACGCCTCTGAAATTTCAATCCACGCTTCCCGCGAGGGAAGCGACCGTGCGCACTGGCACACCTTTGCTTACGGATCAAGATTTCAATCCACGCTTCCCGCGAGGGAAGCGACCGCATTCCCGGACGTAACTGGATGTCTCAACCTATTTCAATCCACGCTTCCCGCGAGGGAAGCGACACCGTAAATCCAAACCGGTAGTGATGACCCAGCAGATTTCAATCCACGCTTCCCGCGAGGGAAGCGACGGGAGAAAAGCAGAATGAACAACGTGGAAGAAAATTTCAATCCACGCTTCCCGCGAGGGAAGCGACTGTGTAATCGTTGTCTATATCATGGGTATGGGAAGCATTTCAATCCACGCTTCCCGCGAGGGAAGCGACCGTCTGGCATTTCCCACCGTCCTGGTTACCTTCTATTTCAATCCACGCTTCCCGCGAGGGAAGCGACACCGCGGTGGAAAGGTTTGTCATGGAAGTATTAATGATTTCAATCCACGCTTCCCGCGAGGGAAGCGACAGAAAACGCCCGGAGATTACGGGCGCTATCTGGAATTTCAATCCACGCTTCCCGCGAGGGAAGCGACCATTCACATTCCAGGAGCTGGAAGACATACTAGACATTTCAATCCACGCTTCCCGCGAGGGAAGCGACTCATATCCCCAATACCCCCTTCCTATCACCACATTGATTTCAATCCACGCTTCCCGCGAGGGAAGCGACCTTGCCGTTGAAAACAACCTTTTCGATGCCGGCATTATTTCAATCCACGCTTCCCGCGAGGGAAGCGACGCGCCATCGCCTACAACCAGGAGGCGCAGGTGCAATTTCAATCCACGCTTCCCGCGAGGGAAGCGACATAAAAAGAAAAGGAAGTCAGCCGGAAGGAAGAATTTCAATCCACGCTTCCCGCGAGGGAAGCGACAGAGAAGAAACCGCCGTCCATCTGGCGGCGGAGCTATTTCAATCCACGCTTCCCGCGAGGGAAGCGACTTCGTCCACGCATTTATTGATCCCGTACTTATCCAATTTCAATCCACGCTTCCCGCGAGGGAAGCGACCCTTTTTCTTGTAGAGCCTTCTGGCCCGCTGGAGATTTCAATCCACGCTTCCCGCGAGGGAAGCGACATCATCCGCATGAAGAAAGACATTACGGATGAGATTTCAATCCACGCTTCCCGCGAGGGAAGCGACCATAGACCGCATGAAGAAGAGAAGAGAATGGCCATTTCAATCCACGCTTCCCGCGAGGGAAGCGACCAGTTCAAAACGCCACAAATTCCTATTCCTTTCTCTATTTCAATCCACGCTTCCCGCGAGGGAAGCGACTTCTTGAAGAAGGTTCCTGCTATCACTGCCTTGAATTTCAATCCACGCTTCCCGCGAGGGAAGCGACCCACGGGGAGTCGCTTTCACCAGCGCAGTGAAGGCATTTCAATCCACGCTTCCCGCGAGGGAAGCGACAGTGCGATAAAGGCGGCCCCTATCTACCGAACATGGCATCATGGTTTTCGCGAACCGGAATTTTCCGGTTCTTTTCATCGGAGGTTTCCATACTTTTTCCCTTTGGGAACTGGGGGTTCGCGCTTGCCCAATGTCCGTCATATAGAAGCATCTCATTTCTTTTATTATACTATTTCTAATGGCTGCCGTCTTCTATTTCCATGCTTGTACATTTTAAAAGTCCCCTGAAAGCACAAAAACTTCCTGAAATCCCCAAGTCACAGGCCCGTGCACAAGGCGGCCCGGTTTTTGAGGTTTTCAGGAAGTTTTGTTTCGTTTTTGATTTTTCAGCCGACTGATAAGAAGCGGACATTCCGTGCCCGGCCATCCCGCCTTCCATGGATGCGCGCCGGCAGGATATATCGGCTGGGGATGGCTCCCCTCGCTTCTCTGTCCATATAGTCCCAAGGGCTCTATGGCTGTCTCATAGATTCCCCACGCAAAAAGGCCGCGGATTTCTCCGCGGCCTTTGCTGCCTATGCTTCAGGCTTCGTCGGTGAGGTCACCGGTGTCGATTCTCCGAACCCCTTCCAGCGGGAGGGAGGAGAGGCCTGCCAGGGCAGTGCCTGCATCCAGGAGCTGCTGGTCGGTGGCGTCCACTTTAATCTGCCCCAGGGACATGGACTTCACCGCGGTCTTGCCGGAGGCGGTGGTGCCGTTATTGAAGCGGATCTGAAGTTTTACGTCGGAAACATTCTTTTTTGCTGCCATAGTATGACTTCCTTTCTACATGTATGAAATTACGCCAGCTCTTCTTCAGAGGTGGTGATAACAGCGGCTTTTTCCAGGCCTGCCACATCCACGCCTGCCTTGGTGACAAGGACGGGAATCATTTTGGCTGCGGCCGCTTTGGCTTCGTCCAGGGTCACATTGTCCCTGGGGTTTGCCAGGGTAATGGTCATGGTGGACTTGCCGTTGGTGTTGAATACGAGTACCAGATTTTTCATGGGTATCCTTCCTTTCTGAAATAAATCTACCTGAGAAGCTTCCTGGAGCCGCCGCCCGGGCCGGCTGCGCTCTCTGCGCTTCTCTGATGACATAGTCCGGAGAAGGAAGGCTGTGTCTCAATGGTAGAGAATAGTGGGACAGTGGGACAGTGGGATAGTGGGATAGTGGGACAAAGAGGCTGCTGTCCGCCTGCTGCTTACAGCTTTCCGCCATCCCTTTCCCGTCTTCCACCAGTCATCCTGAGCGCACGCGAAGGATGGTCGGTCGACCAACTAAAAGGAAAGCGATTCTAAATTTCTCGTTTCCCCTTGAGGTGGCAAGGGAACTTGATTCGTAGGGGAGCATAGCGACCTGAGAATCAAGTGACACGCTTCCCACCGGGGCGAACGCCGCGAAGCGGCAAAGGGTGTACGAGGTTAAGAATGACAATATTGCTCCATTGCTGCTCTACACAGGGCCAACTTTGGTCGACTCGCGCATTCTATGCAGAATGCGCGCAGTAAGAATAGTAAGTGATGGAATGCCGATAAATACCAGTCGGCGGGAAGGCTGACGTCTGTCCACCCCTCAAATCTCAAACCTCAAACCTCAAATCTCTTTCCTCAAACCTGTTTTTCCCCAATAAAAAAGCGGCCCCTTTTCAGGGTGCCGTTTTTTAGGGAAGCGCTGGTATCAGATATGGTAGTATTCCCTGTACCATTCCGCAAATTTCCGGAGGCCTTCGCGGAGGGTGGTGGCAGGGCGGTAGCCGTAGTCTTTTTCCAGGGCTTCGGTATCCGCATAGGTGACGGGAACGTCACCGGGCTGCATGGGAACCAGTTTCTTGTGGGCTTCAAAGTCGTAGTCTTTTGGAAGAACGCCGGCGCGGATGAGTTCCTGCTGCAGGATGTCTACGAAGCGAAGGAGGTTTTCCGGTCGTCCGCCGCCGATGTTGTAGACGGCGTAGGGCGGAAGGGGAAGACCGTCGCCGCCGTTTTTCTTTTCCGGTGCGCCCTGCATGACGCGGATGACCCCTTCCACAATGTCATCAATGTAGGTGAAATCTCTTTCGCAGTGGCCGTAATTGAAAATCTGTATGGTTTTTCCGGCCCGCAGTTTGTCGGTAAATCCGAAGTAAGCCATATCCGGCCGTCCGGCAGGGCCGTAGACGGTAAAGAAGCGGAGGCCCGTGGAGGGAATGTTGTAGAGTTTGGCGTAGCAGTGGGCCAGGAGTTCGTCCGATTTTTTGGTGGCCGCGTAGAGGGAGACCGGATGGTCCACTTTATCGTCGGTGCTGAAGGGGACCTTGGTATTGCCGCCGTACACAGAGGAGGAGGAGGCGTAGACCAGGTGCTCCACACCCTTGGCGCCTCCGTCATAGGAGTGACGGCAGGCTTCCAGAATGTTGTAGAAGCCGATGAGGTTGGATTCGATGTACACGTCAGGGTTGGTAATGGAGTAGCGCACCCCGGCCTGGGCCGCCAGGTTCACCACGATGTCCGGATGCCAGGTGCTGAAGATGTCTGCAATGCAGTCTTTGTCGGCTATGTTTCCACGGATGAAATGGTATTCCCTGCCTTCTGCCGGGGCAGCCGCTTTTTCCAGTTCCTTGAGGCGGTATTCCTTCAGGAATACGTCATAGTAATCATTCATGTTGTCGATGCCGATGATACGGACATGGGGAACGGTGAGGAGCCGCTTCACCAGGTTGGCGCCGATGAATCCGGCAGAGCCGGTGACAAATATGGTTTTTCCTTCTAAGGTAACAGGTGTTTTCATTGATTTCTCCTTTACGCAAGTGAAAAGCAAGTTAAATTTTCATGCAGTCTCTTAGGGAAGCGCTGATTAAATCGTTATCGGATTTCATTCTTGGATTTTTATCCAATGCAAGGAATAAGTCGACGCGAATAGCGAGCTATTTAAGGAGACTTATGACGCAGCATTGGATAAAAATACTTATGAAATTCGATTCTGCGAATTAATCAGTGCTTCCTTAGATTTAAGCCTTATCCTTCAGGTATTTAAGATACAGGGAAATCATTTCTCCGTACTTTCCCTGCATTCTGGCGGTGCGGGCAGCCTGGTGGAGGTTTTTGTGGCCCTTGGGAGGCACCAGGGGGACGTCTTTCCAGGGGGATTTTTTCTGGATGGCGGCGTATTCTTTTACCACCGGCCATTCCTGTACCCAGCTGTGCCAGGGTTTGGCGTGGCCGGCGAAGTGGATGATCACCTGTTTATGGTAGTCTTCGTTCACCGGCTGTTTTTTGAAGAGGGACTGGCGGTCCAGGTTATAGAGGTAGTTGTATTTCTTTTCGATGTAGAGGCACTTGCCGTCCAGCATTTCATTATGAATATCCTGGTCGTGATGGGAGAGGCGGTTTCCCACCCGTTTCACATTTTCTTCCGCCCGGCGGACGATATCATCGAAGAGGCCTTCTTCCATCCACTGTTCCACGTTAATAAGCATCATGCCGGCGTTGAAGTAGCGTTTCGTATGGACCCGTTTCATCTGCAGTTCTTCCTTGCGGTCCGACACCACGGCCACATCGTTTCCCTGGAAATCCAGATTTCTTAGATAGTCCAGAGAGCCGCGGCACATCATATCGCCGTCCAGGTAAAGGACCCGGTCTGTTATCGGCGCCACCGTGGGAGCCACCAGGAAGCGGTAGAAGAAAGCGGCCACGCCATCGGAGAGGAGCAGTGTTTTGAAGGCGCTGTCGCCAATCAGATGTACCTCCACCGGGCTTTTCATCATCTGTGCCGCGTCTTCCAGCCTTGCCTTTTCCTCTTCTGTCAGGTGGTTTACGAAGAAATGGTAGCAGATGGGCATGTCCTCATTGTGGGCATGAACGGTGAGGGCCACCATGCCCATGTGGGGAATGTAGTCTTCCGTCCCGGTGAGGGCGATGTGGAAGTCCTCCTTTTCTATCTTTCTCCCCAGGTGAAGGGTGTCGGTAATGGCGTGGGAAAGAACGTTGCTCATGGATATCTCCTTGTATTTCATGGAAAAAAATTTCGTAAAGCGTCAGAATCAGTTCTTATTATTTTATCACATCCCCCTGTTGTCTGCGTTCCATCTGCTATAATAAAGGCAGGTTTATCTTACGGTTGCTACAGCAGGGAGAGGCATATGAATCTTTTACTGGCGGATCTTCATAAATTTGTAGACTACAGCGGCGGCATTGAGCATGTGCTGTCCCGCATGGCCTTTGCCATGGAGGAAAAGGGGTATCACCTGTCAGTGGTCATGGCGGATGAAAAGGAGGGGGCTCCCTTTTATCCCTTTCCCAAGGACTGCCATTTCTACAATCTTTTTCACATGGCCGGCATGAAGCCGGTGCACATGGGTACCCTGGGAAAGGGTCTTCGGGAAATTACCCGCCTTTTCAGCAAGTCCGGCGCCAGGGAGCGGAATTATAAAATGCTTTCCGCCGCAGCACCCCAGCTGGAGCGGGTGCTGGCTTTGGAGAAACCGGATGTGATTATTTCCTTCCGGGAGCCTACGGGCCGTCTTCTGCTGGAGGGGCTGGATGTGAAGGTGCCCGTGATTTCCATGCTTCATAATGACCCCGATGAAATTTTTGCCCACGCGCCGGCGAAAGAAATAAAAGCGCTGGAAAAGAGTGCCCGTATCCAGGCCCTCATGCCGTCTTTCATCCAAAAGGCGGAGAAATATCTCCACCATGACCATTTCGTCTACATTCCCAACGCCGTGTCCATTCCTGCCGCCTCCGCCCGGCCCGGGGCCAGCCGCAAAATCCACACCATCACCAATGTGGGCCGTGTCACCGGCCGCACCAAAAGGCAGCATCTGCTGGTGGAGGCCTTTACCCTCCTGGCAAAGGATTTTCCGGACTGGCAGGTCTGCCTCTGGGGCGACACCTATGACAAAACCTATGTTGCCACCCTGAAGGGCATGATTAAGAAGGCCGGGCTGGAAAACCGGGTGCTTCTCAAGGGCACCACAAAGGATATGGCTTCCGTGTGGAAGGAAACGGATATTTTCGCCTTTCCCAGCCATCATGAAGGATTCCCCCTGGCCCTTACCGAAGCCATGGGTGTAGGCATTCCAGCGGTGGGATACAGGAGCTGCCCGGCGGTGAACGAGCTGATTCATGACGGTGAGGATGGATACCTCACAGAAGACGGCGCCGCCCCCTTGGCAGAGGCCCTCCGAAAGCTTATGGAAGATGCGGATAAGCGGACCGCCTTCGGCAAAAGGGCCAAGGAAAATATGAAGCCCTTCGCTCCGGAAGTGGTATGGGATGAATGGGATCGGCTGATACGGGAGGTTTTGGGAGAATAGGAAGACCGCTCTGCGGTCTGGGTTCAAAGGGTTCAAAGGGGAAGGTGGCCAGCCCCTGCGGGGCTGGAGGTTATGGCCGCCTGCGGCGGCGGGTTGTGTAGAAAGGGGCGACGGCCCTTTGGGCCGAGGGTTGTGGTGGCGGCTGGCGCCGCAAAATAAAAAGGGGCGCGGCTGACGCCGCAGGTTGTGTAGAAAGGTTATGTTCGCCTCGCTCAAGGGGCCTCAGCAGCCTTCGGCTGCTGAGGGTGGTGGTATCGCCCTTCGGGCGATGAATATGAAATCAGCGTTACGGGATATTTTTCCCCGCCGTCATAGCCTTCACAACCCTTCTACACAACCTTCGGCCCGCGCGAAAGCGCAGGGCTGAGCCCCTGCCCGCCAAAGGCGGGCGCCCCTCTCTTGCTTTCGAGAATACAGCGTCCTCGCCAGCGCAGCGATACTACATAACTCCCCTCTGAACCAGCCCGCTCTGTGGGCGGAACCGGAGCCGCCAAGGGCGTGAGCCCGGCAGCGGATTGAACCCGGGCGCCTCCGGCGCCTAAACCCCCTTGCGTTCGGGAATAATGTATGTCTGATGTCTGCCGTCTGACAGTCTGATGTCTTCCCGCCGACCGGTATTTACCAGCGAAAGAGACACTAACGCCTTGTACCGAGATCCTTCGCTGCGCTCAGGATGACAGATGGGAGGCGGGAAGTCTGATGTCTGAATGTCTCCCTATTTTCGGGAATACAGTCCAGCGGACAGCGGACAGCGGTAAGCAGACAATCTCAAATCTCAAACCGGTGGCAGTCCTTGCTTATAAATTGATATAATAGAATAAAACCATTTCTTTGCGATTCTCTATGGGAGGATAGTATGGAGGAAATCAGGACAGGTTCGGCGGAAAGGGTGCTGGAACGGATTCTGGAATGTGCGGTGTCAGAGGGAGCCAGTGATATTCATATGGAGCCCCAGGCGTCCATGGTGCGAGTGCGGTTCCGTGAAGACGGCGTGCTTTATGAGCGGTTCCACCTTCCCTTGCCCATGCTCTCCGGTCTTTCGGTGCGGTCCAAGGTCATCGGCCACATGAATGTGGGCGAGAGCCGGCTGCCCCAGGACGGGAGCTGCAGCACTTCATTCGACGGTGTGCCCTATGATCTCCGTATTTCTATCCTCCCCTCTTTATATGGAGAAACCATAGTCATCCGCCTCCTGTCGGGGCAGGTGGATTTCATAGAGAAGAACGAGCTGGGCATGCTTCCCATGCAGGAGGCGGTTTTCCGGAAATGCCTTGCCGGAAAAAGCGGCATGATTCTCACCGCCGGCCCCACGGGCAGCGGAAAGACGTCCACCCTTTATGCAGCCCTTAAAATGCTGAACAAAGAGGGGGTAAGCATTATTTCCGTGGAGGATCCGGTGGAGTACCGCCTGCCGGGGGTAACCCAGGTGCAGGTGAATGAAAAGGCGGGGCTTACCTTTGAGAAGGGCCTCCGTTCCATTGTGCGGCAGGATCCGGATATTGTGATGATCGGGGAAATCCGTGACCGGGAGACGGCGGAAATCGCGGTGCACGCCGCCTTGACCGGGCACCTGGTGCTTTCCACCATCCATACAAACCATGCCTCCGACGCGCCGCTTCGTCTCATGGACATGGGCATTGCCCCCTACCTTCTTTCCGCTTCTCTGTCCCTGGTCATGGCCCAGCGGCTGGCAGGCCGGCTCTGTCCCCGCTGCCGCGAGCCCCACATCCTTACGGCAGAGGAACAGCAGGCACTGGGACTGCCGGAGACATATAAAGGGGCCGCGGTGTATCGAAGGAAAGGATGTAAAGCCTGCCATGAAGGTCTCAGGGGACGCACCGGCGTTTTTGAAATGATTTCCATAGGGCGTAAGGAACGGGACATCATCCACCACGGCTTTTCCGCCCACCGGTTCCGGGAATGCATGAAACGCCAGGGCCAGCCCTCCATGGGAGAAGCGGCCCTCACCCTCATGACGGAAGGTGTGATAACGCCGCAGGAAGCGTCCATGATTGCTGCAGGGGAGGATTGATTTCTATGGATATAGAAAAAATAATGACCGCCTATCCCGCCATGACGGATATCCACGTGACCGAAGGAGAAACGGTATCCATCCGCGTCTATGGCGGTTTGAAGAAATTAAAGGAAACGGCGGATAACGATTTCTTTGCTTCCCTCTTCCGCGATTTTCTGGGAGAGGAAAAGGAGGAGGAATGGGAGCGCCGCGGCTCCTGCGACGGCGGAGGCACCATAGGATCCTGCCGCCTCCGTATCCACCTATACCACTCCTTCGGGCGGAAGGCGGCGGCCCTCCGCATCCTGCCCTCCCTGGCGGACCTGTCTCCGGATCCCGACAGGGAATGGATAGAAAAAACCGCCGCCCTGGAGCACGGCCTGGTGCTGGTCACCGGTCCCTCCGGCAGCGGCAAGAGCACCACCCTGGCCCGCATCCTGTCCACCATAAACAGCCGCCGGCCCTGCCACATGGTGACCCTGGAGGACCCGGTGGAGTACGTGATTCCGTCGGACAAGGCGCTGGTGCACCAGCGGGAAGTGGGCGCCGATGTGCCGGACTTTGCCTCCGGCGTGCGGGACGCCCTCCGGGAGGACCCGGACGTCATCGCCCTGGGCGAGATGCGGGACAGCGAAACCATTTCCGCTGCCCTCACCGCTGCCGAGACCGGCCACCTGGTGCTGGGCACCCTCCACACCACCCGGGCCGCCGACTCCATCGGCCGCATCATCCACGCCTTCCCTGCCGACAGGCAGGAGGAAATCCGGAGCCTCCTCTCCGCCACCCTCCGCTCCGTCTCCTCCCAGCGCCTCTACCGCACCGGAAAAGACACCTTCCTCCTCCGTGAAATCCTCACCAATATCCCCGCCACCGCCCACCTCATCCGGGAAGGCAAGGAAGCCCAGATTCCTTCCTACATGGAAATGGGACTTCACCAGATGAGAACCATGAAACAGGCCGCCTACGGGCTGAAGGGCCTGTCGGAGCGGGAACGGGACAAGATGATGAGGATACTGGAATTGTAGATGACACGCCTTCGGAGTGAAGGTTGACGGCCCTGGCGGGCCGAAGGTTCTTAAGGTTCTAAAGTTTGACAGCGGCTTTGCCGCTGAGGGGTATGGTGGCGCCATTGGACACGCCCTTCGGGCGTGAGGGTTCAAGAAGGTTCAGAGGGTTCAGAGGGTTCAGAGGGGGTAGTATCGCCCTATCGGGCGATGAATTTTATAGTCAGCGTTGCGTGCTTGCCTTCCCGCCCTGCAGTCATTCTGAGCGACAGCGAAGAATCTTGGTACGCGGAGCAGTTGAACCAAATGCTATTAAATACCGGTCGGCGGGAAGGCTGCCGTTTGGCAGTCAGGCCAGCATTGCGTATCATTCCGGCTTGCCACGTCGCACACCCTTTGCCACTTCGTGGCATTCCCCTCAAGGGGACACAAGACGTTACGGGTTTACCTCCCTGCCCCACCGGTCATTCTGAATGAAGCGAAGAATCTTGGTATGCCGGGCATATGAGACAATCGTCATTAAATGCAGGGCGGTGACGGCGAAGCAGTCACATAGCGGATGGCAGGCAGTAAAAGGACAAGGAGCAAGCCATGAAGGAATTTATCTTTAAAGCCTACAGCGACGACGGCTCTGTCATAGAGGACAGTGTGCAGGCGGAGTCGCAGCGGGAGGCGGCGGCGGAAATTTTTGCACGGGAGCTCCATCTCATTCATCTGGAGGAAAAGAAGGAGCCCGCCTCCCTTTTTTCATGGAGCCATCCCTTCAGCTCCCGGCAGAAGCTCGCTCTTTTTGCGGAAGAGTGGGCATCCCTCCTTGACGCGGGGCTCACTATGACCGATTCCATTTCCCTTCTGGAAAAGCAGATGGATAAAAAAGAAAGGGCCCTCCTTTCTTCCATCAGAAAAACCATTTCCACCGGCCACGGCGTAGGCGAAAGTTTTGAAAGGGCCCGCTGCTTTCCGCCCTTCTTCCTCTCCCTCCTGTCGGTGGGAGAGCTGTCGGGCACCCTGCCGGAGGAGCTGCACCGACTCTCCCGGTACTACCTGAAGGAAGACCATTTCATCAAATCCATTGAAGGCGCCCTGGCCTATCCCCTCTTCGTTACCTTCTTTGCCCTCTGTCTCTTCATCGTTATCCTGACCTTCATCCTCCCCTCCTTCGCCCTCCTCTTTGACTCCCTTTCCATACCCTTCCCTCCGGCCGCGTCCCTGGCCCTGGCCCTGGGGCTCTGGCTGAAGGACTATGGGCTCTATCTGGCGGGGGCTCTCCTTTTTTCCATCACAGGGGCCATCCTTTTCTTTTATTCAAAACAGGGCAGGGAAATGGGCCACAGCCTGCTGTACCGATCCCGTTTCTACCGGCGCCTTCTTCTGGTCCGTTTCTGCGCCGCCCTCTCCGCCCTCCTGGAAAGCGGACGCACCCTCTCCGAATCCCTCCGGGACTCCCGGGATGTGCTGGGAAATCGGAATGCCCAAAGGGCCCTCTCCTTTGTGGCGGACCATCTGGAAAGGGGAGAGGATTTCCCTGATGTCCTGGAGAGAAGCGGCTTCTCCCTCCCCCTGGTGCACCACCTCTGCCGGGTGGGCATGGAAAGCGGCGAACTCCCCCGCTTCCTCAGGCAGGCAGAGGAAATCCTCACCCACGAGGCGGAACGTAAAATCCGCCGCTTCCGGGCCATCCTGGAGCCCTCCCTCCTCCTCTTCACCGGCGCCGTCACCGCCCTCATGGTCTTCTCCGTCATGCTCCCCGTCTTCCAGGCAGCAGGAGCCCATATGGGATAGGATAGGACACGCCCTTCGGGCGTGAGGGTTCAGAGGGTTCAAAAGGTTCAGAGGGGAAGGTGGCCAGCCCCTGCGGGGCTGGAGGTTATGGCCGCCTGCGGCGGCGGGTTGTGTAGAAAAGGGCGACGGCCCTTTGGGCCGAGGGTGGTGGTATCGCCATTGGACACGCCTGCGGCGTGAGGGTTCAGAGGGTTCAGAAGGTTCAAAGGGTTCAGAGGGGAAGGTATCGCCCTTCGGGTGCACAGCGAACATGATTGGCAGGAGCAAAGCGACGCACCAATCATAGTGAGTCGTTTCCCCTTTAGGGGCGATGAGTTTTGTAATTCCGCTCCGCGGAATGGAAAACCATACAACCGAGCTTCGCCCGCAGGGCGGTTCCCCGGTTTTATCATCATGGCGCCTTTCATTTTTAAAGGCGTCCACCACCGCTGCCGACAGGCAGCATATATAACTCCCTCTGAACCAGCCCGCTCTGTGGGCGGAACCCGAGACGCCAAGGGCGTGAGCCCAATGGCGGCTTGAACCCGGGCGCCGAAGGCGCCTGAACCCTCTTACATACGAGACCCCCGCCTCATTTGACTCAAAAGGAGGTTCCCATGGAAAGTGCATTTTATGACAAAGAAGAAGGCGGCGTCTGCCGCTGCCGCCTCTGTCCCCGGCACTGCCGGATTCTCCCTTCCCAGAGGGGCTGGTGCCGCACCCGCTGGAACGACCATGGCACCCTGAAAGCCCTCACCTACGGTCTTGTCACCTCCGCCGCCCTGGACCCCATCGAAAAGAAGCCCCTCGCCTATTTCCATCCCGGCTCCGTCATCCTTTCCCTTGGAAGCTGGGGATGCAATATGAACTGCGCCTTCTGCCAGAACTTTGAAATTTCCCAGAAGGAGCCGGAGAGCCGGAAGGTTTCTCCCGACGATGTGCTCCGACTGGCCCGTGCCCTGACTGCCGAAGGAAATATCGGCGTCGCCTGGACCTACAACGAGCCTGCCCTTTCCTTTGAATTCATCCGTGACACGGCGCCCCTCATTAAAGAAGCGGGACTGGTGAACGTGATGGTGTCCAACGGCTTCATCAGCAAAGAAGCGCTGGAGGCGCTCCTTCCCCTGATTGATGCCTGGAACATTGACCTCAAAGGCTGGCATCCCGATTTCTATAAAACCATCTGCGGCGCTGCCAGAAATCCGGTGCTAGAAACCATTCAAAGGGCCCATGAAATGTCCCATGTGGAGCTGACAAATCTGGTCATTCCGAAAGAAAACGATGACCCCCAATGCTTTGAGGACATGGTCCGCTGGATTGCTTCCCTCTCTCCAGCCATCCCCCTCCACATCACCCGCTTCTTCCCCCGCTGGCGCATGACAAACCGCCCGCCCACCCCCGTTTCCACCCTGGTATCCCTGGGAAAAATCGCCAGGAAATACCTCAACCATGTTAAAATAGGAAATGTCTCGGACCGGGAGCTGGCGGAGTATCATTGGAGGAATGAATAGGGCCCCTTCGGGGCCCGGGTTCAGAGGGTTCAAAGGGTTGTGGTATCGCCCTGCAGGCGATGAATATTAATGCCGCCTTACGGCGGCAGCGATACTATAAACTCCCTTTGAACCAGCCCGCTCTGTGGGCGGAACTTGTGCGGTTCCTGCATAGGAACCGCAAGTCAGGCTCATATGCGAGCATAGCCTGCCCATTAAGCGAGCACCTTACCGCCTGACCGTAGCCAAGGGCGTGAGCCCAATGGCGGCTTGAACCCGGGCGCCGAAAGGCGCCTGAACCCTCTTGCTTTCGGGAACACCGCCGCCCGTCCCTCCCTCAAATCTCAAATCTCAAATCTATTTACCTATGAAAGAAGGAAATCCCATGATTCCAAAAATTCCACCCAAAATCATCGAACACGCCAACGGCGGCAAAGGCCGCATTATCCTTCAGCCCATTGCAGGGCCGGACATACTGAAGGACAAATGCCGAGTTTATGTGAAGGCCACCCTGGAAAAGGGCTGCTCCATGGGCGTCCACCAGCATAAGGGAGACGGTGAAATTTACTATATCCTTTCCGGCCACGGCGTTTACACCGACAACGACACCACCTATGAAGTGAAACCGGGAGACGCCATGTTCTGCCAGAACGGCAGCCGCCACGGGCTGGAAAATACAGGGAACGAAGACCTGGTCTTCATGGGCCTCATTATTTATGACAACTGAATCGGACAATCAAAAAGCAGCGCCATGAAGGCGCTGCTTTTCTGCAGGCGGAACGGTATTCCCGAACGCAAAAGGGTTCAGAGGGTTCAAAGGGTTGTGGTATCGCCGCTCCGCGGAATAAAACCTTTACAACCGGGCTTTCGCCCGTGAAAAAACAAGCAAACCGGCATTAACTGCCGGTTGTCTCATATGCAGCTGATACCGAGTTTCTTCGCGTCGCCCCTGAAAACCCATGTCCGGCGGAAAGCGGTAAGCGGATAGCGGACAGCCGTTTCCCGGCCCCACCATTGATGTATCTTACTTCCTCACGCTGATTCTTTCACCCAGGTGATTTCCTTTTTCCGCTTCATCCACCATGGCAATGGCGTAGTCGGCGTAGGAAATATAGCTTTCTCCTTTTTCATTGGTAGTGAATTCTTCTCCTGCCAGGACGTAGGAGCCTGTGCGTTTTCCTTCCGGATCGAAGACTGCTGCCGGGCTGATGTATGTCCATTTCACATCATTCCTCTTCCTGAGTTCGTCCAATGCCTTTCCCATGCCATTGGCTACAGGGAGGTACTCCTTCGGGAAATCGGGGGTTTCGGAAATCTTCAGGCTATGGGTCTTGTCGGTGTAAAGGCTGCCGGCGCCGCCTACCACCAGAAGGCGGGTGCTTGTGCCGGAAAGAATATCTGCCAGGTGATTCAGTGTCACACTGTGGAGGTTCATTTTGGCCGGATCCCATACGCCGAAGGCATCCACCACCACATCAAAGCCTGTGAGGTCTTCCCTGGTGAGAGCCATGATATCCTTCTGAATCACCTGTTTCGCTTCCGTCTTGTTTGCGCTGCGGACGATGGCGGTCACATCCATGCCCCGGTCCAGGGCTTCCTTTACAATCAGTCTTCCTTCTTTGCCGTTTGCTGCGATAACTCCGATTTTCATTTTATTTTCTCCTTTTCAAAAATATAATCACGATGATGTAATTCATTTCGTTACAAACATAATATCACAGCTTATTTGTAACGTCAATAGTTACATTTAAAATTCTTCAAAAAAAATCACAGCCCCTTTCCGGCTGTGATTTTTTCTTTATTTTACTTATATCCTGTTTTCCTTCAGAAACTCTATATACTCCTCGCCCCACACCTGGATGCTGTCAAGCACCGGCGCGAATCTTCTGCCCATGGCGGTGAGGGAATACTCTACCCTCGGCGGCACCTCGGGATACACGGTGCGGTGCACCAGCCCTTCCTTTTCCATATATTTCAGCTGGGACGACAGGGTGGCATGGGTGATTTGGATGTCCCGCTCCAGTTCGTTGAACCGTTTCGTGCCTTCGCTCAAGGCATGCAGGATGAGAATGGCCCACTTTCCCTGCAGCAGCTTCTGGGCTGTCACAAAGGGGCAGACACCGAATAAATTATTTTCCATGATTCCCTCCCATTACGCAAGTTCTTCATACCAGCTCAAGGAAAATATCCTTCTTGTCAGTTATTTTATACCAGTCATATAATGAAAGCAAGTATAAAAAGTATACTGTATGGGGCCGCGGAGCGGCCCGGGTTCAGAGGGTTCGGCCCGCCTTCGGCGGGCTGGTTCAAAGGGTTCAGAGGGGGTGGTATCGCCGCTTCGCGGCGATGAGTATATAGCCGCCTGTCGGCGGCATATAAAACTCCCTCTGAACCAGCCCGCTCTGCGGGCGGAACCCATCGTTCGGCGCGAAGCGCACGAACGATAGAACCCGGGCGCCGAAGGCACCTGAACCCTTTTGTTTTCGGGATTACAGTCCAAAGTCGGCGGTCAGCGGACAGCCGACAGCGGACAGCCGTATCATCCCACCATCCCACCAGCACACTAGTACACTAGTCCACTAGTCCACCAGCCCACTACTAAGGAGATGATTTCATGAAAAAAATGCCTGTTATTTTTGCGGGACATGGGAGTCCCATGATTGCTTTGGAGAAGAACGAACTCACCCACACCTTTAATGAAATAGGGAAGAAAGTCATGGATGACTTTGGCCGGCCAAAGGCCATTCTGTCCCTGTCTGCTCACTGGTTCACCAAGGGAAGCCATGTGGAGTCCAGTCCTTCGCCCCAGCAGATTTATGATATGTACGGATTTCCTAAAGAATTATACGAGGTAAAGTATGAGCCCAAGGGCTTTCGGCCCCTTACAGAAAGGGTGCTGTCTCTCCTGCCCTTTGCCGACGTGAACGACGACTGGGGCATCGACCACGGCACCTGGACCGTGCTGACCCACATGTTTCCGGACGCTTCCATTCCGGTGGTGCAGCTTTCCATTGACGGAAAAATTTCTCCGAAGACTTCCTATGAAATCGGAAAGGCCCTCGCGCCTCTTCGGGAAGAGGGGTACCTGATTTTCGGCAGCGGAAATATTGTGCACAACCTGTACAAGGTGGAATGGGAAAATAAAGGCGGCTCTCCGGCAGCAGACCGGTTCGACGCATATATCACCGAAGCCGTAAGCCGGCGGGATGACGAAAAGGTCATACACTACGAAGACCATGATGACGCTGCCTACGCCGCTCCCACGGCGGACCATTTCCTGCCCCTTCTCTACACCCTGGGCGCATCGGAAGGAGAGGTGCCCTTTGTTTTCAACCGGGTGAGAAACCTGGGTTCCATTTCCATGACCGGCTATGCCTTCGGTCTGTCTCTTTTCAAAGGAGGAAACTAAGATGTCCCTTGCATTCCATGTGTACCATCCCGGCGCCAAAGCCATTTTCGATGTCACTTCCACCATCATTACCGGCGAAAAAGAGGCCTATCTGGTGGACGCCCAGTTCCAGAAGCAGTATGCCGAAGAGCTGGCAGCGCGCATCAAAGACAGCGGGAAAGAGCTGAAAGTGATTTATATTTCCCACTTCGATCCGGACTACTACTTCGGCCTGAACGTGGTGGCTAATGCCTTCCCGAAGGCCCGCATCCTTTCCACCGCCCAGACGGCCTGGATGATTTCCGCCAGCATGGACGACAAGCTCTCGGTTTGGAAAAAGGCACTGGGCGAGGACGCACCTTCCCGTTTCATCCTGCCGGAGGCGGTGAAGGAACTGCCGCCTCTGGAAGGGGAAGAAATCAGAATCGTCACCTGCCCTGACGATGAAATGCACAGCTTCCTCTACGTACCTTCCGAAAAAACGGTACTTGGCGGCGTATCCCTGGCAGAAGACAGCCACCCCTGGATGGCGGACACCAAGGGCTTGGACGAGCTGGACAAATGGATTCGCCAGGTGGAAACCATGGCCTCCCTTGCTCCGGAAAAGGTCATTGCCAGCCACCATTACAGCGATGAGAAGGAGGGAAATCCATCCATCCTCTCCTGCACCCTGGAATACCTCAAAACCTACCGGGAAGCCCTGGCCAGCGGGAAGACGGCAGACGCCATTGTCTCCATCATGAGCGAAAAATATCCCACCCTTACCGGAAAGGACACCCTTGCCTTCGGCGCCCGGGTCATCACCGGCGTAGAACCCTGGGTAAGGAAAGACCTGTACCCCGGCATCGGACACCACGTCATTATGGACTTCTCCCCCGCCGCCGTTTTCGATGTGGAATTCAAGGATAACAAAACCTTAACCTTCACCCAGACTGAAGGAGAGAACAAGGGCTACACCGACACCATGCCCTTCACCGCCGTGGAAACCGCACCTCACGTGTACATGGTGCACTGGCAGGAAAATGCAGGCATCGCCGTGGTTCATGTGCAGAACTGGAACACCCTGGAAGTGTGGACCAATATTTACGTTCCCGGACAGCCGGGACTTCATATGAAGGGGAGAATGAGGCTGTAATTATATGCGGCGTGAAGGTTGACGGCCCTAGGGCCGAAGGTTCTAAAGGTTCTAAAGTTTGACGGGCCTTCGGCCCGAGGGTTGTGGTATCGCCGCCTTTGGCGGCGATGAGTATGAAGTCAGCGTTACGGGATTTCCTGCCCTGTAGTCATTCTGAGCCGTAGGCGAAGAATCTTGGTACGCGGCCCATATGAGACAAAAGGCAGACAGTAAATACCTGTCGGCGGGAAGGGCTGAGGTAATACAGAGACAAACCTCTGCATAGCATTAAGGTGATGAGCGGCCTTTGGCCGCTATCCCCTATCCGGCTGCGCCGGACTTCCCCTTGAAAAGGGGCAGAATAGGCCTCTCTACGTTTTCCTTCGGAATCATATGGCACCAGCCGTCAAAGGGACCTGCTGCCGACAGGCAGCATTTATACTCATCGCTGTTAGGCGATACCACAACCCTCAGCGGCAAAGCCGCTGTCAAACCTAAGAACCATCGGGGCGAACGCCCCGTCAATCTTAAGAACCCTTTCCCTCACCTCTGAACCAGCCCGCTCTGTGGGCGGAACCCATCGGTCAGTGCGTCAGCACATGACCGATAGAACCCGGGCGCCAAAGGCGCCTGAACCCTTCCTGCTCGGCGGTAAGCGGACAGCGGAAAGCCGACAGCCCTCCACTGTCCCACCATCCCATAAAAAAGAGCACCGGCCTGCGCCGGTGCTCTTTTTTTATAATCCCGTTTCACGGATATCCCCGTTATTCTGGGCAGCTCCCAGCATAACGGATAATTCGTAGAGTTTCTGTTTGAACGGTTCCTTTTCCTTTTTGGCCTCTTCATAGGAAATGATGCGTACCTCGCCTCTGTGCATGCCTGCCAGGGCGCCCGTTTCTCCTTCCAGGAGCGCCTTCACCGCCGCTGCCCCCAGGGTGGAGCCCAGGATGCCGTCTCTGGCGGTGGGCTGGCCGCCGCGCTGGATGAAGCCCAGGATGGTGGTGCAGATGTCGATGTCCGTCCTTTCGGTGAGCCATTCGGAAAGGGCCCTGCCGTCATCAGCGCCTTCGGCGCAGATGATGATGCTGTTTGTTCGGCCTGCTTCCATCTGGAGTTTCAGGCTTCTGGCCAGTTTTTCCCGGCTGAAGGGCACTTCCGGTACCAGGATGTATTCGGCGCCGGAAGCAAGGCCTGCATCAAGGGCGATATTTCCTGCAAACCGCCCCATCACTTCGATAATGGCCGCCCGGTTATGGGCGGAGGCGGTGTCCCGGATGCGGCTTACGGCGGATACCACGGCGTTCACTGCGGTGTCATGGCCTATGGTTTCATCGGTGCCGTGCATGTCGTTGTCAATGGTTCCCGGCAGGGTGACGGTAGGCATGCCCAGACGGGACAGCTTTTCCGCCCCCTCGATGGATCCGTCGCCGCCGATGACGATGAGCCCGCCAATGCCCCGCTTCCGGAGAATGTCCGCCGCCTTCTTCTGGTTTTCTTCTTCAAAGAAGGCCTTGCACCGGGCGGTCTTCAGCATGGTGCCGCCGTGGAGCACGATGCCGCTGACGGAGGAGGAGTTCATGGAAATCATGTCATCCTCCAGAAGGCCTGCATAGCCCCGATAGATGCCATATATTTCCTTGCCCCAGTACAGTGCCGTCCGCACCACGCTCCGCACCGCCGCATTCATTCCCGGCGCGTCGCCGCCGCTGGTTAGAACTGCCAATTTGTCCATAGTATCCCTCCTTTATATAGGTAGAGTCATGATTCGCTCCTGAACTGTATTCCCGTAAGCAAGTGGGTTCAGAGGAGAAGGTTGACGGGGCCTGCGGCCCCGAGGGTTCTTAAGGTTCTAAAGTTTGACAGCCGCTGCGCGGCTGAGGGTTGTGGTATCGCCCTAACGGGCGATGAGTTTTTTTATCATGCCGCCTATCGGCGGCAGCGCTGCCTTTGGCAGCGAAAACCGTACAACCGCGCCTTCGGCGCGTGGAAATGCCCCCCTTTTGGTGCTAACGCACCACTTCCCCCGTAGGGGGAAGTGTTAGCGATGTTATGCCTTGAGATGCTTATGAGAACAAAAGCTGAATGGAGAACAAACCTCCCCCTCCGGGGGAGGTGCCGTAGGCAGAAGGGGTGCATTTCCATCGCCCCAAAGGGCGATTTGCTTGTTTTCCACCGCCCGTCAGGGCGGCTTCCTGGTTTTCGCTGTGGAGGTCCTGCATAGGACCTCCAAGTCAGCCGAAGTTGGCCCTGTGTAGAACAGCAATGAGGAGTAGCATCATCATTCTTACCCTCGTACACCCTTTGCCTCTTCAAGGCATTCGCCCCGGTGGGAAGCGTGTCACTTGATTCTCAGTCGCCTTTGGCTCCCTACGAATCAAGTTCCCTTGCCACCTCAAGGGGAAACGAGAAATTTAGAAGGGCCTTCCTTTTAGTCGGCTGACCGTTGTCGGCAGCATATAAAACTCCCCTCTGAACCAGCCCGCTCTGTGGGGAAAGCCCATCGTTCGGCGCGAAGCGCACGGACGATAGAACCCGGGCGCCAAAGGCGCCTGAACCCACTCGTCTTCGGGAATACCGGTAAGCACCGCCATTGACACTATTCCCCCCTATTTCCTCCGTTCCGCGAAGGTGACGTGGTGCTGGTCGATATACCTTGCTATGAGGAGAGCCGTCTGCTCGGGGTGGCAGTTGGTGGTATTGATGACCAGGTCCACCCGGTCCCTCCACTTGGCCCATTTCCGGAGCATCTGCCGTACGTAGCCGTCTACGTCGGAGTAGTCCATGGTGGGCCTTTTGCCGATGCGGCGGCGCACCCGTTCCGCCAGGCGGAAGGGGCGGGCGTAGAGGAGGATCATGAGGCCGTATTCGGAGAGGAGGTGGAATTTCTCCTCCGTCATGGGATAGTTCCCGCCCATGGCTATCACCGCTTCGTGGTAGTAGCGCACATGGTTAATGACCTGCATTTCCTTTTCCGCAAAGGCTTCGGGCCCCGCTTCTTTATAGATATCTGCTATTTTCTTTCCGTTTTCACGCTCCATCATCCGGTCCGTATCCGCCAGCTGCCATTCCAGTCCGTCAGAGAGTATCTTCGCCGCCCGGCTCTTGCCTGTGCCCATGGGACCGATGAGGACTATATTTCTCTTTTTCATAGGTACCTCGGATTTGGAATGTCTGAACCTCCATTTCATAGGCCAGCCCCTTTGGCGACCGTTTCAGTTCTTTAAGGTTCACGGCACTCCATCTTTCTTTGCCTTTTATTATATCAAAGGTTTGCACGATTTGTGCATAGGTACCGGTCCCGGAAATATGAAAAATGTGAAATATTCCTTTGTCCCCTTCCTTTTCTTTTTCAGAAACGGTGTCCACTTGAAGGCCTCCTTCCTCCACCGCCGCCAGGACGGAGGCCGGGGAGGCGGCAGGGAAGAGGCTTTCCAGGAAGGGGAGACAGGAGCGGCGGGCCGGGGCTTTGGCAAAGAATTCCACCTGCCTGTTTTCCTGTTCCAGACTTTGGGCGATGCTCTCCTTTTCCAGGACCATGAGCTTCAGATAGCCGCCGGAAAGGAGGAAGAAAAGGGAGAGAAGCAGGAAGGTCCTTCCGTATTTCCTGTCATTTCCCAGCTTTTTCCAGTCCATGGTCTCCTCCTTTCAGGGAAATGGTGAAATCCACCAGTCCCGTCACCGGATCCGCCTTTCTCTCCCCATTCTGCGCCGGGCTGCCCCAGGAGGCGGAAAAGGAATTCCGGAAGAAGTTGAGCCGCTCCGTTGACTGGGCGGTGCCGCGGATATGCAGCTCGTCGCCGTCCTGGTGGATGGAGGAAAGCACAATGCCCGCCGGCACCGTTTCTCCCAGAAGAACCAGTTTTTTCTCCCATTGTCCGTCCCTTTTTTCCAGTTCTTCCAGAAGCGCAGCCAGTTCCCTTTCCCTGGCTGCCTCCCGCCTTGCCTCCACCAGCTGCGCCTTCTGGGGCTTCAGTCTTCCCTCCTCCTGCCGAAGGGCGGAAAGGCGGTTTTCCATAGAAAGGAAATCGCCCCCTGCCATCAGGAAGAAAAGAAGGGACAGCAGGCAGAATCCCTGGGCGGCCCGAAGGGTCCTGTTTTCTTTGGTCAGGAAGGACGGCCCCTTTTCCGTAAGCGGCAGATGGAGACACCCTTTGGAGAGATGGCGGAAAAGGACCTCCATATCCGGCCAGCCGCCCGGTTCGGAGAGGAAATTGTCCTCCAGGGTGATGCTATCTGCCGGAAAATCATCTCCCCTGGAAGATTCTATTTCCTCCTTCATCCGTCCTTTCCAGAAGGCCGCCTCTTCCCTGCCGCAGTCCGCCAGGGGGAGGAAGAAACAGGCTGCCCTTTTGCTATTGAAATTGGAAAGACAGCGTTTCATAAAGAGGGCGCCCTTCCCCGTTTCCTCCTTCCTCAGTATGCGGCTCCGCAAAAGCCGGTCCTTCCGGAAAATCAGGATGGCCGACCGTTTCCGTCCATACAGGATGAAATGGGGCGCATCGGACAGGGGCACCGCCGTCACCGGCAGGGCCTCTCCTATATGGCAGCCGGCAAGAGCGGCGCCCTTTTCCCACAGCCTAAGAGTATCCCTTTTCACCGCTTCCACATGTACTTCCCAGCCCAGGGGCGTGTGGGAGGTGATTTCCCACCCCAGGGCCATGGGTTCTTCCGTACGGAAGATACGGTCCTCCTCCCAGTACATGGTTTCTTCCATTTCCTCCTCCGTCATGGCAGGGTACTTCCTGTTTTCCAGCCGGAGATCCGGGAAATTGACCAGAAGGAGGATTTCCTTCCGCCTCATACCCTGTCCTTCCAGTGCCTGAAAGGCGGCGGCAAGGCCCTTTTCCGTCAATTCCTCCACCGCCGCCGAAGCGGTGCGGAGGAACCGCCCCTCCTGCAAATCCGCCGCCCACAGTCTTCCCGCCAGCAGGACGCATACCATGGAGGGATGGCGAAAGGCCTGCCACCGCTGATAGAGAGGATGGGCGGTGATTTTCTGTATCCATGCTTTATGGTTCACTTCTGATATCCTCCACCGTTATCAACGCCTTTCCTTCCACTTCTTCCGCTTTGTAAGAAATGTTCACATACCGCCGGTAATCCCGGTTTCCATCCTCCGCCTGGGACAGAATGTTTCCGCCTTTTGGGAAAGACACCTCCACCGTCCTGCCGTTTATGGTAAAGGAAGTCCCCTCCCTCCTGCCCCGGGAGAGGGCGGAAAGGGCCCAGCTGGCGCCGCTTTCCGCTGCATACACGGAAGCAAGGCCCTTTCGGTATCGGATGACGGACTCCCGGCTTCGCCCTTGGTAGAACACAAATCCCACAGACACCGTGAGAAGGGCTGTCATGAAGAGAAGGAGGGAGAGTGCCAGACTTCCTTTCCGCCTATTCATAGACCTTCCCCTTTCCATAGAAATCGGCGTAGGGAATCACCGACGTTTCAAAATCCCTGTCCAGCCTTTTCATCTGGTGGTGCATGGTAAAGGAAATGACCACCGGCCCGCCGCCTTCCTGATGGAAAAGGGAGGGCTCCCCAGGCAGGAAGGCATAGGCCTCGGGCCCCGTGTATTCGCCGGTTATGGGCTGAATGGTATCGTTATAAAGCTGGAGCTTTAGCTTCTCCTGATCCACGAAAAAGCGGTAGGTGCCATCGGTTCCCTTGTCGGTGACGGCCTGGTAATCATATCGGTCCCCCTTCACCACGCCTGCCATGGGTTTCCTGTTATTCCTGATTTTTTCCACCATGAAATCCATGGCAAAGAGGCCCGTTTCCGAAAGCTTCGCCCCCACCCGGCTCCTTTCCATGGCAGAAAACCACTCCCCCGCCAGCGGCGCCATCATCACCGCCAGGGCGGACAGGAGGAAAAGAGCCATCAGTGCATCCAGCAGGAGCATTCCCTTCCTTCTCATGTCCTGTCCTCCACTAATGTCTCCAAAGCGAAGCCATCGCTTCCCTGCCCCTTCACCTGGCAGCGGACGCGCACCATGGGCACCTCCTGCAGCAGTTCCTTCTGCCGCCGGATGTTTACGTCATAAACCTTCCCATTCCTTGTCACCTGACCGGAAGAAGGCATGGCTCCCTTCCCGAAACGAAGAAAATATTTCGCCCGCTCCATCACATCCTGCGCAATGAGCGCCTCATCCAGCTCCGCCTCCCCCTTTCCCTCAAAATCAAGGGCCGTATGAAGGGTGAAGGCCATACCGGAAATCAAGATTCCCCCAGCCGCCAGGGCCGTCACCGCCCAGAGAAGAAGAAAGCCTTTCCGTTTCATAGGACCTCCTTATGGAAATAAAGGGTTCAGAGGGTTCAGAGGGTTCAGAGGGTGGTGGTGGCGCCCTGCGGGGCGCAAGTTTATATGCCGCTTCGCGGCAGTGCTGCCGCAGGCAGCATATATAACTCCCTTCTGAACCAGCCCGGAAGGCGAAGCCGATTCCGGGCCGAACCCGGGCCACCCAGGGCCGGCAGGCCCGATGGCGGCCTGCACCCTCTGAACCCACTTGCGCCCGGGAATACCTCCCAGCAGCCTCATGCCTCTAATTCACCCTCACCCTTCCGGTGTACACGGCTACTGTAATCTGCTTTTGATACTTTCCATCTTTGGTAGTCAGGACGGCAGAGTAGGTGTTTCCCTCTCCGGCATAGTCCTTGCGGAAGGTGAGTTCCAGCTTGCCCGACAGGCGGACAGAAGCAGGCAGTTTTCCCTCCGGCTCCATCCGGTTCACGCCCCGCTTGGTGTAATAGGTCACGCCGCCTCCCGTATCGGGCAGGCAGTAGAAATAATAGGTGTTGGACGTATTTCCATAGCGGCCGGTGTCGTTTTTGGAAAGCACCTGCACCTGCCGGATGGCAGCTGCCAACGTTTCCGCCGCCATGTCCAGTTCCTTTTCCTCCTGCCAGGACCGGATGGCAGGAAAGGTGATGGCTCCTGCCAGGGACACCAGGAGAAGGATAACCAGAGCCTCAACTAAAAGGAAACCAGGGCGGCGGGAACGTCCCCCATATTTCCTGCCATCCATAGGCCATCACCCCTCCCATGGCAATAAAAGGACCGAACCGCACTTCCTCATGAATGCTTCGTCTGCCGGCAAGGAGAGGAATGGCAAGCAAGAGCAGCGCCGAGAGAGCGGAAAACCAGACAAAGAGCAGCGCCGCAAAAGGGGAAAGCCAGAAGGCGGCGCCGGTGGAAAGGACCAGGTCCCCGGTGCCCATGGATTTCCTGGAAATCAGGTACAGCGCCATGTATATGGTCAAAACAAGGGCAGCAGATAGAAAACTCTCCGCTGCCCCCTGCCGCCGGAAAGCGGTCATGAGTCCCGTCACCGCCAGAAGGACACTCCAGCCGTCAGAAATACAGCCGGTACGCCAGTCCTCCAGCGCCGGCAGTACCAGAAGCAGCACAAAAAGGGCAGGAGAAAGGAAGGACACCTCCTTCATGAGCAGGTATCCGTACCATAGGATGAGTCCTGCCCAGAGAAAGAGCCATTTCCTGTCCCACCAAATCCGGTCCCAGAAAACCGTTCCTTCCGCTCCTGCCTTTTTCATAGTGCCTCCATGGTCCGCTAACCGCTGTCCGCTGGCAGGTATTTATAAGCTGATAGGCCATTCGCTCCATGTACCGAGATCCTTCGCTGCGCTCAGGATGACTGTGCTAAGGAAGCCTCACCGGCCCACCAGCCTACCAGCTCACTAGCACACTAGCTCACTAGTCCACTGTCCTGCTAAGTCGCCGTTCCAAAGGAAGAGTAGGTCTTTCCTTTGAACGACGCCACCACTTCCCCCTTATCCTTCAGTTCATAGGTCACCGACTTATCCGGCGGCTCCGGCAGCTTTTTCAGATAGCCCTCATCTCCGCTTCCCACCAAGCTGTCCAAAGTAGCGGGATAGGCCCCTTTCTTCACGTAATACACCTCTACCGCCGTGCCCATGGTGGACAGATCCGACTGGATCCTTGCCACCTTGGCCTCATCGGTAAGACCCGTCAGGTTCGGCACCGCCATGGCTGCCAGCACGCCGATAATAGCCACCACGATGACAAGCTCCAGAATCATGAATCCCTTTCTTTTTCTTCTCTTTCTGTGTTCCATCATGATAAAACTCCCTATAAAGAAAAGTTTGGAATAATTCTGTATAAAAAGACCATCCGGCATGCCCGCTGCTATTCTCAGTCCTCCTCTCCCATATAGCGGGCCAGCCGTAATTTGAACTCCTCATATTTCCTCTTAGCCACAGGAAGAATCCTGCCGCTCTTCAGTACCACCCGATCCGGCTTCGTCTCCCCTATTTCCTCACTGTTCACCAGCACGCCCCGGCAGGGAGAAATAAAAAGAAAGGGCGAAGCGTCCATGAGCTTTTCCTTCATCTGTCCCATGCGGCCCCGCACCTCCAGCTGCCGGCCATCGGTGAGACAGAGCACCTGGTGATGGTCATCACTCACCACTGCCTCCAGGGTAGACAAATCCACCAGCGCCTCTCCCTCTGCCATTTTAAACATCATTTTCCTGTGATAATCCCGCTCCACGAAAGCAAACCCGCGATCCAGTCCCTCCTCCGCCGCCTTTTCCGACAGCGGCGTCTTCAGATAATGAACTGCACCCATGCGAAAAGCGTCCATGCAGTAGCCTTCGGTGGCAGACAAAAAGACCAGAGACGGCCTCTCCGGCATCCTCCGAAGGGCCGATGCCGTATCCACCGCATTCATGCCCCGCACCGACGTATCCAGGAAAATAATTTCAAAAAGCTTCTTCCGGTTTTCCACCTCCTGCAGAAACACATAGCTGTTCTCATAGGCCGTGAAACTCAAAGCAAGGCTCCGGCTCACCATGAACTCACCGCACACCTTCCTGATGATCCCCACCGTATCAGGCTGGTCACTCACCACTGCCACATGAACCATAGACTCCACCTCCCCAGAAAACTCCCCGGAATAGGAAAAGGCTGTCAAAATCCTGATAAAACCAAAACTTTATGAAATTAAATCTTATGAATGAATCCATATTTTCTTAACGAACGTGTTTCTTTCATTATCATATAATTTTTCATATGAGTCCAATAGAAAAGAATCATTATAGATGAAATTAAATTGCGTTTACAGCATAATCAAATGCTTTGTCTGTATGGGAAGTATTGCCATAAATCGCATCGCCGCCACGCCCTACTGTCATTTCGAGCGCAGCGAAGCGGAGTCGAGAAATCTCCGGTCGGTATGACACACAGTGGTACCATACCGGACAGGAAACTATTCGCAAACAGTTTCCTATTGAGCTGAAGCACACCAACCCCACATCGGACAGGAAACCTTTCGCAAACAGTTTCCCATCGGTATGATTCACATCGCCGCCACGCCCTACTGTCATTTCGAGCGCAGCGAAGCGGAGTCGAGAAATCTCCGGTCGGTATGACACGCAGTGGTACCATGCCGGACAGGAAACTATTCGCAAACAGTTTCCTATTGAATTGAAGCACAATGTCCCCACGCCGGACAGGAAACCATTCGCAAATAGTTTCCTATTGAATTGAAACACAATGTCCCCATGCCGGACAGGAAACTATTCGCAAACAGTTTCCTATTGAGCCGAAGCACAATGTCCCCACGTCGGACAGGAAACCATTCGCAAGTAGTTTCCTATTGAACTGAAGCACAATGCCCCCATGCCGGACAGGAAACTATTCGCAAACAGTTTCCTATGGAGCTGAAGCACAATGTCCTCATGCCAGAAAGGAAACCATTCGCAAGTAGTTTCCCATCGGTATGATTCACATCGCCGCCACGTCCCACTGTCATTTCGAGCGCAGCGAAGCGGAGTCGAGAAATCTCCGGTCGGTATGACACACAGTGGTACCATGCCGGACAGGAAACTATTCACTAAAAGTTTCTTACTCAGATGAAACGCCGTGACCCCACATCGGACAGGAAACCTTTCGCAAACAGTTTCCTATTGAGTTGAATCACACCAACCCCACATCGGACAGGAAACTATTCGCAAGTAGTTTCCTATTGAGTTGAATCACACCAGCCCCATGCCGGACAGGAAACTATTCGCAAACAGTTTCCTACTCAGATGAATCACATCAGCCCCATGCCGCACAAGAAACCTTCGTCTCATAACATTTTTAGCCTGCTATGACTTTTTGGAACCATAGCCATCCTATAGTAGTGCTATAATAAAAGTTAACTACCCAAATCATATTTCCCTGCCGGCAGCCCTTTCATGCCGGACCAGCAAAGGAGGAGTCTTTATGGCATTAAAAGAATTTGAATTCGGCTTCGGCCGCGGAACGCAGAAAGTGAGCCTGCCGGAAGAACATATCCTGGACGTACTGGAAGGAAACCCCACCCCTGCCTGTGACGTGAAGGAAGCCACCCTGGAATGCATGCGCCACCCCATCGGAACCAGGCCCCTGCAGGAAATCGTTTCCAAGGGAGACAAGGTCTGCATCGTCTGCGCCGACGTCACCCGTATCTGGAACCACTCCGACCAGTTCGTTATCCACGTGGTGAACGAACTGAACCTGGCCGGCATTCCGGACGAAGACATCTGCATCCTCTTTGCCCAGGGCACCCACAGGGAACAGACACCGGAAGAAGACATTATGGTGGTAGGCGAAGAACTGACCAAACGGGTAAAACTCTACCAGCACCACTGCATGAACAAGGACGAACTGGTCCACGTAGGCGACACCAGCCGCGGCACCCCCGTATGGATTAATAAACATGCCGTGGAAGCAGACAAAGTCATCGTCATCGACGGCATCACCACCCACCTATTTGCCGGCTACGGCGGCGGCAGGAAACTGATTCTCCCCGGCGTGGCAGGAGACGACACCATCCAGATCAACCACTGCCATGCGCTGGGCGAAAAATTCGGCAGCGGCATCAACCCCAAAACCCGCTCCACCCTTCTCGATGACAACCCCGTTTCCGACGACATGCAGGAAGCCAGCGACATGATTAAACCATGCTTCCTGGTTCACTCCATCATCAACTCCGAAGGAAAAATCTGCGCCATGGTAGGCGGCGACCCCTACAAAGCATGGCTGGAAGGCACCAAAATCGTCTACCGCATCCAGAAAGTCCCCTTCAAGGCCAAATGCGACGTAGCCTTCGCCTGCGCCGGCGGCTACCCCAAGGACGTATCCCTCTACCAGGGCTGCAAATGCTACGATCCCTCCGACGTGGTCACCAAAGAAGGCGGCATCATCATCGCCATCATGGAAGCCAGCGACATTTACGAACCGCCGGCCTACATGGGCAGCTTCAAGTATGACACCGAAGAAGAAATGGAAAAAGCCCTGCGCCACCATTTCACCATCCCCTTCTTCGTGGCCTTCAACCTCTTCTGCATGACCCACCGCTACCACATCATCCTGGTCACCAAACCGGAAAACTTCGAGGCCATCAAAAAGACCAACCAGACCCCGGTGGCCACCGTGGAAGAAGCCTGGCAGCTGGCTCAGAAAATCCTGAAAGACGAAGGCAAAGACGACTACACCATCACCGTCATGCCCCACTGCGCCGCCATCGTCCCCTACCTGAAAGGCTGATAATAAGGGAAATCAAAATCCGGAATAAAAAGCAGGATACCCCGCAGGCATCCTGCTTTTTCGCTGTCCGCCATTCCCATAAAAGCACGGTTTTTCATTGACAGAACCGCCATTTCTGACTATAGTAAAATGTGTAAATAAGAAAGGGGGACGCCATGCTTCGAGCTTACAAACATAATGAAAACCACATACTCTGCGAGATACCGCTGGAGCAGCTGGAAAAGGGCTCCTGGATCAACTGCGCCGCCCCCGATACGGCGGAACTGACCAAACTGAACGAACTCACCGGCATTCCCGTAGACTCCCTGCAGACCGCACTGGATAGAGAAGAACGGTCCCATGTGGAACTGGAAGACGACTACATCTTCGTCGTTGTCAATACGCCGGTGGTCCTGGAAACAGACGCCTACGACGCCCTGCCGCTGGGCATCTTCATTACCCGCCAGTTCTTCGTCACCGTATGCCTGGAAACAAACACAGTAATCCAGAAATTTCTGAATAACTCCTTCACCAGCTTCCAGACCTACAAGAAAACCCGTTTCCTCTTCCAGATCCTCTCCCAGGCCTCCTCATCCTTCCTGTTCTACCTGCAGCAGATCTACAAACAAACCGACGTCATCGAAACCCAGGTCCGGAAATCCCTGCAGAACAAAGAACTCTTCCGCATGCTGGAACTGCAGAAATCCCTGACCTACTTCAACTTCGCCCTTCACGCCAATGAAAACGTGATGGAGCGCCTCATGCGCCTCAGGAACAGTCCCCTCCACTCCCTCCTCAAAATGTACGAAGAAGACGAAGACCTCCTGGAAGACGTAATCATCGAAAACAAGCAGGCATTGGAAATGGCGGAAATCTATACCAACATTCTTATGTCCATGATGGACTCCTTCTCCTCCATCATCTCCAACCGCCTGTCCCAGATCATGAAATTCTTAACCTCCGTCACCATTATCCTGGCCATCCCCACATTGATATTCAGCCTCTGGGGCATCAACGTCCCCGTCCCCTGGGCCGACGCCTCCCTGGGCTTCATCGAAGTCATCCTCATAGGCGTCCTGGTCACCATGGTGGCCACCTTCGTCCTGTGGAAAAAGGATATGCTGTGAAAAAAACCGGCGCAGGCCGGTTTTTTTGTTGGCTATTTATGCTATGTGTCGACTGGCGGTATTCCTGAAAAAACGGTAAATTAAGAATGGAAAATGGAGAATGATGGTAGCCGCAGTTTTATAGTTGGCGTTACGCAGGAGGCGATAACTTTTCAATCCGAGGATTGTGAATTGCCTATGAATTCATTCTGCAACTCAGATTCAGGAGGGGCTGAAGGATCAGAGGGATGGTACACTCCCGCCATTGGCAACAACGAGTATAAAGTCAGCGTTACGGAACTAATCTTTATGTCTCGGAAAAAATGGCGAAGGACAAAGCCATCTTGCTTTAGCAGATGGAAGCCCATGCTATACTTGAAAAGTCGCTACTTTCCCCTTTCTCAGTATTCTCACTGGTCCGTCCTCATAAATTAAAAGGCAACCGCCATACCAGTAGCACAGAATTTTGCCAGCTCTTCCAACTATTTTGCTACCAGCGAGGTGTCTTAATTCGCAGTAAAGGCGGAACTCTTTCTCCGACCAAATGAGGATATCTGGCACCTTCCGACCATGGAGGAAGAAAAGATTCATAAAGAGGACACACCAAGTTCCTTCTCTCACAGTGATTAGTGAGATTCAGCTTCTGTAACATCATCTTTTCTTCATAGTAAAAACCCAATGGTCAGTACCTTTGAGCAAGTAGTAATCATTGTGTTTTTTGTAGGAATCTTTATTCAGGCTATGTCACTTATTTTTACCTTCTCTAAAAATTTCTCTCAATAGAAATCTTTTATATAATTATAATATAATCATTAATTTTTTACTTCAACTATCTTTAACTTTATTTTATGTTTTCCAAAGAAAAATCTATTTCCTATTTTTAATCCAATAATGCTTTTAGGTGAGGTTTGAATTAAAGATTTTCCTAAATAAACTCCCTTTGATGCCGCATTTAATTGAATTATCTTGCCACTGTCAATTTCCTTGGCCTTAATAAACGATTCCTTTTGAACTGTCGGAAGTGACATCACATAGTTCAAGCATCTTTCACAGAGATCATACGCATTATTTGGAGACAGCGCGTCTAAGAGTTCAATGCCACAAGTACGATTAATTTCAGCAAAATATGCCCTTGTGTCAAACCGTTTCACATTTCCATAATTCTTTAGCACTTTTAAAGCGGCTAGAAGAAAAGTCTTATTTCTAGCCAATGTACGTTCTGTTACAGCCACAAAGCGGTCCTGATCTTTATCTAAAAGGTATTGAGTCATCTCATAAGGATTTGAATTATTTTCATCATATGTAAGAGCTGCGCTCCAATACAATCTTGATATACCCTGTCGAACAAAAGCCTTCCCATTTGATGCCCCAAAAAAATACCTTGTTTTTATTCTATCTAAGATTTTCTGCTTTTTTGAAGCATTTTCTTCAGTTTCATCAGTTTCATCAGAGCTGTATACAGGCCACCTTTTTACCATATAAGAATAAAATGTTTTATGAGCCAGATACGCCCACAGTCGAAGGTCAGACGCAAACCTAGGATTAAGAACATCTCTAAGGGCATCATACATAGTTTGTGCATTTTGAGCATCTGTATCAGACCCACCAATCACCAAGTCAAAGTCGGGTACAGAAAGTCCAGTAGATCGGAAATAATTATCCATGGATTTATTAGAAAAATAATCATTTATCCATACATTGTCCTCTGTATACTTTTCAATATTTTGGGGTAAATCTGCTATCAGCTGATTAAGTTGCATCTTCTTAAAGATATTTAGTTGCATTATGATTCCCTCTCTTCTATTACCCAAGATGCTAATGCAAGGATTGCTTCATCCATTCCTCCAATCAATTTTTGAGCCGTCTGAAATGGCATTTGAAGGAGATTTTGATATTTACGATCATTCCCACCGGCTAATTGCATTAATGAATCTTTGACTGTCCTAGCCCATACATAATCGATATATTTATCCTCATCATCTCGCAAACACCGTACACTTTCAGTCACTGCAGGCAAGTAATAAAGTGCACTAAGTAAAGGATACTTTCTTTTAGTAATCTTCATACTAGAATAAGCATCCATCCATTTTTTGGGCACAACTACTTTTATTGCATCACTCTCAAAATCAAATGTCATATCCGTACTATCATATTCTGTAGTTACGATTATAATTGGGTCTCCCTTCTTCAATAAATCTTCAGCATACACTGCATCAAAATGCCTTGCTTTTCCGATAGCTAATGGATCTCCCGGGTGAATTACAATTTTTATACTGTTGTATTCCTCCGCAAAATCATCTGAATGAAAATCCTTAATTGTCGACGCAGCTGTAATGACAGGGCAGAAGTTAACTCTACCTCGAACATTTGACGTCTTAACCTTAAACTCATATTCGCCTAATTTAACTGGTTCTATTTTGCGCATCCAAGTAGAATCACATTGAATATATACACCCGGTTGCGCAATTCCTTTTTCTATCAGTTCCCTAACTTCATTGTTTTTTACTTCCAGATTGGTATGGAATATATAACACTCCTGACTCGGCGTAACGGAAACTTTCGTTAAAAAAATGGATGACTTATAATCAACTGGCTCCGATCTCAGTACGGGAAATGGATATTCTGTATCAAAGTTCACCATATGCTTTTGCCGCCAGCCTTTCTCTTCTATTACCACGCAATTTAATCTCAACAATATTTTTGATATTGGCTTTCACAGTTGGAATAATGACACAATCCCCTTTTAATTCCAGTTGCCCACCATTATGTGTTGCCTCTGTAATATCAGCTGATTCAGAAGTCCCATCATCACCAGTAGATTCAAGAGCCAAATGCAGATTAGATACATCTGCGTTTATAGAAAATATAATCTTATAGATACCCAAATCTTCGTCAAATGGCATTTTAATTGATTCAAAATCAATTTGTTGGATGCCTTTCTTATGCCCATTCTTATTATTTCTCTTTTTATTCCCCTTTCCTTGAGTTTTGTTTTTATGTTGTGTATTTTTACCTCTGCTGTTGCTTCTTTGGCTGAGATCACGCTTTTTTGCTACCAAAGTATTCGAATCAAGTAACTCTATTGGCTTGGGATTAGCATTAAGAAAGGCATCTTCCTTTTCATCCTCTGCATCACCTTGCCCTTGGCTCATTAAGAGATCATTAACGCCATATGCTTTCACCTCCTGCTCATTATTTTTAGGGATTTTATCCTTTATGATATCTAAAATTTTCTTATGAATACCGTTAATAATTGACTTAGCTTTTTCCTTCTCTTCAGTATAATTAGCAGCTGACCAAGCATCATGCGAAGGGTTCTCGCATTTGCGAAGGAAACTTGAGATATTGTCTTTAGGGAGCAAGGAAGAAGCTCCTTCTCCTGTTGCGATAAACACTCCTATAAATGACGGCTGAATACGGAATTTTGTGTCCTCTCTTATTTTCATACCAGCCCCTCGCATCTCAAGTACTCTTCTATCGCTTACTTCAGGATTCATCAGAAGATACAACTCAAACTGTCCCATACTTTTTCCCCGGTATTTGAAATTTTCTATTATATGATAATGTCCATCTTCTTCCCCCAAAGGATCAGTTATTGCCTTCCAATATAAAGGTGCTGTGTACTGGAAGTTTTCATCCTCCTCATAGCCACTCTTTTTATAATAATCATCATAAAATTGAATCATTCGACCTAAGTTATCGGCGCCGATATGAATTTTCTTTTCGTCATCTTCAAGGTCAACTTCAAGTGTTCCTTTATAGATTGCGAAGAAGAAAAATTCAATAACACTCATTGCTATTTGCTCCAACCAGTCATCATCTTTTTCAAAGCCAAAGATAAATATATCTGTTCCCACTTGTTTTCTTTCATATACCGTTGGTATATCTTTTTCATCAGTCACAGGGAGTACATCTTCAGATATGGGAATCCCATAGCGCGCCTTATGTACTCTTCTCTTTTTATCTTTAGAATCTCGAAAAGTTGTTAGAATGGTTTTGCCCTGAAGCCCTTTGTGACCGTCTTCAGTAAGTGTAGAGTAGAGAATTGTTCTCAGCTTTGTAAAATTATATACGGCAAACTTACCTACTCCCTGGGAGCCACTGCTTCCATCAGATTTATTGGTAGAACTGAATGACTTTACCAACTTATACCAGCATTTATCTCTATTATTCGAATCATCTACCCCGATCAAGCCAGTGGTATTAAAATCACTGATTTTTAACACAGGCACAGTACTACCTTGCTTTAAATGGTTATCGGAGTAGGACTTCACCTGCAACATATGTTCTCGATCATCGCCACTGGAATACTCGCAACATGCATCAATCGTCTTTGCCAGTTGCTCTGCTCCAGGAATATCATCTGTAGAAATTTCAATTCTTGAAAATTTGACCCTTACGGGTTGATCTTTAGTTACATTCGTACCACGGGCATCCAAACTGTTTTGCAAAATTTCTTTTGCCAAGCTAGGATATGGCTGACTTTTAAATATTCCAATTCCAGCTTCATTAAAGCCAACGTCATCGCCAGAACTGGCAAGTGGAAAATCCCACCTATATTTTGAGCTCCAGTTGTTCATAGAACTGCCTCCTTACTCAAGTGTAAACCTTTTGCTATTACCAGATCCCTTTTGCGTAAATCTTTTTTTTGTATCATTCAATTGTGACTGGATTGCATTGAATATCCTATCAACATCTTTCTGTGTATATTCGTAAACACCAGTATTGCTACAATTACCAAGCAGTACCAGCGTAGCAAGAATCTTATTGGTTCTATTTTCTGCAAGACGGACAAATTTTTCTCTTTTCGTTTCCTTTGCAACCATTTCAGTTCCTCCCTTTAGTAAATTATTATTTTGAAAATATATACTTATACCCTCTTTACTTAAATAATATCACTTTATTGAAATATTGCAAATATTTTGAATATATTTTTAAAATATTTTGATTCTTTCTACTCTGTGCACATAAAAAGCTTAAATAGAAAAAGTACCGCTTGCGAATCCGCAAATGGTACTTTTTCTATATTTGGAGGTATTCAGCTGCACCTTTAGCATAAGAGCATTGCACTATCAGAAAATACGGCTGAGATACTTTATAATCAAAATGGCTTTTTTATCTTTATTTTATTATCACCGTCCATATTTGGTTCAATCCACGGGTAGTCCACATCGGCAAAACTATTAAGAATTGCTTGCGTCACTATTCGAGCTAGCTCACAGGGCACTGCCATACCAATTTGGCGACGTACAGAAGTATAATTTCCTATAAACTCATATTCATCAGGGAAAGTTTGGATACGGGCCCTCTCCCGATTAGTAAGTTCTCTAGCACCTTCCCAGTAATAGCCCCAAGTTCCGCCGCCGCCATTTGCAGTAATCGTATAGCTAGGTTTTGTTGGATCAAGTTTTCGGTAAATCTGCGAAAAGCTATAGTGCTCCTTGATACGGTATTCATTTGGAAAATCTGGATTCTTCATGGCCTGCCAAATATTCTGTCCTGGAAGTGTGTGCTGCAATTTGCCAATCACACGATTCGTTAGCTTCTTTGTTTCATTATTAGAAGCCCAATCCGGAATATCTTTTAAAGCAGTCCCTGCTGATATATCAATATTCCTATATGGTTCAGGACTAGGCACATGGAATTCTACGGGAAGATCATTACGAATGCCAACAATAATATATCGGTGACGAATCTGAGGAACACCGTATTCTTCTGCCTTATACAGATGAACAGTCAGCTTGTAGCCGCTTTCTTCCATATCATTCAAAATCCGTTTGAAATCATTGGTACCGGCTGTTCGTATACCTGAAACATTCTCCGCAATAAACCAAAGTGGGTGAAATATCCTAAGAACCTCAATTCCGTACCAGTAAAGCTTTCCAAACTTCTCATTACCCATTCCCTGATGCTCACCAATACTGGAAAATGAATTGCAGGGAAATCCATAAGCAAACGCATTAATTGGATCAAGATTATGAATATCTAATTCCCGCACATCTTTACACATTACACTTTCCGGATCGTCTGGGCAAATATTCTTTCTATATGTATTACAGGTATCCTCATCAACATCATTAGCCCAAACATGCTGTACATCTAAAAGATCATTTCCGCTACGCGCATGAAGAGCCCCATAAGCAAGTCCACCGGGTCCACAATAAAGCTCTCCTAAGCGAAATGTATATCTCTCGTTTATATAAGCCATTTTCATCCTCTTTCTTCTAATTAGAAAATCCCATTATATTGAGCACATGCTCAATATAATCTATTCCATGATAGTCATAAGTTTCTTGAAAACTGATTCACTTGTGTTCTACTCTCTCCTGACTTTCAATTTTATCCAACAGCCCCCACTCACGAAGACCAGTCATTGATACATTCATTTTATAAAAAATAGCGAAGACTGAAGAGTTTTACATTAATTATATAATTATACTATAAAATACTCCAAAAATCTTGATTTTATTAATCTATTTGGCTATCCTATCATTTCGTTTGAGACTACTCCTTAAACACCGCAGAAGGGACAAACAAAAAAACACTACCGATTTCTCATTAGTGCTTCTTTCTTAATCAGCAGCTTGTTCCTCCCGGCGATTCCAGCCAAAACAGCACAGGTGCCATAAATGCTAAGCATGCAAAAAGCACCAGTCATCAGACTAGTGCTTTTTCAAGTTAATCAGCAGCTTCCTATCCTCCCGGGCCGCTTCCAGCCAAGTACTTTCGGCGTTTGTGAG
>ENA-ORCP01000117-ORCP01000117.1-human-gut-metagenome-genome-assembly--contig:-NODE-117-length-61021-cov-16.713573_pt1 | contig 61021 bp, 60 predicted proteins | sample MGYA00242990_ERZ507991 | MGnify/ENA primary metagenome ERZ507991 (study PRJEB26167, sample SAMN06115496) | human gut metagenome | host: Homo sapiens | place: China:Henan | collected 2015-05-07... | reverse complement strand
GTCCTGCAGCCGCCTTGAACTTGTCGTCCGGGAATGCGGGCTCATGCTGCAAAGGATGGTATCCGTGTTTTTGTTTGTTGGTCATGCTTTTTTACGAATCTGCAGAATTCGTTCCGATTTCCCTGGGCCCCGGGAAGTTGGGGAGGGAAATCAGGAAGCTGTATACAGAGATTCATGGCGTCCCTTCTGCCATCTGCATTCCGGCCGGAATATTCGCGATATACATGGCAGACGGGAAAAGAATCCTTCCATGGAACATCCTGATTTCTTTCTCCATACATTTATATTGCATAAGCCCCTCATTTTTACAACCTATCTCCAAATTTTTGTCTGTCTTGGAGAGTAAATGTATAAGATAATAATCTCCCGTCTGAGGCGGGGGACTCGGCGAAGCAGTGGCAATACTTGTAGTATTAAAAAGCTCCTATGTATGGAAAGCCGTAAGGACTTATATAATAAAAACGCCAGCGAAAAAGGCGTGGACATGGTATCCCTTGACCGCGACACCATGATCCGCATTTCCAAGAACCCGGGATGGTAGCAGGCTCTCTACAAATCCTACAGCTACGCTCCAAACGCCAGGGAGCTCTACGATATTGCCCATAAGAAGATGAAAAACGAAGTCTACTACAACATGGACAAGAACGACGCCGAAGGTATGGATGAGAAAGAGACCATGGAAGCCGCCAGGAGAAGAGTCGAATCCCTTGAACGGGTAAAGGACATTGTGGATAAATTCGACGATGGAGACATGGTGACCCAGTCCCTCCTTGAACTGGAAACCTACGAGCAGGTGTACAAGCCCACTGTAGAAACACTCTCCTAGGGGAATGCTGCCGTCAAAAAATCCGCCCGCGACTCCGCTCTCATTCTTTCCAAAATGGCAGGGAACTTCCATAAGAATTATGGAGTGCCGTTAAAAATGGCAGCTGTGAAGATTGAGGAAGAAACAAAGAAAAACGGATATACTCAAGAACAATACTCTACTCTTGGGCAGACAGCGAGAGACGTCTAAAAATCGACGAATCGGAATTTTCTAAGTTCCTGGACGAATTTTGAAAAGAGAATATTATTTGCATAAAATACTTTATGGGAAACATGCCGGAGACATGGATTTCTCGATAATGAGACAACTTCCTAGAGCACTAGCCGATCCAGTTATGATTTTCAACTCATATAATGGGCGTAACAGAGAACATAGGAAAGTAGTTGTCGTGTCATTGAAAGACAATAACGGGGCAACTATCATCGTTCCGATGGAGTTGGAAGTCATAAAACTTTCTGGAGGCTACAAGATTAATCGTGTAACCAGTGCATATGGGAAAACTGATTGGACAACAGGGGAAGCTTCAAACCAATGTTTTATCAAACAGCTAGAAGCAGGGATGCTTGAATATGTAAATAGAAAAAAGGCTAATGATTGGATTTCCTCAGAGAAGCCCTATTGGCCCATGCCCAAAGAAAAAATCAATAGCCTTTTTTCCGCTTTTAATGTAACAAACGAAACAGACCTTGTCAAGCTGAAAAATCGGTACCCGAATTTCTATCAAATGGCCGGAGAACGAGCAAATGCTGTCATGATAAGCCGCCTACAGAAGGCTGAATCTATGGAAAGGGAAGCAGCTTCTTCTGAAGAAATCTGGATGGAACCTGGATGGATGAGAGGCCCGAACCACAAGTCACAAGTGGAGATTTGAAATCCCGGACCATTTAGACCAGTTCAACGCCAGAAAATGAGTAAGGCCTAAAGTCCTGTAAGCCTTGCAAAGATATACTGGAACTCCCTGCATTTACAACGCCTGTCCATGAATACCTTACGCTTTTTGCCACCATTTTTGCCACCATTTTTTATTGAAAAAGAGTTATAATTGAAAATACAGCAGATTCATTCGATGGGGATAATAGGATGAAGAAGCCTGTGAGCATCGAATTTGGTAGCTTACATAGTAAACTGCGATTTTGAGAATACAAATAGGTTCCGATAATATATCGTTATCGGAACCTATTTATGCTTACAGATGGTATAATAGTAGAAAAGCACAGTATTATCTATTTCTTTATGAAGGAGATTGTATGGACAATCATTTTTTTCTGCGAGATTTCAGCAGGAATTCTCAGGGCGACGGGCTTTCCGATAAAAGTCTGAATTCCCTATCCGTAACGAAGGCGAATCATACGATTGATGCCTATGAGTCTGACTGGAATGATTTCTGTGACTGGTGCCGGTATCATCATCAGGAGTCTTATCCGGCCACGCCGGAGACCATTGTGAATTATATTAATGATTTGGCGGACTATGCCAAGGCTTCTACGATTCGGCGGCGGATCAGCGCCATTTCGGAAAATTATAATGCCTCCGGCGAAGCTACAAAGAATCCCTGTAAGGCCTGGATTGTGAAGGAAGCGCTCATAGGACTTACCCGTTTAAAGGGGACGGTGCAGAAGGGAAAGACTCCCATTTATTGGGAGGAAATCGAGGAAATGATTTCCCGCATGGATTTATCGTCCCTCCAGGGCCTGCGGGACCGGGCGGTTCTTCTTCTGGGATTTATGGGCGCTTTTCGGCGAAGCGAGCTGGCGGGGCTTGATGTGGAGGACATTAAGAAGTACCCCCAGGGCATGGTGGTGACCATCCGTCATTCAAAGACCGACCAGACTTCAGCGGGGCAGCAGATTGGTATCCCCTATCTCTCTAATACATCCATGGACTGTATCCATGCCCTTCAGGAGTGGCTGGCAGCTTCCGGCATTACATCGGGCCCCCTCTTTCGCAGCTTTTTGAAAAACGGCAAAGTTTCTTCCCGCCGGCTCAGTGATAAGAGTATCAATCTGATTGTGAAGAAATATGCAGCTTCCATAGGGCTCAACCCTGAAATGTACGGTGCCCACAGCCTGCGGCATGGTTTTGCCACCTACGCGGCTCTCCAGGGCGTGGAGGAAAGGCTGATTATGAAGCAGACCCGCCATCGTTCTGTGGAAATGGTACGCCGCTATATTAATGAGGCCGATTTATTTACGAATAACCCGATTGATAAGATTTTCAACCACAGATAATCAGAACAAAAATTCTTTTCAGCAGATTTCTTATTAGAAGAATTTTTGTTCGCAATCATTTCCTTTTATTTCATGGACACCGGTGAGTATGATGATTGGAAAAAAGGAAATTCTAACTCTCCTTCAGCAGTATCACATTCCCTATGAAATCACGGAGCACAGAGCCGTATATACTATGGAGCAGTTATCTCTGGTATCCCTTCCCTATCCGGAGGATGATGCCAAGAATCTTTTCATTCGGGATGACAAAAAGCGGTCTTTTTACCTGATTACTATAAAGGGAAATCATCGTCTTGATTTAAAAGCTTTCCGCAGGCAGGAGAAGACACGTCCACTGTCCATGGCTTCGGCCAGCGATTTAGGCCGGCTGCTGAATCTGGTGCCGGGATCTGTGACGCCATTGGGACTTTTAAATGATAAATTCCATGAGGTAATGTTTTATCTGGACCGCGCTTTCTTAGAAGGTTCAGGACGCATAGGCATTCATCCCAATGACAACTGCGCTACCCTATGGATTTCTGTAGAGGATTTGATACGGCTGCTCAAAAGCAAGGGCATTCCTGTACATCTTTTTAATTCGGTCATTCTATAAAAAAGCAAACGTTTATTCTTTTAATAGGAAATTCTGCTAAAAGAATAAACGTTTGCTTTTTCGTAAATCACATTTTTACAAATCCACAGGAATCTTGATTTTCATGCCCGGTTCCAGCTGGCCCGGATTGGTAATATGATTGAACTGTTCAATATCATAAACCACTTTCCGGATATCCTTTGTGTTGTCCACCCGGCGGGCTGCTATATCCCACAGTGTATCATTTTCCTCTACCGTGACGATATCATACTGAACGGAATCTCCCAATACGGAAGCATTGACGCCCCATCCGCACAGAAGCACCAGGGCTATAAAAAGGAAAGTAATCTTTTTCATGGTACAGTCTCCTTCCTGCTGGTCATATCAAACTTCTATTCTTAAGAACGGCATTTTGGAAAACTGCCATTCGTCGAACATCATTTCTAAAGTTATGATAATACAAAACATAGTTTCGCACAATAGAACAGAGGATTAGACTTTTTTAATTATCAGGGACAAAATGTTCTTAGAATAGATAATCGCCTGTTCATTTATTCTATGAACTTCTGTTTGATTTTATGGAACTTTTCCTGTATAATAAATGCAGGTTACTATATTTTGAATATGATGAGACCGTATATCGATTATACTTCGGATATTTTATAGCATAAGGAAGGAATAAAAATGGCAGCAAAAAGATTAGGTAAGAACAGGGAATTAACAAGCCGTGAGAAAAGTATTCTGGAATTTATCCGCCAGAAGATTTATGAAGACGGATTCCCTCCTACTGTCCGTGAAATCTGCACGGCAGTCAATCTTCGTTCCACTTCTACGGTTCACGGATACCTGGCCCGGCTGGAGGAACTGGGAGTTATCAAGAGAGATCCTGCCAGCTCCAGAGCCATCGAAGTGGTAGGAGATATGTCCTGGCGCCACAAGAAAATGATCCCCATGCCTCTGGTAGGTGCTGTCCGCGCCGGTGAACCGCTGGTGGCCGATGAGCATCTGGAATCTGTCTTCCCTCTGCCGGCTGAAATGGTGGGCAGCGACAACAACTGCTTCATCCTGGTGGTCCGCGGGGACAGCATGATCAAGGCAGGCATTGAGGAAGGCGATTACCTCATCGTATCTGAACAGGACCATGCCCAGGACGGTGATATCGTTGTAGCCCTGGTAGGCAATGATGACGCTACGGTTAAGCGCTTCTACAAGGAAGATGACCATATCAGGCTGCAGCCGGAAAATGATGCTTACAAGCCCATTATTTCCAAGAATGTTACCATTCGCGGCAAGGTTATCGGTCTCTATCGCCATTTTTAAGAATGGAAATCCAGAAACTTCATACATGAAAAAACAGGAACCCTTCGGTTCCTGTTTTTTATGCAGAGAATTCTGCTGAAAATTATATCAGTGTAATTTTGCCTTCCTTCATGGAAATCTTTTTTAATTTCAGAAGGTGCCCTACCGCCCGTTTGAAGGCTGATTTGCTGATGCCAAGAGATGCTTTGATAAGGGCCGGATCGGACTGGTCTGTAAAGGGAAGGCTCCCGTTATGGCGGTTCATATAATCAAGAAGAAGCTGCATATCTCCTTCCATGGATTTTTCTTTCTGCGGACGGAGAGAAATGTTCAGGTGTCCGTCTTTCCTGAGGAAGGTAACCCGTCCTGTAATTTCATCGCCCATGTGGATGGGTTTTACAATTTCATCCCTATGAAGAAATGCAATCCACCGCTTTCTGGTAATGAAGAAAATACCGTCGCCCGTTTTGTTGTAGACCGTGCCGGTCACCATGTCCCCCACTTTGACGCCCTCCGCTGGAAGGGCAATTTTGCGGATGTCTTCATTCACTTTCATGGTCACCGCCAGACGCCCTGTTTTATCTACATACATTTTAATCCATATGAACTGCCCTGTTTCCACTCTTTCTTCCATCTGGGAAAAGGGAAGGAAAATGCCTCTTTCGGTACCAACATCAATAAAAGCGCCAAAGCGGGTGGTAAGCATAACCGGTGCATAGCCGATACCGCCTACCGGTATCTGGGGAAGGCGCATGCTGGCAGTGAGTCTGTGATGGGGATCGTGGTACAGGAAAACCTTCACCTTTTCTCCCACTTCCACCGGTCTTGTCTGCTGGCTGTGATGGAGGAGGATATCGTCGGAGGTAGCTCCGGTTCCTGCATCCAGAAAGGCTCCCATGTCCGATGTTCTCTGGACAGTGAGCTCTGCCAGGGAGTTTTCCCGAAGGTGCATGGGCCCCAGACCTGAGTCATCGTTATTCATTTTCATCGCCGGTTTCATGGTATTCCTCTACAGGCGCTTCCTTCCAAAGGGTATCGAAATCATAGCGCCGTCTTTCTTCATCTGTGAAAATATGGACAATCACATCGCCAAAATCAAGAAGAATCCAGTCTCCTTCCTGGTATCCTTCCCGGCGGAGGGCATGCATGCCTATTTCTCCTGCCTTTTCTTCTACTTCATCCGCAGCCGCCTGTGCCTGTTTCTTATTTCTTGTGGTGGCCAGAATAAAATCGTCGGCAATGCTGGTGAGCCCCCGTACATTCAGTACACGGATGAGCACACTCTTTTTAGAAGACAATGCTTTGCAGATGATTTCAATATTTTTTTCCATTGATACAAACTCCTTTTCTAATTACCGGTTATCGGGTCCTATGGTCTGGGCAATGGTTTTCTGCACTTCCACCGGATTAATAACCCATGTATCTACTTTGCTGATATTCTGTGTTTCCCCTGGAAGGATGGAGAACGTAAAGCTGTCTTCCGGGTACGACGAAAGCGTATAGGCCAGGGAAGCCGCTTCTCCATTGGTGATATTAGTTTCCTCCGCCGTCCAGGAATGGTGGAAGAAGAACCAGTTGTACAGGGCTGCATGGTCCTGCATTTCATGAATCATGGTTTTCAGGAAACGCTCCTGCCGCTGGATACGGTCGATTTCTCCATTCTTTTTATCAATATACCGTACATAGCCCAGCGCATTTTCGCCATCCAGGCTCTGGTAGCCCTGGCGAATCTGGATATCCGTCTCCCCTTCCCGGTTCTGGTGGTCCATGCCCTTTTCCACATACATGTCTACGCCGCCGATTTTATCCACATAGTTTCGGAAATTGGAATAGTCAAGAACCGCATATTTATCAATCCGCAGGTGAAGCAGGTTTTCCACGGCACTCTTTGTTTCCTCTGCTCCCCCTTCGGAGAAGGTGGTACAGATAAGCTGATTCTTCTTTTCCTGGCGGGCCAGCTTCGTATTGGGCGGAATGGAAATAAAGGTGACGACCTTATCTTTGCTGTTCCATACTGTCAGAATCACTGCATCCGCCTCATTTCCCGCTTCTTTATCGGTCCCGATTAAAAGGTAGTAGGAAATCGGCGAATTTCCCGTATCCACCTTTCCCAGAAGGTAGGAAACTCCCTTGCCGATGCCGAAAATCAGGATAACCAGTGCACAGAGAGCCATGACGATGAAAAGGGCTAACTTTTTTATCCTGATTTTCCCATGTCTATTTTTTCTCATTCGCTGTCTCTTTCATCTTCAGAACTAAATCATTCCGTCCTATGAAGGTCAAATCATAAATATAGGCTTTCTGGTCAAGGAGATGGGAAATGGTTGAATCGTAGGCAGCAAGGAGAGCATCGTCAAGGTTTATTTCCGAAAGTTTTCTCAGGTTGTCTACGCCGGGAAAATCACGGGACGGTTCGATGTAATCTGCCAGAAAAATAATTTTCTCCAGAAGGGTCATGTCAGCCCGTCCGGTGGTATGGTAATAAATGGCGCTTTGGATTTCTTTATCGCCAATGCCGTACTTTGTTTCAGCAAGGATACTACCGGCAGGCCCATGAAGAAGGGCGCGGCTGGAAAGAAGGTATTTGTCCGCCTTAAGGCCTGCTTTTTTCACAATGTGCTGCATATCCCCAAGGGAAAGCTCCTTGGCGCAGTCGTGGACCCATCCCGCCACATAGGCTTTCCTGCTGTCAGCACCGTATTTTTCCGCCAGATGACGGGCCGTCTCCGCAACGCCCCGGGAATGGCGAAAACGCTTGGGAGAAAGGATTTTTTCTAAATCTTTCTGTATGTCATTAAGATCCATGATTTTGTCCTTCATACAAATGATGGGATTGAATAAAAGAAATAACCCCGTCGGGTATAAAATAACGGACAGACTTATGCTGTCCCAGAAGATTTCTAAGGATGGTGGATGAAATATCCAATTCCGGCGTCAGGAGGAAATGGATTTTTTCCTCACCCAGCTTCCCAAAATAGGCAACGGACCGGCGCAGCTTCTCTTCATTTCCCGGACGGCTGGCACATATGAAATGGCAGCAGGAAAGAAGCTCCCTGTTGTATTTCCAGGTAGGGAGGTCTGCCAGCGCATCGGTGCCGCATATGAAATAAAATTCACAGGAAGGGCCCCACTCCTTCTTCAGGATATGAACCGTATCCACCGTATAAGATGGCCCGCTCCTGTCCCTTTCTACCGGGGACAGGGCAAAGCGGGGATTGTCCTTCACCGCTTCCTTGACCATGTTGTATCGGTCAAATTTGTCAATATGATGCATATCCTTATTAGGCGTGTCACCGGATGGGATAAAGATGACCTTTTCCAGACCGAATTCCTGCCACGCCGCTTCCGCAATCACAAGATGACCGATGTGGATGGGATTGAAGGAGCCGCCGAACAAGCCTATCCGTTTAACCATGCATACAACACCGCTTCCAAAAGAATAATGCACACCGTAAGGAAAAAGATGAGTTCCAGAATGTGGGACAGTTCAAAACGTCCCTTAGGGTGCTTCGTATAATAATAAATAAGCCATTTGGCTTTTTCTGAAAATTTCATGCTTATTTCATCACCAGAAGGTTATCCCTGTGAATCACCGTATCATAGGGAGGTTCTGTTTTAAGGGCATCCTTCAGCTGCTCTGTGTGAAGACCTTTAATAAGGGCAATATCGCTGCTGCTGTAGTGGGTAATGCCCCGGGCCACCTCATCGGCATCGCAGAACACAGACACCGTATCTCCTTCAGCAAAATCGCCTTCTGTTCCCAGAATCCCTACCGGAAGGAGGCTGGAGCCTTTGTTCATGAGAGCCGCACGGCAGCCTTTGTCCACAAAAATCTTTCCCTTCACCGCCGTGCCGATGATGATATCTCTCTTTTTCAGCTGGGGATGGACATTTTCTCCCTTAAACCAGGTTCCCACATCTTCCCCGTCCATGATTCGTTCCAGCACTTCCGGCACGGTGCTTTTGGCAATGACCATGTCTATGCCGGAATGGACGCAGATTTCGGCTGCCTGGATTTTTGTATACATACCGCCTGTTCCCTGGGTAGAACCGGCGCCGCCGGCCATACGGAATATGTCACGGGAAAAAACGGGTACCTGATGGATGAGTCGGGCATCTTGATTCTTTCTCGGATCCGAATCGTAAAGCCCTTCAATATCGGAAAGAATAATGAGCAGGTCCGCTTCCGCTATACTGGCTACAATGGCGGAAAGCGTGTCATTGTCACCGATTTTGATTTCATCGGCAGTGACCGCATCATTTTCATTAATAATGGGAACGGCTCCCAGCTCCAGAAGGGAAAGGAGGGTGCCGTGCATATGAAGATACCGCTTGGAATTTACGGCATCTCCCTTGGTGAAAAGGAGCTGTCCCACCACATGGCCGTATTCACGGAATAAATGCTCATAAATATTCATGAGAAGGCCCTGACCCACAGCAGCGGACGCCTGCTTATAGGGAAGATAGGCCGGTTTTTCCTTAAAACCCAATTCCGGGAAGCCGATACCGATGGCACCGGATGTCACCAGTATGACCTGGAAGCCCCGGTTCTTTAAATCGGAAATCTGCCGTACCAGGTGATCCATGAAGCGGAGATTCATTTTGCCATTGTCATAGGTCAGGGAACTGGTCCCCACCTTGACGACAATCCGCTTCATTCGAGGTATGGCTGCGCGGCATCCTTTATCAGGGGAGCTCATAATGAGATTTCTTTTCTTTCTGCTTGAAAAGTACACAGTTTCGTCCGATAATCTGTACGATTTCGCAATCCAGCTTTTCCGCCAGAATGGAAGCGGTATCCCTGATATCTTCATCGGAGTTCTGGTTGATTTTGACCTTCACCAGTTCCCTTGCCAGAAGAACGTCCTCCACACTCTGCACCACGGCAGAAGTCATTCCTTCCTTCCCAATCTGCACATAGGCGGGAAGATTGACCGCCTCGCTTTTCAAATACTGTTTCTGCTTACCTGTTAACATATATTCTCTCCCTTATTCACTCTCATCATCGGCGGAATCCCTGTTTTCCGCATAGGTAAATTCCACGCCGTACAGGTTCACCGTATCGCCTTCCCGGATGCCTTCCTTTTTCAGAAGTTTGTCAAGGCCCATGAAGCGCCAGGCCCTTTCGAAGCGGCGCATGGAAAGGTAGTCTTCAAAATTGGTCATGCTCACCAGTTTTTCCACCCGTTTGCCCTTGACGTAGAAAACACCATCTTTCTGTTCGATAAGGAATTCATCCTTCGGAACTTCATAAACAATGGCCTTTTCCGGATTCTCAAAGGTTACATCCGGAACCTCCTGCAGGATTTTCCATGCAGCTTCCAAAAGCGGCTTCAATCCTTCGCCGGTCAAAGTGCAGACAGGGAAGAAAAGATAGCCCTCCCCTTCGATATCCTTCCTCAGTTTTTCCAGTTTCTCCGGATCCTCAATCAAATCGGTCTTATTGGCAGCTACAATCTGCTTCTTCTTCGCCAGTTCAGGACTGTAAAGCTCCAGTTCATTATTAATGATATGGAAATCACGGAGTGGATCCCTGCCTTCACTGCCGGCAGCATCCAGTACATGGATAAGTACCTTGGTCCGTTCCACATGGCGGAGGAATTCATCCCCAAGGCCTGTACCCTGGCTGGCCCCTTCAATAAGTCCTGGGATATCTGCCATGACGAAACTCCGTTCCGCATCAAGGCTTACCACACCCAGAATAGGGTTGAGGGTGGTAAAATGGTAGGCTGCCACTTCCGGTTTTGCCCCCGAAACCTTGCGGAGCAGGCTGGATTTGCCAACCGACGGGAACCCAAGAAGGCCCACGTCCGCCAAAATTTTCAGTTCCAGCCTGATATTTTTTTCTTCTCCCGGTTCACCCTTTTCTGCATAGGTAGGTGCACGGACAGCGGAGGTGGCAAAGTGGGAATTTCCCCTGCCCCCATGGCCGCCTTTGGCCACGGTAACCTGCTGCCCGTCCTGGGTCATATCAGCCAGAAGCTCGCCGCTGCGGTCATCGTATACCATGGTGCCCAGCGGCACATCCACATACACATCTTCCCCGTTCTTGCCAAACATTTCCTTTGCGCCGCCATTGGCTCCTGCCTTGGCTGCAAATTTGCGATGCCGGCGGAAATTAATCAGCGTATTCAGACTGCTGTCTGCGCGGACAATCACGGAGCCTCCCTTGCCGCCATCACCGCCGCTGGGGCCGCCGCGGGGTACATATTTCTCCCGTCTGAAAGAAACCATGCCGTCTCCGCCGGCACCGGAGACAACAATTATTTTTGCTCTATCAATAAACATAATCATACCTCACTCAAAAAATGACAGACTATTACATTATTATTATATCATGCCGGTGAAGGATAAAGGAAAAAGAAGTGTTACTATCTGCAGAAATAAATCGATATGCACAGAAAAAAGAAATTAGAAAACCGCAGTCCCCTCACGGGAAGCACTGATGAAGAAATCAGTACTTCTCCGGCAACTGCGGTTCTATTATGGAAGAATCGGTGGACCTGAAATCTAAGGGAGCACTGATTAATTTGCAGAATCGAATTTTATATGTATTTTTATCCAATGCAAGGAATCAGTCGACACGAATAGCGAGCTATTTAAGGAGACTTATGACGCAGCATTGGATAAAAATACAAGAATGAAATCCGATAACGATTTAATCAGCGCTTTCCTAATTTCTCAGCCCCCGTTTCCTTCATTTTTCAGCACGTCCACCGCCTTTTGAAGTACATTATCCGACGAAAAACTGAAGGGATGACCGGTCTGCTCCACAGGAATATCCGGTACGATTCCTTTCTTGTCAATAATTCTTCCGGCGGCAGTGCGGTATTCTGCGATGGATATTTTCAGGGCTTCCCTGTTTCCATCAGGATAAACGGCCTGTACCGTTCCCTTGCCATAGCTGGTTTCCCCTATGATGGTTCCTTCTTTTTTATCCTGCACAGCTCCTGCCAGGATTTCAGAAGCACTGGCGCTGTTCTTATCAATGAGGACAGCCATGGGCATGGGGTTATCAATGCCTTTGATGGTGAAATTTTCACTGCCCTGATGCATGGTATGGTAGCTGACCACCGTGCCGCCTGTCAGTATCTGGTCTGCCACAGCCACCACGGAATCAATCATGCCGCCTGGGTTCATGCGAAGATCAATAATCAGTTTTTCACAGCCCTGGTCCTTCAGGGTAGAAAGCTGCTTTTTAAATTCATCCGGCGTATGCCTGCTGAAGGTGAAAATATGGATATATCCGATATTTCCCTCCACCATCCGGCTGAGCACGGTGGGCAGGCTTACGTTGGAACGGTTCACCGTAAAAGTCAGGGGCTTTCCGTTTCTGGAAATGGCAAGATTCACTTTTGTTCCATTTTCCCCACGCACCGCTTGGGCAGTACCGGTAAGACCCAGCTCATCCACAGAGGTGCCGTCAACGGAAAGAATGGTATCACCGCTTTGGATGCCAGCCTTTTCAGCCGCACTTCCTTCAAAAACGTTGAAAATACGGATGGAACCGTTTCCATCCAATCCCATGACCACGCCGATGCCGCCATATTCTCCATTGGTTGTTTCCATGAAAGAATTGAAGGTATCACCGGCAAGAACGGTGGAATAAGGATCTTCCAGACTGGCGAGCATCCCCTTTGACGCTCCCTGCCAGAGTGCATTTTCATCGATGGGACGAAAATAGTTATCTTTAACTATCCGATAGCTATGGAGGAAATGGTAAAAGCCGCCGGGATGGCCTCCGGTAAGCCAGTATACCCCGCCGAAAAGTGCAGCGCTGCTCAAAAGAGCGGTCCCGCCAATATAGGAAAGGCCCATTTTCCAATGGGCCTTAAGGAAAGATTTCCATTCTTCACTCATTACAGATACCCCATGGGGTTCACAGGAGAACCATTCACGTCCACTTCAAAATGACAGTGGGGGCCGGTAGAATTACCGGTGGAACCGGCATAGGCAATCACTGAGCCCTTGGATACGGACTGGCCTTCGGAAACGGCAAGAGACTGGTTATGACCGTAAAGGGTGGAAATGCCGCCGCCATGGTCAATGATGACTGCGTTTCCGTAGCCCGAAATCCAGCCGGAATAAACTACGACGCCGCTGTCAGCTGCATGAATCGGCGTGCCGTAGTCTACGCCGATATCAATGCCTGCATGGAAGATGGTGGTACCGAAAATCGGATGAGTACGATAACCGAAGGGCGATGTAATGGGGCCACTGCAGGGCCATCCCATGGCGCCGGTTCCCTGCACATAGTTATCGTCGCTGCCGCCGCCTCCCTCATCAGAGGAAGCCTGCTGGGCTGCCTGGCGGGCCGCTTCTGCTGCTGCCAGACGCTGCTGGATAAGGTTTCTAACAGAGGCCAGCTGTGCATTGAGGTCCTGTTCCATCTGGGCAGCTGCTGCCTTATTGCTCTTGGCCGCATCCAGCACTTTCTGCTGTTCTGCTTTCTTGGCAGCGATTTCCTGCTGGGTCTTTTCCGCTTCTGCTGCCAGGGCATCCAGCTGCCTTTTATCTTCTTCCAGCTGCGCTTTCTTGGCTTCAATCGCTGCTTTCTGCTTCTGGATTTCAAGGATAAGATTGTAATCAGACCGGATAACCCGCTTTAAAAGCTCTACCCGGTTGGCAAAATCGCTGAAGCTGTTGGCTCCCAGAATAACTTCCAGATAGTTCAGCTGTCCGTGCATGTAAATGGCACGAACCCGCCGGTTCAATACATTCTGCCTTGTTTTCAGATAGGCTTCCATCTTTACGATTTCATTCTGGGTCTGTACAATCTGCGCGTTGATTTCAGCCTGCCGGCTTCGAATACTCTGGAGTCTTGCATTGGCTGCATCCAGGTCGGCCTGGATTTGTTTCAGCTTGGCACTCACATCCTCAATGACCTGCTGCCAGTTTTCCTGCTCCAGACGGGAGGAATCAATCTGGCCCTGCAGGTCCTGCACCTGGTCGTCCAAATCATCGGCATAGGAAGGCACGTGCATGGCCTGTCCACCTAAGAGGATGGAAAGAGCCAGAAGCGATGCCATATAGGTTGATTTTTTCATAGGCAGTTACACTTTCATATACTTGCGAAGTGAAATGGTGCTGCCCAGGATGCCGATGATGATGCCTGCTGCCAACAGCATGATCGTAATATAGCCGATAAATGGCCAGAGGGCAATCATGGGAATGAAGACAAGCCCGGCCTGGGTCATTTCCATGAGCACCACCTTATAGCCTTCCCACAGGATAAAAGCGGCAATGCCGGAACCGAGGAAACCGATAATCATGCCTTCAAAAATGAAGGGCCAGCGGATAAAGCCGTTGGTGGCGCCTACATATTTCATAATCTGGATTTCACGACGGCGGGCAAATACGGTGAGACGAATGGTATTGGAAATAATGAAAAGCTCTGCTCCCGCCAGGAATACGATGAGGATAATGCCTCCGATGCGGATGACCTGGGCCACCTTGTAGAGCTGTTCAATAATATCCTGTCCATACTGGACAGAGTCCACTTCCTGATACTTGGTTACAATGTTCACCGCATTTTTCAGGGACGCCGGTGTTGAGAAGGATGTGGAATAGGAGGAAGGCAGCGGATTGCCGTTAATGGCATCCAGAATCCCCTGCTGGTCACCCAGGCGCTGTTTGAATTCCGCCATGGCCTGGTCTTTATTGGTAAATTTGATTTCCTTCAAATCCGGAAGGGCCTTCAGTTTCTTCCCCACCGCCATGACCTGGTCCGTATTAAGCCCGTCCTTCAGGTATACCGTCATTTCCACCTGGTTTTCCAGGTAGGTAGCCATATGGTTGATATTCAGCACGGCACAGAGGAATACGCCAAGAATAAACATGGAAAGGGTGACCGTAAGTACCGAAGCCACCGCCATAAATTTGTTTCTGAAGAGGGAATAGAAGGTCTCTTTCCAGAAGTAGCCAAGAGAACTAAACATGTAAATGGTATCCCCCTTTTTCCTGGTCTGCAATGATACGGCCGTCCTCAATATTTATGACTCGCTTATGCATGGCATTGACCAGATCCTTGTTATGGGTCACCATGATGATGGTGGTTCCCATGTGGTTGATTTCATTGAAAAGCTTCATAATTTCTTCGGACGTCACCGGGTCCAGGTTCCCCGTCGGTTCGTCGGCAATGAGAAGGATGGGCTGGTTCACAAGAGCCCTGGCAATAGCCACGCGCTGCTGTTCACCGCCGGACAGTTTGGATGGCAGTTCCTTTGCTTTATTGCGAAGGCCCACCAGGTCCAGCACTCGGTTCACCCTTTCCTTGATTTCCCTGCCCTTGGCACCGGTTACGCGGAGAACAAAGGCAATGTTGTCAAAAACCGTTTTTTCAGAGAGAAGACGGAAATCCTGGAATACGATGCCCAGTGTTCTCCTGTAGTAAGGGACCTTGCTTCTTTTCAGTTTCGTAATATTGATTCCATTGACAACCACAGTGCCGGACTCCGGAATCAGTTCATGGGTCAGCACCTTTACAAAGGTAGACTTGCCGGCACCGCTGGGGCCTACCACAAATACAAACTCTCCCTTATCGATATGAATGCTCATATCCTTCAGGGCAGTATGTTTGGCATCATATTGTAATGACACATGGTCAAATGTAATCATCCAAGCCTCACTTCCTGCTGATCAGATGCAGAGCAGAGGAAACAAGATGCTCTGCAGTGAGTCCATATACTTCCAGTAATTCATCAGCCTTGCCGGACTGGCCGAAGGTATCCTCCGTACCGACCATGTCCATAAGGCAGGGTTTCTTCAGTGCAAGAACTTCTGCCACTGCACCGCCCAGGCCGCCTTTGACGGTATGTTCTTCGGCAGTCACAATGGCACCGGTTTCTTCAGCCGCTTTCACAATAGCTTCTTCATCAATTGGTTTAATGGAGCTCATATTGATAACCCTGGCGGAAATCCCCTGCTTTTCCAGGTTTTCTGCTGCCTGAAGTGCTTTGGCAGTCATAATGCCGCAGGCAATGAAGGTCACATCTTTCCCGTCTTTCAGGGTCGTGCTCTTTCCGGGGACAAAGGGTTTATCTTCCGGCATAATGTCCTCACATTTAGCACGGCCCATGCGGATGTATACCGGTCCCTGATAGGAAGCGGCCCATTTCACTACCGCCTTTGTTTCTGCAGCATCTGCAGGAACGATGACCGTCATGTTGGGCAGGGCCCGCATGAGGGTAATATCTTCCAGCATCTGGTGAGTAGCGCCGTCTTCCCCTACCGTCAATCCCGCATGGGTGACTGCCACTTTGACATTAAGTTTTGGATAGCAGATGGAATTCCTGATCTGTTCATAAGCCCTGCCTGCACCGAATACAGCAAAGGTAGAGGCAAAGGGAATCTTGCCTGCTGCTGCCAGGCCCGCTGCCACGCCCATCATATTGGCTTCTGCAATGCCTGTATCAAAGAAACGGTCCGGATAAGCCTTGGCAAAAACCTGGGTTTTGGTGGATGCAGACAAATCAGCGTCCAAAACAACGATATTCGGATTCTCTGCTCCCAGTTCCTTCAGAGCTTCGCCATATGCATCACGAGTTGCTTTACCCATCATTCTGCCTCCACCTGTTTAATAAATCTTTCACATTCTTCTTCCGTAGGAGCCTTGCCGTGCCAGCCTACCTGATTTTCGATTTCAGGAACGCCCTTTCCTTTAACTGTCTTCATGACAATCATGGTGGGCATTCCTTTCACCGTCTTCGCTTCTTCAATGGCGTCATGAAGCTTTTCCACATCATGGCCCTCTGTTTCAATCACATGCCAGCCGAAGGCTTTGAACTTCTCACCGATAGGGAGGGAGGACATGACTTCCGTGATGGGGCCGTCTATCTGAAGACCATTGTTATCTACAAATGCGGTCAGATGATCCAATTTGTAATGGGCCGCATACATGGCTGCTTCCCAAACCTGTCCTTCTTCCAGTTCACCGTCGCCAAGAACGGCATACACCCGCCAGTCAGCATGGTCCATTTTGCTGGCAAGAGCCATGCCACAGGCTGCGCTGATGCCCTGTCCAAGAGAACCGGTGGTCATATCCACGCCGGGGGTATGCTTCATATCCGGATGGCCCTGGAGCATATGGCCAGCCTGACGGAGATGATTCAATTCGTCCTTCGGGAAATAACCTTTTTCAGCAAGGCATGCATACATGGCCGGCGCTGCATGGCCCTTGGAAAGCACAAGGCGGTCACGGTCTTCCTTATGGGGATTTGCGGGATCCACATTCATTTCCTTAAAATAAAGAAGTGTCAGGAGATCTGCAATGGACAGGGAGCCTCCGGTGTGGCCGGAATTGGCTTTTGTAATCATTTTCAAAATATCAATACGAATCTGTTTTGCTTTGTCCTTAAGAAAAGCAGTCTCTTCAGTAGAAAGATGACTCATGGGTTTTCCTCCTTATGAGTAACAAGACTTTTTAAAATCTGGACATTCTCACAGGCCCGCTCACGAAGAGCGTCCACTTTCTCCCAGTCCTTCTCATCCAGACCGGAAGAAAGGATTCTACACGTATCATTATACAACTTCTCCCCGTCCATGTGCTGAACAGATGTGGAAGCTTTCTGGCCGATAAGGGCCAGAAAATTGTCTATTTTGGGATCATAGGAAATTCCAAGGAAAGGCACATGCATGAGAGCGGAAAAAATAAGGGCATGAAGGCGCATCCCCAGAAGAACATCCATATTTCCGATAATGGACATCAGTTCCTCTATGGAATAATCATCATTCAGGAAAAAAATCCGGTCATCGCCGCATCCCATGGCTTCCGCCGCATTTTCATCTTCAGGGAACTGCATGGGAATGCAGATAATCACAGCATCCTCTTCCTCAGCCAGCCGGTGAACCGTCTTTTTAAGCTGTTCCATCCACTCACGGGAATTATGCCAGTATCGAATGGCCAGTCCTATTCTCTTCTTTCCCTCTGGTATCCCCTTTTTCTTAAGAATCTTTCGTCCTATGGAAAGGTCGGCAGGAGAAAGGGAAAGCACCGCATCGGCGGTGGTATAAATTTTACGGCGCACGCCAAGGCGCTCAAGGAATCCCTTTGATTCCTTATCCCGCACGGTGATAGCATCCACATGGTTGAGCACATGCTTCAGAATAATGCGAATCACACGGTAGCGTACAGGACCTATGCCCTGGGAATAGAGAAAAACCTGCTTTCTGAACAGAACCCCTAAAGTTATGATGGAAAGGTAGTAAATCATGCTTTTCCAGCTGGTCACATCCTGCAGCAGGCTGCCTCCGCCGCTGATAATCAGGTCCGAGGCAAAGATGGACCGGCAGATGCCGGAAATAGAAAATCTTGGTACCGTATGGACACCAAAGGACTCTGCCGTAGATTTGGGATTTCCGGAAATGACAGTAATGTCGGGAGAATCGAAAGTCCCTTGGAGCGCCTGAAGGATGGCAGAAAGCATGGCTTCATCACCGGCATTATTGAAGCCGTAATAACCGGAAATGACGATTTTATAATTTGCCATATCTTTCTCCAAAAAATTTGGTCAACCGCACCAGAATCATAACCCCAATCAGGGCAGCAATCATGGAAAGACTGCCGGCCAGAAGTCCGTTAAGTCCACGGATAAGGCTCAGGAAATAGGGACTTCTCATGTGGGCAAAGGTTTCAACCATAGAACCCTGGCCGATAGTGACTGCCACAATGAGGAAATAATGGAGAATCTGCGGCCATTTGCGGTAAAGAGCCGTCATAGCCAGAAGAACGGCAGGATGGCCGAAAAGGAATTCCTTTTCCCTGGGCCTTGCATACATTACATTTTCAAGGAAACGGCGGAGAGCAATTTCAAAGCCCGGTACCGGTGCCCCGTTATTTCCGCTCCTGCCAATGAAAACATAGCCCACCACTGCCAGAAGACCAAGACCCACCAGAAGGCCGAGGCGAATCTGTACACTGCAGAATTTCTTAACAAAATAGATGAAATCCCTATCAGAAGAAACGGTCTTTCCAAAGAAAGGAAATTTCTGGATATAAACGATGGAAATCAGAATAAGCGGAAGAAGGAAAGTCGCCTTGACGCCCCGGAATATCTGCATTTCCAAAAGGAAACGGATATCTCCCAGAAGTCCGCTCACAAAGGCGGCGCCTGCCAAAGAAAGAATGCCGCATACCCAGAGGATAAGGAAGGATTCCAGGAAAAGTTTCCCCCATCCCACTTCTGCAAAGGCCTTGTCCTTTCTTTTAAGGCAGTAATCAAGGAACAGACTGACCACAACCACCGGCGTACATACGGCGGCACCAAGGGCCAGAAGCTGAATGACCATTACCGAATGAAGTCCCCAGAAAAGCCCCTGGGTCACTGCGAGCCCCAAGATTTCAAGGGCCCACACATACTTTATGAGAGGTGGGAAAAGAAGCAGCGCCGTTAATACCACAAGGGAAAGGGCGCCCACCATGGCAAGGCTCCTTAAAACGGATGAGGGGAAATAGGATTCCATGACGGAAGCCTTTCCCACTGTGAAGCCGTGCCCTTCCAAACGGGAAGAAACGTCAGCAATGTAGGAAGCATTTGTTTCAGACAGGGACATGCCATTCAGGGGGAACTTGAAGGACGGGAATAGGTTCATACGGATATTCCGTTCAATATCGGAAATATAGAAACGGGAAGCCGCTTCCTTCGGATCCAGCTTGATAAGCTCATCCTTGGACATAGCATAGAGACGGACTATCTGGTAATCAGAAAGGACTGCCATTTCAAGATTACCGGACTGTTTTTCAAAGCCCAGCTGGTTCTGCGCTTCAATGAGAGCAATGGGAATATGACGGCGGCTGAGTTCCTGGGACAGATATTTCACATACTCCTTATAGCCAAGCACTTCCTTTCCCTGGAAGATGATGGCACTCACTTTATCGGAGGAGTCCAGCTTTTTCAGGAAGAGGTCCACATAATCCTTTGTCACGTGGGCTTCATTTCCAGGGCGCAACACCACATAGAATCCGTGAGAAGCTGCATCTTTCACGGTTTCAGCGAAAATACCAAGATTCATCTGCATGAATTTGTTATAAACCGCATTGACTTCCAGGGTTTCCACGCCGTTAACTTCAAAAGACCGCACATCATCCCTGTCCATAAGAAGTGAAAGGTATTCCTTTGTTTCTTTGAAATAGGCATCGCCTTTGGCAGTCATCACCGGCTGAATGTAGATCTTGGAATCGGAAATGCCCTGTGCCGAGGGATTTCTGAATGCAAACTCACTGCCCCGGTAAATACGGAGATAATCGTGGTTCACCAGCTTTTCCGGTGTTTCATCATACACAGCCAGAGAAGTGACTCCGCTTTTCCTGTACAGCGAAAACAGCTCATCCGTTGATTTCTTTTCAACTGATGCGCTGTCAATAATATTGTAATAATCATATACATTTTCAACAGCAGTAGCAGATGATTCTACATGGCTCCGCTGCAGGGATATCATCCCTGCAGCGATTACGCCGATGAAAATCAGGACTGCCAGCACTTTAAAGGCGCTGCTCTGTATGGCCCTCATTCTATCCATCCTTTTATTTTGCTTTGGCTTTAAATTTGTTCATTTTCAGGAAACCTTCAATGAACGGGTCAATGTCACCGTCCATGACGCCCTGGATATTGCCTGTTTCCACTCCTGTGCGATTATCCTTTACCAATGTATAGGGCTGGAATACGTAGGACCGTATCTGGCTGCCCCATTCAATGGCCTGCTGGTCGCCTTCCAGCGCGCTTACTTCCTGCTCATGCTTCTTCATTTCAAATTCATAAAGCTTGGCACGGAGAAGACGGAGGCACTGTTCCTTATTCTGGAACTGGGAGCGTTCATTCTGGCAGGCTGCCACAATGCCGGTGGGAATATGGGTCATGCGGACAGCAGAGCTTGTCTTGTTGATATGCTGGCCGCCGGCACCGCTGGAGCGGTAGTAGTCCACCCGCACATCGTCCATGTTAAGGTCCACCTGCACGTCATCATCAATTTCCGGCATCACATCTACGGCGGAGAAGGATGTATGACGGCGTTTTGCCGCATCGAATGGAGAAATACGCACCAGGCGGTGCACCCCTTTTTCCGATTTCAGGAAGCCATAGGCATACTTCCCCTTCACCATGTATTCTGCACTCTTAATGCCCGCTTCATCGCCGGGAAGCATATTCAGCTCTTCCAGCTCAAATCCTTCCGCCTCTGCCCATTTCATGTACATGCGAATCAGCATTTCCGTCCAGTCCTGGGCTTCTGTGCCGCCGGCACCGGCATGGAAGGTAAGAATGGCATTATTCTCATCATACTTGCCGGACAGAAGGAGTTCAATTTCCTTCTTATCCATGATTTCCTTCACTTCATTGAGCTCTTTGGCAATTTCCGGCTCCATGGACTGGTCATCCTCTTCGATGGCCAAATCCAGGATATCCTTCAATCCTTCTGCCCTATCAAAAAGTTTGGTATAGGTCTCATAGGCATCCTTTGCTTCCGTGGCTTCCTGGGAAATTTTGCGGGCCTTGTCCGCATCATCCCAGAAGCTGGGATCACTCATCTGAACGTCGTAACTTCTAATACGTTCCTTCAGCTGAGGTAAGTCAAAGTGAATCCCTTATTTCTTTTTCGTGATTCAGCAGCTCTGTTAAAGTTTTTTTCAAATCTTCCAGCATCTGGATAATCATCTCGCTTTCTTTGTAAAAAGGTTCTTATCAAAATTTATGAAATCATAAACTCAGTCATTAGACGGGTTTTCATCTACATAATGGGCGGTAGCCCCCTTCAGATGGTCTTCAGCCTTCGGCGCTTCCGGAGCCTGCTGCGGTTCCTCCGGGTCTGTGGTGAAGCGGATCTGGATATGGTAGAGATAGAGTACGATGGTCTCCATCATGGCCTGCTGCATTTCTTCGAAAATATCATAGGCCTCCACCTTGTATTCCACAATGGGGTTTCTCTGGCCATAGGAACGAAGGCCGATGCCTTCCTTCAGCATATCCATGTCATCCAGATGTTCCATCCATTTGGAGTCCACCACCTTCAGCATCACTGCCTTTTCCAGTTCACGCATCATAGCGGAGCCGATGGACTTTTCCCTGGATTCATAGGTTTCATGGGCGCAGGTCTTGAGCTTATCCTCCACTTCCTCGCGGCTCATATCCTCGATGTCTTCCAGTTTGATTTCACCGGGAGCCAAGAAATACTTTTCACTGTATTTCAAAAGGCCCGCAAAATCCCATTCTTCCGGATAGAGCTTTGGATCCGCATAGGTTTCCATGCCCTTTTCAATGATGGTATCCACCATCCGGAGGACCTGGTCCTTCATGTTTTCCCCTTCCAGAATCCGACGGCGCTGTTCATAAACCACTTTTCTCTGCTGGTTCATGACATCGTCATATTCAAGGACATACTTACGGATATCAAAGTTTCTGGCCTCTACCCTCTTCTGCGCTTTCTGGATGGCGTTGGAAACCATGCGGCTGTTGATAGGTTCATCCTCATCAAGGCCCATCTTTTCCATGAACTTTTTAATATTGTCGCCGCCGAAAATGCGGAGAAGGTCATCTTCCAAGGAAAGGAAGAACTGACTGGAGCCCGGATCTCCCTGACGGCCGGCACGGCCGCGGAGCTGGTTGTCGATACGGCGGCTCTCATGCCGTTCCGTACCGATAATGGCAAGTCCGCCCAGTTCAGCAACCCCTTCTCCCAGCTGGATATCGGTGCCGCGGCCGGCCATGTTGGTGGCAATGGTCACAGCACCCTTCTGTCCTGCCAGGGCAACGATGGCAGCTTCCTTCTCATGGTATTTCGCATTCAGCACGGAATGAGGAATCTTGGCTGCATCAAGCATGTGGGACAGCTCTTCCGACTGTTCAATGGAGGTAGTGCCGATAAGCATGGGCTGACCGGTAGCATGGCGGCGCTGCACTTCCTTTACTACAGCGCGGTACTTGCCCCGTTTTGTCTTGAATACCACATCCGGCAGGTCTTTACGCTGGATAGGCTTATTGGTAGGAATCTGGATGACAGGAAGACCGTAAATCTTGATAAATTCCTGTTCTTCCGTCTTTGCGGTACCGGTCATGCCGGCCAGCTTGTCATACATTCTGAAGTAGTTCTGGAAGGTGATGGTGGCGAGAGTCTGGCTTTCGCGCTGTACTTCCAGACCTTCCTTTGCTTCGATGGCCTGGTGAAGACCGTCGGAATAGCGGCGGCCATACATGAGGCGGCCGGTGAATTCATCTACAATGACAACTTCCCCGTCCTTCACGACGTAGTCCTTATCCCTCTGCATCATGGTCTGGGCACGGAGGGCCTGCACGAAGAGGTGGTTCAGCTCCAGATTTTCCGCATCATAGAGGTTTTCCACATGAAGCATTTTTTCCATCTTGGCAACCCCTGCTTCCGTAGGTGCCACGGTCTTCTGCTTTTCATCAATGGTGTAGTCTTCATCCTTTTTCAGATGAGGCACCAGCTTGGCCATGACGTAGTAATTATCCGTGGATTTCTGCCCCGGTCCGGAAATAATAAGCGGCGTGCGGGCTTCATCAATGAGGATGGAGTCCACTTCATCGATGAGGCAGTAATGAAGGGGACGCTGTACCATCTGGTCCAGGGAGGTGACCATGTTATCACGGAGGTAGTCAAAGCCGAATTCGTTATTCGTTCCGTAGGTAATATCTGAATTATAGGCAATCTTTCTCTGATGGAAATCCAAATCATGGACAATGAGGCCTACAGACAGGCCCAGAAATTTATAAACCTGTCCCATCCATTCACTGTCGCGCTTTGCCAGGTAATCATTCACCGTAATGACATGAACGCCCTTCCCTTCCAAAGCATTCAGGTAAACCGGAGCCGTAGCCACCAGGGTTTTACCTTCGCCGGTGCACATTTCCGCAATATTTCCGCGGTGAAGCACAATGCCGCCGATAAGCTGCACATCGAAATGACGCATGCCCAGTACACGGCGGGACGCTTCACGAACCACCGCAAAGGCTTCAGGAAGAATATCATCCAGCGTTTCCCCCTTGGCAAGGCGGGCCTTGAATTCATTGGTCTTATTAGCCAGAGAGGAATCACTCAGCTTCTTCAGCCCATCTTCCAGAGGATTGATCTGCTGTTCTACGATTTTACGAATCTTCTTTACTTCCTTTTCATTGGATCCGTTAAACAGCCTGTCAAAAAACTTATCAAACATGGAAACAACTCCTTATACAATCAGTATTCCATTTCTCAAATTCCAATGCTTTACACATCTAATTTATTTTATCAAACTAAGGCGGTATAGTCAAAAAAAGAGCGGAAAATTCCGCTCTTTTTCGTGAAATTTCAGATTTTTCCCTTACTTGTCTGCATCAATGAGACCATATTTGCCGTCATCCCGGCGGTAAACCACAGCCATGGCTTCCGTTTCGGAATTGAAGAACATGAAGAAGCTGTGTCCCAGAAGGTTCATCTGAAGGACCGCTTCCTCCGGAGACATGGGGCTGATGTTGAAATGCTTTGTCTTCACGATTTCAAATTCAGCATCCGGTGCAGGCGCTGCTTCCTTCTCCATAACAAACTGATGGCTCAGGGTATTTCTTTCCTTAAACCGTTTAGCCAGGCGGGTCTTATATTTGTGAATCTGACGTTCCACCTTATCGAACACCAGATCAATGGATTTGTACATATCATCAGACTTTTCGACGCCCCTGAGAATGATGCCGTCAACAAAGACAGTAACCTCACAGGTTTTCGTCATATTCGAAATGCGAAGCAGGACATTAATCTTAATGGGCTTATCAAAGTATCTCTGAATCTTGCCTGTGTGTTTTTCTACATAGGAATGCAGTGCGTCAGTAATTTCCAGATTTTTTCCTCTAACAGTTAATTCCATATTGAAATCCCCCTTTCTTGAATAAGCGGAATGCTTATCCTTCTATAATTATTATACTATATTTCCACTAATAATCAATCCTTTCCATCTATATAAATTAGATATCATTAAAAAGTTTTATCAGTTTATGAAAACGATAGAAATAATTAAATGTAAAAGAAAGAAATGCGAAAGCAGGAATCTCATGAAACCATTGAAAAAAGGGTAAAGCCTGTGCTTTACCCTAAATTCAGATTCAGAAACTTACGCTATATGAGCTTCAGTAAGTGATCAGCCTTCAACTTTAACGTTAGCAGCCTGAGGTCCTCTTGCACCATCAATGATTTCAAAATCAACCTTCTGGCCTTCATTCAGTGTTTTGAAGCCATCAGCCTGGATAGCGGAGAAATGAACGAATACGTCGCCGCCTTCTTCTCTTTCAATAAAGCCGTAGCCTTTTTCTGCACTGAACCACTTAACTGTACCTTTCATGGAAATTCCTCCTAAAAAAATTACTACATTGCCCTTATTGGGCATAGATTTACAATACCATAAAACATTAATTCCGTCAACCGAAATGTAAAAAAGAGTACGAAAAATGGGATGGTTTTGGGCATCCCGTTTCGATAGGACGATTATACATAACTGCATAAATATGCAGTCTTATATCTGCATCAGAGAACCTGGGAAAGGAAGAGCTTCGTTCTGTCTTCCTTCGTATGATTAAATACCTCATCCGGCGTCCCCTGTTCCACAATGACACCGCCGTCAATGAAAAGGACGCGGTCCCCCACTTCACGGGCAAATCCCATTTCATGGGTAACCACCACCATGGTCATGCCTTCTTCTGCCACTTCCTTCATGACGTCCAGAACTTCATGGACCATTTCAGGGTCCAAAGCAGAGGTAGGTTCATCAAAAAGAAGGGCCTTTGGCTTCATGGCCAAAGCTCTGGCTATGGCCACGCGTTGCTGCTGTCCACCGGAAAGCTGGGCCGGCTTATAGTCCGCCTTGTCTTCCAGTCCCACCTTCTGCAGAAGATGCATACCCCGGTCATAGGCTTCCTTTTTGCTGATTTTACGAACCTTCATCGGTGCCAGCATAAGGTTCTGGATAACAGTCATATGGGGGAAAAGGTTGAACCGCTGGAATACCATGCCCACTTCTGTTCTCACTTCATTGATATTCTTCTCGCCGTTCACAGGCATGCCGTCAAAGAATACAGTACCGCTGGTAGGTTTTTCCAGCCCGTTGATGCAGCGGAGCAGTGTACTTTTACCGGAACCGGAGGGCCCGATAATAACAACCACTTCCTTTTCCTTTACCTTTACGCTGATATCCTTCAGAACGGTGAGATCACCGAATTTTTTTCCTACATGATTGATTTCGATTAAATATTTCTTGTCCGCCATAATTATCTCTTTTCCAGCCATGCTACTACACGGGAAATTGCCAGTGTCATAATGAGGTACAGCACTGCCACGGTGGTCCAGATTTCAAAGGACCCGTAGGTCTGGGCAATGATGAGCTGTCCCCTTCTTGTCAGTTCCTCAAAACCAATGACTGATACCAGGGAAGAATCCTTCAGCATAGCAATAAACTCATTGCCCAAAGGCGGAAGAATGTTGCGCACCGCCTGTGGAAGGATGACATAGTACATGGTCTGCCACCAGGTGAGGCCCAGGGATCTGCCTGCTTCCATCTGTCCCACGTCAATGGCCTGGATACCGGCCCTGAAAATTTCAGATACATAGGCGCCGCTGTTGATACCACAGGCTGCAACGGCTGCGGCGAATGGTTCCACCCGATGCCCTGTCACAATGGGGAGTGCGAAATAAATGAGGAAAATCTGCACCAGAAGCGGTGTGCCTCGAATGCAGTCCGCATAAACAGTGGCAATAATCCTAAGGATTTTAACCTGGCAGATACGGGCAATCCCTACAAAAAGGCCAATCAAAAAACCTATGGCTACGCTGACTGCGGTGATTTCTATGGTTACACCGGCCCCAACCAGCAGCATAGGCAGTGCATGTTCAATGAGTTCAAAATTCATCGGGTGACTCCTTATTCCATCTTCGTCAATACAGTATACTTTCGGACAATACCTGTATAAGTATACCTATTTATATATCGTCCGTCAATAGAGCGGGAAATAAATGGCAGATAACTTTTGGCCCCTGTGCAGAGAAAGACATTCTGAAGCAGCAAAAAAACGGCCGTGGAGACCGTTTTTGACTGCCTGTATGGAAATATCCTACGTATATCAGACTGCCATGATTCCGTTGTGATCAAAATCAAGAACCAGGTACCTTGATGTCATATGGGCCGCTGCAAATCCGTTCACCATGGCAATGCCCACCTTTTCCGCCAGTTCTGCCGGTGCAAAGGCAATAATGGTAGGGCCGGAACCGGAAATGGTGGCACCGTAGGCCCCTGCCCTTTCCGCATTTCTGATGACGTCGGAGGCACCGGGAATAAGGCCAAGTCTGTAGGGCACATGGATAACATCGTCCAGCCCCAGCTTCAGATATTCCGGTTTCTGGTACATGAAAGCAGCCATAAGGAAGGAAACGGCACCGATGTTATGGACTGCATCGCTCCTTGGATAGGTCTTGGGCAGGACGGCCCTGGCTTTTTCCGTGTGAAGTTCAAAGTCCGGGATGGTGACAACCGCTTTCCAGTGGGAAGGAATGTCGATGCGCTCGGCTGTTACATTTCCGTTTTTCAGAAGGGCCATGCAGAAGCCGCCCAGTATGGCAGGTGCCGCATTATCGGGGTGTCCTTCCATTTCAGCGGTAATATCAAGGATTTCCTTGCGGTTGAAGGGTTCTCCCATGAGCATATTGGCAAGAAATACGCCGGAAGCAATGGCGGCGGAAGAGGAGCCAAGCCCCCTTGCAAACGGAATGCGGTTGATAAGATACATCTTTCCACCGGGCACCGTTTTACCGGCTCTTTTAGCTGTCTCATCCATGGCTTTGATAATCATGTTGTCAAGGCCCGATGCAATCTGGCCGGCCCCTTCCCCTTCCGCGGAAATTTCCGTTTCCAGAAGAGCTTTTCCTTCCGTCGGCACGAACTGCACCACATTGTACAGGCCAAGGGACATGCCCAGGGTATCGAAACCGCTTCCGATATTGGCTGTGGTGGCAGGCACCCTTACGATGTATGTCTTATTTTCTGTCATCTTCCATAACCCTCACGATATTGGCAACCTTACGCATGCAAGGCAGCACCTGCAGTGCCTTTTCCACATGGATAATATTTTCCCGGGGTGTTTTTTCCGTAATAATCATGAGCTCAGCTGCGTCTTCAATGCGGCTCTTCTGCACCACTTCCTTAATGCTGATTTCGTTATCCGCATAGGCAGAGGCAATCTGGGAAAGTACGCCGGTCACATCGTCCACAATGAGTCGGAAATAATAGGAATTTTCCAGTTTCAGGGAGGAGTAGAAGGGAATACGCTTCGTTTCCGTAAGCATCATGCCGGTTCCGGTGGAATGGTTCATAATATGCTTGGCCGTGCTGATGACATCCCCCATAACCGCACTGGCGGTGGGAAGGGAACCGGCGCCTTTGCCGTAGAACATGACGTCGTCCACAATATTTCCTGTCACATAAATGGCATTGTAGGAGCCTTTGACGGAGGCCAAAGGATGGCTCCTGGGGACGAAGGCAGGATATACGTTGAGGGCAATGCCGTTTTCCTGGCGGATGGCCACAGCCAGGAGTTTGATGGTATAACCCATTTCACTGGCATACTGCACATCGTTCTGGGAAATTTTTTCAATGCCTTCCACCAGCACATCATCAAAGGTCACATTGGCATGGAAGCCGATGGAAGCCAGGATGGCCAGTTTTCGGGCAGCATCATAACCTGCCACGTCATTGGTGGGATCCGCTTCGGCATATCCCTTTTTCTGGGCCACCCTGAGGGCATCGCCATAGCTTACGCCGGCATCATCCATATTGGAAAGGATGAAATTGGTGGTACCGTTCACAATGCCCACAATGCTTTCAATTTCGTTAGCTGCCAGGGAATCATGAAGCGGTCTTAAAATAGGAATGCCGCCGCCTACACTGGCTTCACAGCTGAAGTTTACATGGTTTTCCATGGCGGTGTGCATGATTTCCGGTCCAAAAAGGGCCACCAGGTCCTTGTTGGCGCTGACCACATTGATATGATGGTTCAGTGCTTCAAAGATATACTCCTTTGCCGGATGGATGCCGCCCATAACTTCAATGATGATATCGATGGAATCATCGGCTATGATGTCATCAAAGGAGGATGTAAGATGAATGCCTTCCAGAAGGTCCATATTTTGATACTTTTCAGGATGACGGACAAGTACATGGCTGATGGTGAAACGGCATCCTATGGAGTCTTCCATAATTTTCCCGTTTTTACGAATGGTTTCAGCCACACCGCTGCCTACTGTACCAAATCCAAGGAGTGCTACATTGATATTTTTCATTTAAATTCTCCTCCTAATTTCATGGTCAACGACTGGATTCCTTTCATTTCTTTCAAGGCTTCATACAGGGATTCAATATCATCGGCCGATTCTTTCGTCTTCAGGGTAATGACAGAGGAATACAGCTTATCGGATATTTTTGTCCGGTTTACAGACAGGACTTCGTGCTCTTCCCTGGCAATGCGCCGAAGGATTCTTCCAAACACCGCCATATCGTCCTGCATGATTATAAATAATACTACAATCCGGTCCTCTTTGTCATCATCTGCTGATGCCACATGGTCTTTATATTTATAATAGGCACTCCGGCTCATATTGACCTTATGGACAGCTTCGTTAATGGAAGTGCAGGAACCATCCCCCAGTAATTCTTTCACCCGGATGGTCTTCTTAATTGCTTCCGGCAGGATTGAGAAATCCACCAGATAAAATTGTTGTTCTTTTTTCATATAAGCCACTCCTCAGCCTGCAATGGACAGTATTCAAAATAAAGAAAGAGAAGTGCCCGGTATTTTCAGCTTTCCTGTAAGTCCCTATAGGAAACGAGCTGTATCTTCCTTTCTTCCAATACCTTCCGCACGCTGGCGGAGGTCAAACTTTTCAATTCTTCTTCCCCTTCATAGCCCCAGTGGAATGTTTCTTCCATGGCTTCTCTATCGGCTGAAGGATGGCACATAAATTCCGTTACCCCATCTTCTACCCTTCCCAGGATAGAAATCATGCGGTTTTCATAGAAATGACCGCCGTACATCATCCCCCAGAAATGGTCATTGGTTCGTATGCCCGCCTTTTTCAGCGCCTTCCTGTGACTTCTGGCCATCAGGGAAAGGCCGTTCTTGGCGGCAAAACGGAAAAGACCGCCCGGCGTGGGACTGAACCCGAACAGAACCTTTTCATCAGGCACCCGCATACAGGGAATATGATATTTCTTTGCAAGGGTCAGGGTAATCGGGAAGAAATGGTTCCACATGTGCATGTGCTGATGTCCGTCTATGTGGGTCACCGGAAGTCCGGTATCCAGGATTTTGCGAATCTGGGCATCCCATTCACGGTACACGTCATCCATGCGGATACGCCCCTTTAAATCCCGCTGGATGAGCTCCATATAATTGCTGCACAGGCGGCCGCCTTCCCAGGTAAGGGATGGCACCTCTTCCGGTGGAAGAACGGTTTCCAGTCCCCCCACCAGGGTCAGATGGATACCGATTCCGACACCCTTCATGTCTCCTGCCAGTTTCACCGCTTCATCAAAAGCACGGCCTCCTGCCATAAGGGAAGTACTTGTCAGAATGCCTGACTCAAATCCCCGGCAGACGGCGCGGTTCACCGCTTCATGGATACCAAAATCATCGGCATTTACAATCAATTTTTTAGCCATAATCAACCTCTAACCTCTTATGGAAGAAATGTTTTCATTATCGGGGGGATAAACGGCAGGAAAACGACGTTTCCATTTTCATAAAACAAGGCATCCCCTGCGAAAAATCGTCATCCATTGATGAAATGAAACAGAATCACCGCAGCCGCAATGGACACATTCAGTGATTCCACATGGCCAGGCAGAGGGATATACAAATTCTCATCGGTCAGGGAAAGAATGTCTTCCCGAATACCATTTCCTTCATTGCCGAATATAAAAACAGCCTGGTCCAAAGCGCCGATTTCCTTATAAGGTCTGGCATTTTTCAAAGCTGTTCCGTAAAAAGGAAGACCTGACGCCTCTTTCCATTCATTCAGGAAAGGAATATCTGCGTGTTCATAAACAGGCAGCCTTAGAATGCTGCCCATGGAACTGCGGACCACCTTTTCTGCATATATGTCGGTGCATCCCTCTGTGAGAATGAGTCCCTTCACTCCTGCTGCGGCGCAGGTGCGAAGGATGGTGCCCATATTTCCCGGGTCCTGCACGGAGTCAAGAACCACATAGTACCCCTTCAGGGGATGCAGGAGCTCCGACAAATCATGCTGCTGCTTCCTGCAGAGAAGAAGGATTCCCTGGCCGTGTTCAGTGCCGGAAATCAGATTCATCATTTCCTCATCCACCGAAAGGAAAAGCCAGTGAAGTCTTTCACCTTCTACAGTAATCTTCTCCAGCACATCATCAGAAAAGCGGCCATCCTCCACAAAACAGATGCAGTCCTTCACCTGCTGCTCAAGCACATCCGCCGTACCGCGAAAACCTTCCAGCAGGAAAAGGCCCTCCTTATCTCTCCACTTTTTCTGCTTCAGACGGAGAGCACATTTAATCCACCGGTTGCTCCGGCTGGTAATATGTTCCATGATGATCCTCTATATCCGATTCCAATACTTCTAAAGCCTTCTGTAAAACCTTTTCCACCGGAATGGTATCCATGCGGCATTCCTTCGTACCAGGATGTTCCGCCATAATCACATGACTGTCCGGATTACCGTAGGGGCCGCTTCTATCAGGAAGGGTAGGCCCGAAAAGGGCAATAATCGGCGTATGCACCGCATTGGCAATGTGAAGGGGCCCTGTATCACTTGAAATATGAAGGGACGCCAGCCTTTCAAGGGCAGCCAGCTGAAGCAGGTTTGTCCTGCCCATAAGATTCACCGTACAGGGAGACGGAGACATGTCTTTAATCCGGTTTCCCATGTCCATTTCCCCCGCCGTGCCGGAAATGACATTATAAATGCCATGATCCGAAAGAGCAGCCGCCAGCTCTCCCCAGTAGGAAATGGGCCACTTCTTTGCCTCTCCCCTGGTTCCCGGCACCAGGACCACATAGGGACCACTGATGCCTTCCTTCTTAAGAAGAGCCTTCACCTGGGAAAGCTCTTCTTTATAATCATGAATAGGAAATTCAATTTCCCGGACATCACAGCCAAGGTAGCGCATCACATCCAGGAGCTGTTCAATAATATGTCCCTTTTTATGAGGGCCTGCAATAGGACGGCTGGCAAGGAAGCTTCCTTCCCTTCCGTCCTGGTAGCCGATTCGCTCGCTGCATCCGGAAAGAAAGGAAATAATTCCGCTCTTTGCAATCATCTGCAGATCAATGACCAGGTCAAAATGACGGGACTTGAGGTCCCGATGCACTTTCCTCAGGTAAGAAATCTGGCGGATACGCTTCCTGTCAACCAGGTAGATTTCGTCAATCCAGGGTTTGCCGGGAAGAATACCTGCAAAGGCCGGATGTACCGCCCAGGTAATCCGGGCCTTGGGATATGTCTTCCTCAACACATAGAGGGAAGGCAGGGCATGAATAATATCGCCCAGGGAACTCATTTTTATAATCAGAATATTTTTATAGTCTTTTTTCATCTTAATCCTTTACAGGAGGCAGCACTTTTCGGATAAAGGCATCCAGATTTCCGCCGGGAAAAAGATATCCTTTGATGCCGGCCCGTTTGGCTGCCTCTATATCTCGTTCTCCGTCGCCAAAAAGGAAACACCGCTCCCTCTCCAGGCCGTACTTGGACAGGGCCTTAAGAATCATACCCGGCGCCGGCTTCCTGCAGCTGCACACCTTGTCATAACGGGCAACGGGAGCACCCGGGAGATGGGGACAGTAGAAAAATTCCGTAATCCTTCCGCCGAATTTCATGATTTCTTCATTCATAGCTTCATGGAGGCGGATAACATCCTCTTCCCCATAGTAGCCCCGGGCCACGCCGCTCTGGTTGGTCACCACGAAAAGGAGCCAGCCTTCCTTTGTAAGGCGGGCTGCCGCTTCCCTGGCGCCTTCCACCCAACGGAGCTTGTCCATGGAATGGACGTAGCCGTCATCCTCATTAAGCACGCCATCCCGGTCGAAAAAAACAGCCTTTTTCTTCATCGTTTCCAGTCCAGATCATCAATGAGCTGACAGATAATATGGGCCGCAAGCATGTGGATTTCCTGAATTCTGGCAGTCACATCATCAGGCACCACCAGCACACTGTCGCAGAGGGACACCATGGCCCCTCCCGTTTTTCCGGTGGAACCTATGGTAACAAGTCCTTTTTCACGGGCCATTTTCAGCGCTTCATTCACATTCCTGCTGTTTCCGCTGGTAGAAATCCCCCAGAGCACATCCCCTTTGTTTCCCAGTCCCTCAACCTGCCTGGCAAAGACGGAATCGTAGCTGTAATCGTTGGCCACCGCCGTCAGGATGGATGTATCGGTGGTAAGGGCAATGGAAGGAAGGGATATCCTTTCATTATGAAAACGACCTACGAATTCTGCCGCTATATGCTGTGCATCGGCAGCGCTGCCGCCATTGCCGCAGATGAGGATTTTATGTCCTTCAGAAAGAGCCTTCCTGCAGATTTCCGCCATATCAAGAATGACAGGGAAAAGGGCCCTGCTCTTTTGGAGCACCTTTTCATGGTCGTTGAATATGGATTCTATGGTTTCAATGTTCATTCTTATCCTCCTTTTCCGGAGAAACGGAATACACCTTTTCTTTATGATTTTTCATGAGCGTTTCCAGTTCACTCATAAAGCTTCCGATGTCCTTGAATTCCCGGTACACCGAAGCGAAACGGACATAGGCCACCTGGTCAAGATTCTTGAGTTCATTCATTACCAGATTGCCTATTTCTACGGAAGACACTTCCTGCTTCAGTTCATTGCGGATTTTCTTTTCCACCCGGTTCACAATATCTTCAATCTGGGCGGAGGAAATATTCCTCTTTTCGCAGGCGCGGATGAGTCCGCTTCTCAGCTTGCTGCGGTCAAAAAGTTCACGGCTGCCGTTTTTCTTAATGACACGGATAGGAACCTGCTCTACCGTTTCATAGGTGGTAAAGCGCCGTCCACAGGAAAGGCACTGGCGCCGGCGGCGGATGGAAGCACCATCATCGGTGTCTCTGGAGTCTGTTACCTTTGTATCGGGACTGCTGCAATATGGACATTTCATAATTTTTCTCCTTGGCAGGATGGAAACAGGGAAGGAAGAATACCGCTTTAAAGAAGCATCCGCTTTCCCGAATCGGAAGAAAAAGCCACACTGCAGCTGCGGTGTGGCTTTCTGTGAAATCGGCTGTCCCATTGGCGGACCTCTCCTCTGCCATATACATGCATCAATCCAGCCCGGGACTGTAAGAAGTAAAGCTCCTTTGCAGAAGTTATTACTTTCTCAGAAATTCAGGAACCGCGATGCCGGTTGCCGGACGTACGGCATTGCTGAAGCGGTTGCCGCCGGCAGGAGCAGGAGATTTCTTCTTGTCGCCGAATCCGGTGGCAATCACGGTAATCTTCACTGTGTCATTATCCAGATCCGGGTCTACAGACGTGCCCCAGATGATGTTTGCATCGGGATCGGCAGCTTCTGTAATAATCTGGGAAGCTTCGTTGATTTCAAAGAGGCCCAGGTCTTCGTTGCCGGTAATATTGATGATGATGCCTTTTGCACCTTCAATGCTTCTTTCAAGAAGCGGGCTGTTGATGGCCATGGTAGCTGCATCGCTGGCACGGTTGTCGCCGGTGCCGATGCCGATACCCATGAGGGCGTCGCCCTGGTCGCTCATAATGGTTCTTACGTCAGCAAAGTCCAGGTTGATAATGCCCGGTACGGTAATCAGGTCGGAAATACCCTGGATTCCCTGACGAAGAACATCATCGGCTGTCTTGAAAGCGTCCTTAATGGAAGTTTTCTTATCAATAATGCTCATCAGTTTGTCGTTTGGAACCACAAGGATGGCGTCCACATTCTGCTTCAGTCTTTCAATGCCTTCTGCCGCATTCTTGGCTCTTACTTTGCCTTCAAAGCTGAAAGGTTTCGTAACAACGGCAATGGTCAGGGCACCCAGTTCACGAGCGCACTGTGCTGCTACAGGAGCAGCACCGGTGCCGGTACCGCCGCCCATGCCGGCCGTAACGAATACCATGTCTGCGCCGGTTAATGCTTTTGTCAGGTCTTCTCTGGATTCTTCAGCCGCCTGTTCCCCCACTTCCGGTTTAGCACCGGCGCCAAGGCCCTTGGTCAGCTTTTCACCAATCTGGATCTTGGTTTCTGCTTCAGACTTGTTCAGTACCTGCAGTTCTGTATTTACAGCGATGAATTCAACGCCCTTCACTTCTTCATCAATCATGCGGTTGACTGCGTTATTTCCGCCGCCGCCTACACCAATGACTTTAATTTTAGCAATTTCAGACTGTTCCATGTTCGCTCCTCCTTTAGGATCCTCTGCGTCATGAGATTGACTTATTTTTTCATTATTCATTTTGGCAGTCATCTTCTTATCAATCATATCTTACATTGTACAATACTTTGCACAAGTTCGCTACAGTTATCAATGGAATAAGAAAGAATTTTATTTATTTTTTCAGCTTTATAAAAGGCGAGGCTAAATTGGCGTCCAGATATTCCACGGAAAGCCCTCTCGCCTTTACATCGCCCACCATATTTTCCGCCAGGCGGGCCTGGCCGGCCATGTCTGTGCCGCTACCAAGCTTCACCGTAATGCCGTCCCTGGTATAGGCCTTGATGTCATCAGGATTTCCGATATTGATTTCAGAAAATACCCGAAGCCCCTCAGTAGACAGATGGTTCAGGAAATCCAGGGCCGGATCCAGCTCACCGCCGGCCGCCGAATCACCAAGAAGCATATTTCCCAGCCTTTTTCCCGTAATGAGCGGTACATTCACCTTTTTGATGGACTGGGCAGAATCCATGACCACCCCGTCCTTGTCGAGAAACACGTAGCCGAATTCATCCTGCACAATGGCCAGGGGAATACGGTCAGTCACATTGACTTCAAGGACGAAGGGAAAACGGCGGCTCACGGACACGGAAGCCACCCGTATATCTTTGGAAAGCCGTTCTTCCAGATTGGAAGAGCTGACCTGCAGCACATTCACAGGCTGGCGAATCTGTCCTTCAAAAATCACATCATCCGTAGTCAGTACTTCCGTCCCCTGAAGGTCTATGTACCCCAGAGGAATGGGAAGAAAGAAAAGGGACAGCCCAATCACCGCAAGAACGCCAAGACCACCGGCTGCATAGGCCTTTCCCTTGAGGCGGGGCCGCCTTGGACTTTCCCTGCGTTTCTTCTTTTCCGGAGGCGCAGGAGGGGGCTCCGTTTTTGGTATCGGCGGCTCTTCTGCCGGCGGGCTCACCTGCCCATGCTGCTCCTTCAGAAAATCATTAAAACTTTTAAAATTATCCATAGCTACGACCTGTCAGACTTTATCAAGGCCAGCTTCCATCAGTATCATTTCACAGAGTCTCGGGAAGGAAATTCCCTTTGCAGCAGCAGCCTTGGGTACAAGACTGGTGGCAGTCATACCGGGAATGGAATTGGCTTCCAGTACGAATGGATTGCCGTCTTTGTCTGTTTTGAAATCAAAGCGCACCGCACCGCTGCATTCGCAGATACGGTAGCCCTTTTCGGCGATACGGCTCATGGAGAGGGCCAGCTTATCAGGAATGGGAGCGGGCACGATGTAGTCCGTAGCTCCCTTGGTATATTTGGAATGGTAATCATACTGTCCCGAATGTGGGCAGATCTGAATGACAGGAAGAGCTTTGCCGTCAATGACGGAAACCGTAAATTCGCCGCCTGCCAGATAATCTTCCGCCAGAATGCGTCCTTCCACTTTGAAAACCCTATCCACCGCTGCCGGCAGATCTTCCACTTTCTTTACGATTTCAATGCCGATGGTGGAACCTTCGCAGGCCGGTTTCAGCACCACCGGGAAGGAAAATTCAGAAAGAATGCCGGAAATAACCTTGTCCTTCCCGTCTTTCAAAAAATAGGGATGGGAATGGGCCATGGGCAGTCCTGCCTGCTTGAATAGGTGGCTGCTCATGATTTTATCCATGGTAATGGCAGAGGAAGTGACGCCGGAGCCGGTATAGGGAATCCTGGCAAGTTCCAGAACGCTCTGGATAGTGCCATCTTCTCCGTACTTTCCGTGAAGGGCGATAAACACCACTTCTGCTCCCGCTTCCTTCAGATTTTCCACCACATGGTGGGGATCATATTCCATGGGAATCACATGATAGCCGATGGATGCCAGCGCCTCGGCAATGGCGGTACCTGTATTTCTGGAAACTTCCGCTTCCGTAGATGGGCCGCCCATAAGAACGACTACTTTTGTTTCTTTACTTATCACTTGGCATTCCCTTTTCTTTCAATAATGCAATCAATTTTTCACTTACGCCGGTAATACTTCCGGCACCCATGGTAATCACCATATCGCCGGGACGGATGGAATCATAAAGGGCATCAGCCACATCCCCCACCTTCTCCACATAGCGGATGTCCTTGTGGGGAAGACGCGCCTTTACGGCATCAGGAATCAGATGGCCGTCCACACCGGGAATCTTTTCTTCGCTGGCCGCATAAATGTCGGTGAAGAAAAGAATATCGGCATCATCGAAGGCTTCGGCGAATTCATCCTTCAAAAGTTTGGTTCGGGAATAACGGTGAGGCTGGAAGGCACAAATAATGCGATGGTTTCCTGTCTCTCTGGCCGCCTTCAAAGTTGCCTTGATTTCCGTAGGATGGTGGGCATAGTCGTCCACAATCCAAAGGTCATCATTTCTGAATTTTGTTTCAAAGCGGCGCTTCACCCCATGGAAATGGGAAATGGCTTCAGCCGCTTTTTCAAAGGGAATCCCGCAGTACAAAGAAGCCGACAGGGCGCCCAGGGAATCCCGTACATTGTGGAGTCCCGGCACCTGGAGACGGACCGTGCCCAGCACCTTTCCGCCACTTACTGCTTCATAGCAGAGGAAGCGGTTTTCGTACCTTGGGTTTACAGCCCGTATGTCCGCCTTTTCATCCAGTCCGAAGGTAATGACCTTCTTATGGATGGAAGGAAGAATGGCCCGCACCCCTTCACTGTCAAGGCAGAGGAAGGCGGCACCATCATCGTAGGAAATATGGTTGACGAATTCTCCAAAGGCCTTTCGAATATTTTCCACGCTTCCGTAGTGGTCCAGGTGGTCATCTTCAATATTGGTCACCACGGTAATGTAGTTTCTAAATTTCAAAAAGGAACCGTCGCTTTCATCGGCTTCGGCAATGACATAGTCCCCTTTGCCGCAGATGGAGTTCCCATGAATGTAATCCGCCGCTGCTCCCAGAACAATGGTGGGGTCCATGCGGGCTTCATAAAAAATCTGTCCCAGCATGCCGGAGGTCGTGGATTTTCCATGAGCACCGGCTACGGAGATGCCTTTTCTTGCCACAAGGAGGGCCGCCAGCACGTCGGAACGATGGAAAACGGGAATCCCCTTCTTTTCTGCTTCCAGAAGCTCCGGATTGTCTTTGGAAATGGCGGAGGAAATCACTACGCACCCTTCCCCCTTCACATGGGAAGCGTCATGGCCGATGTAAATGGAGGCGCCCCTTTTCCTGAAATCTGCAAGCATGGGGGAATCGGCCATGTCGGAACCGGAAACGGAATATCCCTTTTCCAGAAGGATTTCAGCCAGGGCACGCATCCCCATGCCGCCGATACCGATAAAATGAAAATTTGTATATTCGTTAAGATTCATCTCATTTGCTCCCTTTTTCAGCCAGTTCGAGGGCCAGACGGGCAATGTCCCTGCCGGCATGAATTCTGCCAAGCCCGGCGGAGGCATCGGACATGGTCCGCAGGGTAGAAGGCGTTTCCTTCAGATAGGTAATATCCTGAATCAGTTCTTTATCAGTGAGGTACTTATCCACAATCATCTTAGCAGCACCGGCAGCTACAAAGACCCGGGCATTGAATGTCTGATGGTCTTCCGCCGCATAGGGATAGGGAATCAGGATGGCCGGGAGGCCCCTTGCCGCCAATTCGGCAAGGCTTACGGCGCCGGCGCGGCAGATAATCAGATCCGCCGCTGCCAGGGCCCTTGGCATATTGTACTCGTACTTGATAATCCGTCCTGCTTTTCCTACCCTGCCCTCTTTGTCCGCATGGACTTTTTCTATTATTTTATCATATTCCAGGGTCCCCGTAACATGATAAAGGCAGAGATGGTCATCATCTTTAAAGTGACGGTGAACCCCTTCCATGGCTGTATTGATGGAACGGGCACCCCTGCTGCCTCCGGTAATCAAAACCATGAATGTATCCGGTGCAATGCCAAGCTCCCTGCGGGATTCTTCCCTCTTTGCCTCAATAATATCGGGGCGGATAGGATTTCCGGTATACACGCATTTTTCAGGCCTTGGGAAACGAACCTTTGCCTCCTCATAGCCAAGGGCAATGGTATCCACCACATGGGAAAGAATCTTATTGGTAATGCCGGGAATCACATTCTGTTCCTGAATGAGGGTGGGGATATGGGACAGGGCGGCAGCCATAAGGATAGGGCCGCATACGTATCCACCGGTTCCGATAACCACATCGGGATGGAAATGCTTCAGAATGGACCGTGCTTTGAAAAGGCTTCCTGCCGTCTTCATGAGAATGGCCAGATTTTTGGGCGTAAAGGACCGTTTCAACCCATAGGCAGGAATGGATGCAAACTTGAAGCCTTCCTTCGGAATGATTCTAGATTCCATGCCGTTCGGAGTGCCTACGAAAAGAAATTCCACATCATCCAGTTTTGACAGCTCCCTGGCAATGGTGATGGCGGGATAAATGTGACCGCCCGTGCCGCCGCCGGATAGTATTACTCGTTTCATGACTGCTCCCATCAGGTAAGACTTTTAACAATACGTTTGAAATCCATGCCCCGTTCTTCCATATTATGGTACATGTCGAAGGAAGAGCAGGCCGGCGAAAGGATGACGATATCTCCGGGCCGGGCCAGTTCTTTTCCTTTCTCCACCGCTTCCTTCATGGAAGAGACGCGATAAATAGAAGTTACTCCTGCCTCCCTGGCCGCTTTTTCAAAACGGTCTGCCGCGGCCCCCAGGAGGATAAGATGCTTCGTGTGCTTTTTAACTTCCTTCATGAAATCTTCCAAGGGCGTTCCTTTATCATAGCCGCCGGCAATGAGGATAACCTGTTTGTTGAAGGCGCTCATGCCCTTGATGGCAGCGTCCGTATTGGTGGCCTTGGAATCATTATAGTACTCCACATCCCGGAGAGTCCTTACATATTCAATGCGGTTGGGAAGTGAAGAGAAATCCTTCAGCGCGGAAACAATAACTTCCACCGGCACGCCTCCTTCATAGGCAAGGAAAGAGGCTGCCAGGGCATCTTCATAGTTCTGCATTCCCTTCAGCTTCAGTTCCTTCACAGAGCAGAGACGGATTTCCTTTCCCTTTCTCCGAAGGACCAGCGTATTTCCATCAAGAAAGGCTCCTTCTTCCACTTCGTGGGAGGTGGAAAGAAGACATACCTGGGTATGGGTTTCCGCCTTCTTTTTCAGGAAAGGCGTATAGGAATCATCATCATTCAAAAGGAGGCAGTCGGAACCGTCCATATTCTCAAAAATCCGAGCCTTCGCAGCCACATAGGCTTCCATGGTGTGGTGCCGTTCCAGGTGGTCCGGCGTAATATTTAAAATGACCGCAGCTTTCGGTTTGAATGTTTTAATAAATTCCAGCTGGAAACTGGAAACTTCTGCTGCAATGACGCCGTCTGCAGGCACAAGCTCCGCTTCCCGGCTCAGGGAAATACCAAGATTTCCTGCCAGGGCGAAGGGTTTGCCGCTTCTGCTCACCATACTGCCCAAAAGGGTGGTGGTTGTAGTTTTGCCGTTGGTGCCTGTAATGGCAAGAATCGGCGCTTTTGTGACCCGGTAGGCCAGTTCCACTTCACTGATAACATCGATGTGACGGTTGAAAGCTTCCGCCACAATGGGATTCTCCCTTGGGATAACCGGAGATACCACCACCGTATCCACTCCATCCAGAAGATCCACGGATTGGGGCCCGAAACGGAAAGATGCGCCCAGCTCGGTTAATGCATCCTTTTCTTTTTTATCACGAATGGAATCCTTTAAATCGGAAATCAGTACTTTCACATTGTGGCGTAAAAGGACATGGGCAGCTCCTAGTCCGCTGATGCCGGCGCCAAGAATCAATACACTTTTCATAATTTACCTCCCGCGGAACCGGGCTGAGACATCAGGAATCAAGGCCTGGCTCAGCCCTTGTATGAAAGTTATAAAGCCCGGATAGCCAGAAGAAGGCTCAGGCAGGCTGCAAATCCTTCGAAAATCCAGAAAGCCCATACCACATGGACCTCGCTCCAGCCGGAGAGCTCGAAATGATGGTGAAGCGGGCTCATTTTGAATACCCTTTTTCCGGTAAGCTGGAAAGATGCCACCTGGATTATGACGGAAAGCGCTTCCAGCACAAAAATCATACCCAGGAAAATGAGAAGAAGCTCCGTTCTGGTCATAACGGAAATGCCGGCAATGGCACCGCCCAGGGCCAGGGAGCCAGTATCCCCCATGAATATTTTGGCCGGATGGTAGTTGAAGAACAGGAACCCGATGCAGGCGCCGGCCAGGATAATGATGAAATAGCCCAGGTCATTGAAGCCGGTCATATAGCAGTACACCGCATAGGCGGAAAAAGCAATGACACAGCAGCCCGAAGCCAGACCGTCCAGACCGTCGGTAAGGTTCACCGCATTGGATGCCCCTACAATGACAAGAACCACGAAGGGATAGTACAGAAGACCGATGGAAATATCAATCTGTGTAAAAGGAATGGCTATGGAATAGGGCAGATGAAGGGTATCTACCACGCCCCAGCAGAAAAGCACGGCCAAAATAATCTGGCCCAGCATTTTCTGCTTAGCCGTAAGGCCCAGATTTCTTTTCTTTTCTGCCTTGATGAAATCATCAAGGAATCCCAGAAAACCATGGCCCAGCGTTAAAAACAGGAGCCACAGCACCGCAGGGTCAATCATTTTATTGAAAACAACCACCAGCACCGCCGCAAGGAGCATGAAAAGCCCACCCATGGTGGGGGTGCCGTTTTTAATGCGGTGAGACTTGGGCCCCTCTTCCCTGATGGACTGGCGGGCCTTTAACTTTTTCAAAAGCGGAATGGCAAAAAATCCAAGAATCACAGTAAGCACTGCCGATTCCGCCAGATAAATCAAATAATTACTTTCCATCCTATTCCTTAGCTCCCCTCAAAATGGCAGGAATTGTTTCCATATGCATGTAATGGGACCCTTTCACAAGGACCACATCCCCGGGGCCTGCCATTTTCATCAGCTTTTCCGCCGCTTCTTCACAGGTATCGCAGGTAACTACATTCTTCATTCCCCCCTGCTCTGCCCCTTTGGCCAGGAAGCGGGAAAGGGGCCCCACAGTAATGAGACCGTCAAATCCGATTTCTCCTGCCTTCAGGCCCGTTTCATAATGCAGCTTTTCTTCAAAACGGCCCAGTTCTCCCATGTCGCCAAGCACCAGGAAATAATGGCTTCCTCCAATCTGCTTTGCGGAGCGGAAGGCCATTTCCATGGACAGGGGATTGGCGTTGTAGGAATCATCCAGAATAGTGATGCCTCCTATGATTTCCACGGACTGGCGCTGACCGGCAGGGCGGAAATCCCCCAGGGCCTTCTGGATTTTTCCCGTATCCACGCCAAGCACCCGGGCTGCCGCCGTAGCAGCCAGGGCATCGTACACATTATGGACGCCAAGAAGGTGAAGTTTCACCTTGAAGGCTTCATCAAAGCAGGTGCATATATAGCGGGTATCTTCCTCTTCATAGCGGACATCGCTGCCCCGCACCGTATACCGGCCGTTCAGGCCGTAGCGGATGACCCGGCCTTCAAAATCATGGCCCATGGCGCTTACCCTTTCATCGTCGCCGTTTAAGATAGCCGTGCCGTCAGCAGGAAGAGCGTCGATAAGCTCCTTCTTCGCTTTGGCAATGTTGTCCTGGCTTCCCAGGATGCCGATGTGGGATGTGCCAACATTGGTCACCACCCCCATGGTGGGAGAAGCAATACGGCAGAGTTCTGCAATCTGTCCAAAGCCCCGCATACCCATTTCCACCACGCACACCTCCGTGGCGGCGGTCATGGAAAGAAGGGTCATGGAAAGGCCGATTTCATTATTGAAATTCTTCTCCGTAGCGGTGACCTGGAAACGGGTGCGAAGAATGGATGTAATCATGTCCTTGGTAGTGGTTTTCCCGTTGGAACCGGTAACACCAATGACCGGCACATGGAAGCGCATCCTGTGGAAATGGGCCAGATCCTCCAGCCCCTTCTTCGTATCTTTCACCACAAAAACAGAAATCCGGGGATCCAGGCCTTCCCCGTAGGAAGCGTCGGAAATCATAACAGCCGTTGCCCCTGAAAGGACTGCCCTTTTCAGGAATTCATGGCCGTTGAAATTTTCTCCGATGAGGGCAATGAAAAGCTCTCCCGGTGAAATGGTGCGTGTATCGGTACTCACTCCTTCCACAAAGGCAGCTTCTCCCCGATGGAGAAGGGAAGCGCCTGTGGCCTTTTCGATTTCCTCCAGTGTAAATGATGCCATTTTATTTCTCCTTCAGTTTCAGTGCCTTTCTGGCTTCTTCCCTGTCATCAAAATGAATGGTCCTATCCTTTAGAATCTGATAATTTTCATGGCCCTTACCGGCGATAAGTACGATGTCTCCCGGCTTTGCCAGTTCTATGGCCCGGCGGATGGCACTTCTGCGGTCCACAATAACTTCATAGGAAAGGGAAGGCTTTTCTTTCTTCACTTCCTCCACGCCGGCGGCCACTTCCTTCACGATGGAAGCGGGGTCTTCCGTGCGTGGGTTGTCGCTGGTTACCAAAGCGATATCGGCGTTTCTGGCAGCAATACGGCCCATAATGGGGCGCTTCATCCTGTCCCTGTCACCGCCGCAGCCAAAGACCACGATAATCCTACCTTTGGTGATTTCTTCTGCCGTGGTCAGAATCTTTTCCAGTCCGTCCGGTGTGTGGGCATAGTCTACTACCACCGTAAAAGGCTGCCCTTCATCAATCAGTTCAAAGCGGCCGGGCACGCTCTTAAAGTCTTTCATCCCTTCCACAATGGTTTCCATAGGAACTCCTTCGGAAAGGCAGGCGCCTACGGCACCCAAGGTATTATACACATTAAACCGTCCTGCCAGCCTTGTTTCAAAATCATAATCCTTGCCCTTATAGGTCACTTTGAAGGAAGATGATTTCCCGGTGAAATGGATATCATGGGCATAGAGATCCGCTTCCGGATGAATCATACTGTAGGTGTAAAGGCCGCAGATGGTTCTGTCATCCACTCCTTCTTCCATGACATGGGCATAGGGATCATCCATATTTACCCAAGCGGACTTTCCCTTCTTTGTCTGCCCTTTAGCCGATACCATATGGAAAAGGATGGCCTTGGCCTTTGCATAGTTATCCATGGTCTTGTGGAAATCCAGATGGTCTTCCGTCAGGTTGGTGAATACGGCATCGTCGAATTCACAGCCTGCCACTCGTCCAAGAACCAGGGAATGGGAGGAAACCTCCATGCACACATACTCCACCTTTTCCGCAGCCATTTCAGAAAGAATACGGTCCAGGTCAATAACATCAGGCGTGGTATTGTGGGTGGGGATTTCCTTATCACCGATGAGGGCATGGATAGTACCGATAACACCGGTTTTATGGCCGGCATGATGAAGGATATGGGCTGCCACATGGGTGGTAGTGGTTTTGCCATTTGTACCGGTCAACGCAATCATGCGCATTTTTCTTGTGGGATAATCAAAGAAAAAGGGTACCATATCTTCCATGGCCTTCCGGGTATCTTTGACATATACCACGGTAACGGAAGACGGTACGTCTATGTCCCTAGAAGCTACAATGGCAGCAGCTCCCTTTTCTACAGCAGCCTGAACGAAATCATGGCCATCCACATGGGCACCGGAAAGGCAGATAAACAAACCGCCCTTTACTACCATACGGGAATCAGCAGTTACATCTTTAATTTCAACATCCGGAGAACCGGTTACTTTTTCCACCGGAGTCATCCGAATCATTTCTGATAATGTTTTCAAATGAATCACCTCTGCATAATTTTCAATTAAGCGTCATTATTTATGATAGCTTAAATCCCCTAGAAGCACAATAGCGGCCTTAAAAAAAGGCCGCTGATTTTATAATTTTAATTCAATTTTTACGCAGTCGGCGCTTCCCGAGCGGCAGCCTGCGCCGATTCCATTTCACAAATGAGTTGGTATATCCTCCTCAGTGATTACCGGACTGCCTTATTCGCCGAAGTGGAAACTGCACCTGCCGCTTTCGCCTTTGCCGTTTCCACGCCGCCATACACATTACGTACAGGAAGACGCATACCCAGCTTCGTTTCCGCCAGCTTCTGTATGCGCACCGGTGCATTCAGCCTTGATACTTCAAGCTTCAGCACGGAGTTTTCCTTTTCCAGACTCATCACTTCCGCACGTACCTGCTGCATATGATACTCCGCTTGTACATTGATGCCGTTCAAAATGGTGCTCACCAGAAAAGGCATAAGAATCATCACAATGCCAAGAATCACATTGTGAAATAAACTGCCATGCGATGACTCTTCCCTCTCCCTTTCCCTGGGAATGGCGATTTCCCGGGGCATGGACCCCACATAATCCATCATTTGTACATTCTGCGATACCATGTAACATCTCTCCCCAATAAAGAAAGCTCCTTTGGAATCCGGCCCAGCCGCCGGGCCTGTGCTTTCTTAACCTAGTGACTAAAATCTGCGGGAAATGACTGTTTCCTGTATTTTTATACTTTCTCCACCACCCGGAGCACTGCGCTCCGGGCCCTTGGATTTTCTTCTACTTCTTTTTCAGAAGGCTTAATGGCCTTTCCCAGCCCTTTCACCGTCCTGTGGTGGTGGCACATACACACAGGCAGATCCGGCGGGCAGATGCAGTCCCTTTCCATTTCACGGAAAGTATTCTTAATAATCCGATCCTCCAGTGACTGGAAGGTAATGACACCCAGCCGTCCTCCCACCTTCAGGTGGTTCACACAGGCCTCCATGGTGTCCTTCAGGATGCCAAGCTCATTATTCACCTCAATGCGGATAGCCTGGAATGTCCGCTTTGCCGGATGGGGACCGTTCCTTCTGGCGTGGGCCGGAATAGCCGCCTTGATAACCCCCACCAGGTCATCGGTAGTTTCGATGGGTTTATCCTTTCGGAAATCAACAATGAATTTGGCAATCCGCTTTGCCCACCGTTCTTCCCCATACTCCCGGATAATGCGGGTCAGTTCCTCTTCTTCATAGGTATTCACGATTTCATAGGCGGTCAGGGGATTCCGCTGGTCCATACGCATATCCAGCTTCCCGTTGTTCATATAGGAAAATCCCCGCTCCCCATCATCCAGCTGATGGGAAGAAACACCCAGGTCGAAGATAAAACCGTCCACCTTGTCTATGCCAAGAGAATCAAGGATGGAAGAAATATGGGAAAAATTATCACGGACAAAAAGATGGCGGCCCCCTGTACCTTTCAGCCTTTCAGAAGCCGCATCAATGGCCTCCTGGTCCTGATCCACCCCGATGACAAGAGCATCCTTTTCCAGCTTTTCCGATAAAGCCAGGGAATGGCCCCCGCCCCCCAGGGTGCAGTCCACATAAATGCCATGAGGATCGGTGAGCACAGAATCAATCATTTCATGAAGAAGTACGGTGGTATGATGAAATTCCATGAAACCCTCCCCTTATAAATCAAAATTCAGCGGCAGATCCAGAGAATCTGCAATATCTGCCATGGACTCATCCCCGTTTTCATCGGCGTCAAGAAGCACCGGATCCCAGATTTCAATGATGGAACCGGTACCCACAATGACGGCGTCCTTTTTCAGCTGAGCAAAGGCGCGGAGATGCTGGGGAATCAGAATTCTCCCCTGCCTGTCACATTCCATTTCAGTTCCCCTGCCGATAAGATGGCGCATAATCTTTCTCACCTTGTGATTGGTGAAAGGAAGCTTCTGCAGTTTGGCAATCAGCGTGTCCCATCTTTCCTTGGGGTATATGCAGAGGCAGGTATCAAGACCGGGAGCCAGTACAAAACTGTTTCCCAGCTCCTCCCTGAATTTGGCTGGAAGAATCATACGTCCTTTGCTGTCAATGGTATGAGAATACTCATTCATGAACATATTTCTTCCACCTCCTCCACATTTACCCACATTCTACCACATACCACCACTTTCTTACAACGAAAAAAGTTTGTTTGGTAACGGGAAAAGAGGCGGTGGAAAATCGCAAAAAAGTCCGCTGTTTACTGATAAAATCAAATATAGTGCAGAAAGGAAACGGCTTTGAAATCCTCCTATTCCTGTGGTCAGGCATTTCCCACCATATAAAAAATCCCCACTTTGATGGGGATTGGTGGGAAGGGAAAAAGATAGAAAAGAGAAACGTTCCTGCCGCAGGTCTCATAGAGCGATGGTATTCTCCGGGGAATCGCTGATGGAATCGCTGCCCATCCCATGCAGGATGGGCATAGATAATCCATGGCAGATAAAAGAAAAACGCCCCTGAAAAGGAGCGTTTTTTATGATTTATGACACCGGAAGGATGATGTGTTTCTTTTTTAAAGCGGGCAGTTTCTCAAAGGGAAAATCCTCCAGCGCTTCTCTCAGGGATACCGGTTTGGGTTCAGGAAGTCCTCCGGCCAGGTGTAGAAGAAGACCGATAAGATCTTCCTTCCTGTAACCACGGTTCCTAAGCTCTCTGATGGTGATTCCCTGCTGCCGCTTGGAAAGGCGAATCCCCTTTGTATCCACCAGGAGTGGCAGATGACCGTAGGTGGGTACATGATATCCCAGCTTATCTATGAGCCAGGCCTGATAGGGCGCTGAGTCCAGCAGGTCATTTCCTCGAAACACATGGGTTATTCCCATGACCCCATCATCAATGGATACAGCCAGCTGGTAGGCCACCAGACCGTCGGCCCGCCGGACTACAAAATCATCGGCGCCGGCCTTCAGTGTTCTGCTCATGGTGCCATAGAAAAGGTCGATGAAGGAAACTGTGCTTTCTTCCATGCGCACCCTCCAGCAGGGCTGTTTGGTCATGGCCTGTCTCTCTTCAGCAGTCAGATTCCGGCAGTGCCCATCATACACAGGGCGCTCCTCTCCTTCATGGGGTGCAGAGAGGACCTGGTGGATACGGCTCCGGGTGCAGTAGCAGGGATAGATATAACCTTTCTTTTCCATATCCGAGAGGATTTCCCGGTAAATATCATAGCGCCGGCTCTGCACGGCGGAGCCATAGGAATAGGTGCCTTCAGGGCCTTCATCGAAGTCAAGACCCATCCAGGAAAGGTCTTCCAGTATGCCCTCTTCATATTCCTTTCGGCAGCGTTCCCGGTCAATATCTTCCATGCGGAGAACGATTTTCCCGCCCCGCTGTCTTGTCCAGAGCCAGTTCAGAAAAGCAATCCACAGATTTCCCAGATGCATGCGTCCTGTAGGACTGGGGGCGAAACGGGTGCGGATGTTCATCAGTTGGGCAGGGACCTGACGGTATCGAAGAGGTCCTTATCCTTCTGAATCCTGTCTTCGCTGCCCATGACGCAGATGTAAGGATCTTTCATAACGCTGTCAACCAATGGTGCCAGCCTGCGAATATCCTCTACCTGGCAGTTGATGATTTCATCCCGAATCTTCATGCGGGATTCCCTGGTATTTCCGGAAAGGTAGTGGACCATGGCCCTTTCGCCCTTCATGGAAGGAGTCAGCTGGATTTCATCGGCTGCCATGGTGCCGATGACGTACTTGGTCATCTCACGGTCCGACAGGGTAAGGTTTTCCAGGTATGCCGGCAGTTCTTCATAGGCTTTGATGGTTTCGGAAAGATTCGGGTCCCGATAGGAGCAGAGGATTGCCGTGCCGTCCCGGAGGAACTGGGTGAAGGCGCCGTAGGCACCGCCGAGGACGCGGATTTTCTTCCACAGGTATTCGTAGCGGAGAATGGTTTCCATGACACGGAGGGCGCCGGTGTATGCAAAGCCATGGCTCTTGAAATTGCCTCCCTTGGCTACGTACTGCACCTTGCCGGAGGTAAGGAAGGCTTCATTCCTGCTTTCCGGCGGGAAACTGTATACATGGGGTTCCGCTTTCTCCCCTTCTTCCATGTCATCCAGCACAAGAGGAAGATTTGCAAGAACCGCTTTCTTTTCCTCTTCCTCCCCTATGGTTTCAAAGAAAAGACCACTTCTTGTGAAAATCTTTTTGGAAACAGCGGCCAGTTTTTCTTCCAGGGCATCTTTATTTTCATCAAAATGCTTCACCAGATCCGCCAGGAAATAGTAATAGGAAAGGCCGGACTGTTCAGCAAATTCGCCGCCTTTGGAGAAATAGGAAGTCAGTCTTGTCATAACCAGGGTGTGGCCTCTGGAGAAGGCGCTCATATCCCATTCCGATTTTTCCTGGAGAATCAGTTCCTTCAGCCTCTTGGTATCTGTGAAAAGGGTATGGTTAATCACTTCTCCCAGAAGATCCATGAGCTTGTCCGTCTTGGAGGTCAGCGCCTTGGCACGGATTGTCAGGGCCGGCAGATAGGAGGAAGTATCGTTCACCTTCCCGTAGCCGTTCAGGGCAAAACTCATGCCCCCGGTATAAGCGTTGGACAGACGGGCCAGTTCGGTATAGCTGTGCTTTGTTGTGGAAAGGCTTCTAAGCAGGGAGGAAAGGAGGATGGCATAGGGAATGTCCTCTTCCTTCAGATTTCCCAGGGTGAAATAGAAGTTCACGTAGGTAATGCCATTGGTATGAACCTGAAAATGGAAATGGTCCACGCCGGATACGCTTTCTTTTTCCAGCACCTCTTCTTCCACCGGACGCTTCAGGTCTTTTCTGGAAAGGAGAGGAATGGTTTTCAGCGCTTCCTCCGTTTCGCCGGAAGCCTGTCTTTCCTTCAGCGCTTTAGTGGAAGCCATGATTTTATCCAGCTGTTCGTCGGAAAGACTGCTCTTGAAGGATGCCAGCTTTTCCGCAGTTTCCCGGTTCATCTTTTCGGTAAGTCCCTTTTCCGGCTTCATGGTAATGAGCACCTGGTGGGGATTCTTAATCACATAGCGGAGAAGGAGATTTTCGAAATAGTTGGTCTTCAGATTCTCCCGGAGCCTGTTCATATCATCAATGTAACGGAGCGCATCCATGGGATTCCTGTCGTAAAGCCACATATCCATGGCACGGACGCCGTAGAAAAGGCCCTTGGGTCTTCCCTGGTAGTCATTTTCCCGGGCAGTGAATTCGGTTCGGTTCAAAGCTGCTTCCAGCATATCCTTATCTATTCCCTTAAGGGCAATGGAACGAAGAGTGCTGTCCACCACATCCGCAAAAGCAGCCTGCTTATCCACTTCAGAGCCCGTGGCTTCCACAATCCAGACAGGCTGCTTGTAGCTGTCGCCGTAGGAACCGGAAAGGTCGCTGCCAAGTCCGGCATCCAACACCGCCTGCTTCAGGGGAGCGCCGTCCATATCGATGAGCACATAATTCAGGATGCGGAAAGCCAAAGAGTCCATGGTGGACATGTGGTCATTGAATGCGGTGTAGAGGGCATGGATGGCCTTGCCTTCGGTGCCTTCATTCTCCGCAATGCCGTAAGGCGCTGTGAGGGATACCCTTTCGCTGAAGGGCGCCTGGGTCTTGACCATGGAATCCACATTTCTTCTATCAAAGGCCGAAAGATATTCCCGGTCCAGATAATCCAGGGTCTTTTCAATGTCCATATCACCGTAGAGGTAAATATAGCTGTTGGAGGGGTGGTAGAAACGACGATGGAATTCCGTAAATTCACGGAAAGACAGGGTGGGAATCACCTCCGGGTCCCCGCCGGATTCCACACCATAAGTGGTGTCGGGGAAAAGTTTTTCCATGGCCCGGTCTTCCATAATGGCTTCCGGAGAGGACAGGGCGCCCTTCATTTCATTGTAAACAACGCCGTTGTATGTAAGGGGGGCATCCTTGTTTTCCAGTTCGTAATGCCAGCCTTCCTGCATGAGAATCTGGGGATTCTTCAGGCAGTTGGGATAGAAAACCGCATCCAGATACACATCCATGAGATTGTGGAAATCCACATCATTCCGGCTGGCAATGGGATACATGGTCTTGTCCGGCCAGGTAATGGCATTAAGGAATGTGTTGAGAGACCCCTTGGCCAGTTCCACAAAGGGTTCCTTCAGCGGATATTTCCGGGAGCCGCAGAGGGTGGAATGTTCCATGATATGGGGTGTTCCCTTGGAATTGTCCGGGGTGGTACGGAAGCAGATATAAAATACCTTGTTATCATCATCATTATCCAGATACATGAGACGGGCGCCGCTCTTCACGTGCTCCATCAGATAGGCATCGGAATTCACTTCTTCAATATGAGACATGGAGTTCACGCGAAAACCGTGAATCATATCGCCTATTTTCCATTTCATATAAAAACCTCCAGAACGTACGAAAAAGCGCAGGCGCATACCTGTGCTTTTTCTGTTAAAAAAGATGTAAATTATTCAGATTTGGCAGCAGGGAAAAATTCATCATGAATGGCCTGCACTGCCTTGTCCAGATCTTTTCTTAAAATGAGACAGGAAATACTGATTTCAGAGGTGCTCACAATATCAATGTTCACACCGGCTCTTCCCAGGGCGCCGAACATGCGGGCAGCCACGCCGGGAGTACCGAGCATGCCGGCACCGACTACGGAAACCTTGGCAGTGTCATCGTCATAAATGACCTCTTCCAGCTTTCCTTCGTCCCTCATCTTTTCCAGCACCCGTTTTGCATCAGGCAGGTCTGTATCTTCAATGGTGAAAATAATATCGGTTTTGTCATCGTTGGAATTTCTCACGCTCTGGACAATCATGTCCACCGTAATATTGTCTTCAGCCAGTGCGGAGAAAACCATATACGCCACACCGGGAATATTTCTAAGTCCCAGCACGGCAATCCTTGCAGCATGGGCATCCTGCGCCACGCCTCTTACTGATTCATTCTTTCCTTCCATTGTGCATACCTCCCGAATAATGGTGCCTTCTTCATCGGTAAATGTAGACCGTACATGAATGGGAATATGATACTTCATGCCCAGCTCCACACTGCGGGGCTGCATGACTCCGGCCCCCAGCCTTGCCATTTCCAGCATTTCCGTATTGGTGATTTCCTTCATCTTGATGCAGCCCTTCACATGGCGGGGATCGGCAGAATAAATGCCGTCCACATCGGTAAAGATTTCACACATATCCGCATGCATGGCGCCGGCCAGTGCCACTGCCGTAGCATCGGAGCCGCCGCGGCCAAGGGTGGCCACGTCACCGTTGGGCATAATCCCCTGGAATCCGGCTACAATGACAATCTTGCCTTCCTCCAGCTCCCGGAGTACCCTTTCCGGCTTCACATCGTCAATGCGTGCTTTACCGTAAGCACCGCCGGCAATAATGCCGGCCTGGGGCCCGGTCAGGGAAATGGCCGGAACGCCCAGCTTCCTGAAGGTCATGGCCATCAGGGCAATGGACATCTGCTCTCCCGTAGCCAGGAGCATATCCATCTCCCTGCCATGGTTCACGGAAGAAACCTGGGATGCCAGATCCAGAAGATCATCGGTGGTATCGCCCATGGCAGACACCACAATCACAATCTTATCCCCCGGCTTCCGGTCACGAAGAACGCGGTTCGCAATATTCAGCATTTTTTCCGGTGTAGCCACCGAACTTCCACCGAACTTCTTAACATAAAGTGCCATTTACATCCCTCATTTACTGAGTAATCAATATATCTACAACTTAGAAAATTTTATCATGCCCGCCCATTTATGTAAAGAAGATTGTTGAAATTGGGGCTGTCAGGGAGCTGCGGGGCGGTTCCGGGTTCCAACGGTTCAGAGGGTTCAAAGAAAAAAGGTTCTTAAAATTAACCGGCCTTCCGGGCCGGAGAATTCTTAAGTTTGGCAGCCCTTTCAGGGCTGAGGGCTGCGGTGGCCCTCAGGGCAGTTTATAGTCAGCGTTACGGGATTGACGCAGGGCCCACAGCAGTTAGCAATCAGCAGTTAGCTGAGTTCGGCTTTTACCTTTGGATTCATCGCTTCCCTGACTGCCTTTGGTGGCTTTTCCTCTCCCGCAGGGCGGTTGTAAAAGTTTTCAAAAAACTGGCGGCGAAGCCGCCCACCACCACCCTCTGAACCCTATGCACCTTCTGCACCTTCTGAACCCTCACACCCGAAAGGGCGTGTCCTTCAGAACTCTATTCCCTTCCTTGCCCGAATCCCCTTTTGGAAGGCGTGCTTTATGAGGGTCATTTCCGTAACCGTGTCGGCCAGTTGGATGAGTTCTTCCGGCGCGTAGCGGCCGGTGAGAATCATGTTGAGCCTTGGTGGTCTTTCCTGTACCAGCTTTGCCACTTCATCGGTTCCCAGCATGCCGAAATGGATGGCGTAGTTGACCTCGTCAAGCACCACCAGGTCCCATGTATCACTCATGACTTCTTTTTTTACCATATCCCAGGCTTTGCGGGCCAGTTCTTTCTTTTCCGCCAGTCGTTCTTCGTTTTCCGGGTCCTTTTTATTGTGGAATACGAAACCGTCGCCCATGGGGCGGATTTCGATACGTCCTTCCGCCTTTCCCAGGGTCTCAATGGCCTTCAGTTCTCCGTATTTCCAGGCACCCTTGATGAACTGGAGGATGAGGACTCTCTGGCCGTCGCCCCAGGCGCGGACAGCAGTTCCAAGGGCCGCCGTTGTTTTTCCCTTGCCGGTTCCCGTATTGATAAGAACCAATCCTTTTTGTTCCATATGTTCTTCCTTTCCTTGACAGGAATAAATCATGGAAGGAAATCAGAAATTTCCTTCCATGAATAGAAATTATCTCTTTTTGTACGCCGCACAGGAATCCAGGAATTTATCCGCTGCCTTTGGATTTCCTTCAAAGGACAGGTGAAGGTAGCTGGCCAGCACGTTATCCCTGGCAAAGCCTTCCAGGTGGCCTTCTTTCTGTCTGGTTCCCTTCAGGTCATAGGCCCAGGGGAAATCGTCTTCGCAGGCCAGAGTGGAAAAGTGGAATTCGTGACCCTTCAGGATGTCTCCTTCGTCGGCGATAATGCTCTTCCGGAGGGCTTTTCCTGTGACGTAGCCCACCCGCTGCAGCTTTTTCTGCATTTCGCATACCCCCGGCACCAGGCCTGCCATTTCATAGGCGTCGCCGTCAAAGCCCTGGATTTTCCGGCAGAGATACATGAGGCCGCCGCATTCGGCATAAATAGGCATACCCGATGAAGCTGCTTGTCGGATGGATTCTTTCATGGACAGATTATTTTCCAGCTCATGGAGGAACATTTCCGGAAAACCGCCGCCGAAGATGAGACCGTCCACATCAGGTACAGCGCTGTCCCTCAGAGGGCTGAAATCAATAAGCTCTGCCCCCATTTTTTCCAAAGCGTGGAGGCTGGCGGGGTAGTAGAAGGAAAAAGCTTCGTCCCTGGCTACGCCAATGCGGACGGGAACCTTCTTCCTTTCCTCCCTGTCCTCTTCCACCGTAAGAGACGGCGCGCTTTTCGCAATGGCAAGGAGTTTCTCCGTATCCACCCAGCGTCCTGCATCTTCTCCCATATGACGGATAAGGTCCGCCGTTTCGATTTCCGTTACCGGCGTCAGTCCCAGATGCCGCTCCGGCGTTTTAAGTCCGTCGTCCCGGTGGTAAGCACCGATGACGGGCATGTGGATTTTTTCCATCACGTCCCGCACCATGGCTTCATGACGGTCGGAGCCCAGACGGTTCAGGATGACACCGGCAATGTGGGTATCCCTGTCATATTCACGGAACCCCAGGGCCGTGGCGGCAATGCTGTAGCCCACGGACTTGCAGTCCAGCACAAGAATCACCGGTGCCTTAAGTCTTTTGGCAATGTCGGCGGAGGAGGAAACCCCTTCTGCGCCGCCATCGTAAAGGCCCATGACCCCTTCAATGATGGAAATATCCGCATCCTTTGAAAGGTAGGAGAAATTGGACACCAGATGATCCGCCGGCGTCATCCAGGTATCCAGATTGTAGGAAGGTCTCCCGGCTGCCTTTTCATGGAAGCCGGGGTCAATGTAATCCGGCCCCACTTTGAAAGGCTGGGCCTTGAGGCCTTTGGAGTGGAAATAGGCAAGAAGGCCGGTGACAATGGTGGTTTTTCCCACTCCGCTGTTTGTCCCCGCAATGACCACCCGGGGACGGTCAAACGCTGCCATTTATTTATCTCTCTTGGCAATAATGGTGCTGAGATAGTTGGGCTTATAATCGGCAGGCAGGCTGTCAATGTCACGAATCACGATTTCATCAGGGAGGCCGGCACGGGAAACCATGACGGACCGTTTAATCATATGGTGTTTCCTGAGTTCCTCCTGCACAAAGGCAAAGCTCTTGTATACCTTCATAATCACCGCATTGTCGGAAGCGGCAAGGGCCCTGTCAAACTTTTCATGGTCCGCCGTAGCCGGAATGATGAGCACATTTTCCTCCCATTCCGTCACCGGAAGGCCGATGTAGGACGCAATGCCAAGGAATGCAGGAATACCGGGAATGGTTTCCACTTCATAATCAGGAGAATCCTTGAATTCATTAAAAATGTACATGTAGGTGCTGTAAAGCATGGGGTCTCCCAGCGTAAGGAACACCAGATTTTTCCCTTCATCCAGCTTTTCCGCAATGATTTTCCGGTTCTCCTCCCACTGCTTCTCCACAGCGCCCATGTCCGTATTCATCTGGAACACCATGGGAAGGATAGCAGTCTTTTCGGAAATATAGGGTTTGGCAATGTTAAAAGCCACAGACCCTTCCTTCTTTTCCGTCTTCGGGGTGATAATCATATCAGCCGCCTGAATAGCTTCCACAGCCTTCACCGTAAGCAGTTTGGAGTCCCCCGGCCCCACACCGATGCCAAATAATTTTCCCTTTTTCATATGAAATACCTCCTCATAAAATATGCATAGTACTTTTATATTGTACCATCTGCGCCCAAAGGCCGCAAAAGATTCTTAAGATTGACCGACCTATGGTCGAAAGGTTCAAAGGGTTCAAAGGGGAAGGCTGACGGGTCTTTGGCCCCGAAAGTTGTGGCCGCCTGTGGACACGCCTGCGGCGTGCACAGCGAACACATTTTGAAGGAGCGTTAGCGACGCGCAAAATGTAGTGAGTCGTTTCCCCTTTAGGGGTGAGGGTTCAGAGGGTTCTTAGGGTTCTAAGGTTTGACTGCCCTTCGGGCTGAGGGTTGTGGTATCGCCCAGGGGCCGCGAAGCGGCCCGGGTTCAGAAGGTTCAAAAGGTTCAGAGGGTTCACAGGGGAAGGTATCGCCTTCGGCGATGAGTATATATTCAGCGTTACGGTATTTGCGCTTGTGTCTCCAGTGCTGCATGACGAAGAGCAAAAGCCGCCTTCCTTAGGTAGAAATCCTGCAGAGAATTTCTGAGCCGCAGGCGAAGAATCTCGGTATCTGGCACTTTTGAGATAATCCGGTCATAAATGCCAGTCGGCGGGAAGGTGCCGCCTTTGGCGGCTTTTTCCGCGCCCATCAAGGCAGTTGTAAAGGTTTTGTCATACTGGCGCCCCTTCTTTTTGAAGGGCGCCCACCAGAACCCTTTGAACCTTCAGAACCTTTTGAACCCTATGAACCCGGGCCGCCTCCGGCGGCCCCTTTCCCCCTTTCCATCTTCCTTATTATGCGATACAATAAAACTATCATACAGAGCATTCCGCTCTCCAGGAGGTTATTACATGGCAGAAGAACAGCAGAACCAGGATTTATACCGAATCGATCTTATGCGTACCCTTTGGGAAAACACGTACCGGGGCACAATTTTCAATTACAAGGAACAGTATGTAGCCACTGTCCGTCTGATTTTCAGCATTCCGCTGGACCGGAGCGAAGTACCGGAAAATGCGCCGGAAGTAAATCCGGTCATCATCGTATTGGTGGAAGATACCACCCTTTCGCCTTTGGAAATTGTGGACTTTGAACAGGCCATGACGCCTATTCTGGCCAAACGGCTGGCCAGCGAATATTTCCAGCCAGATCGCATTATGTACTTCTATCCAAGCCCTGCAGACGGTGCGGAAACGAAGGATAAGGAATAAAAAAAGCGCCCAACCGGGCGCTTTTTTTATAGCCGGGATATAATCGTTATCGAATTTCATTTACGAATCCAGTTCGCTGGTGTGACTCGGGTTCGCTTGCCACCCCATTAACAAAAAGGAGATTGTTTACGGTAACCCTTATTTACGCCCACCAAAGCCTTTGTCCCTGCGCTGAAAGCGCAGGCCCCTTCAGGAATACAGACGCCCCGCCGACCTGCATTGACCACCATTTACTTCACCATCGACGTGTACCGAGATCCTTCACTGCGTTCAGGATGACAGGAAAAGGCGGTGCCCCCCTCATCCCGTTCACGATTCGAACACGCAAAAAACGCCCCCGCAGGGACGTTTTTTTGCTCTTATTCTGCTGAAATGAACATGGGGTACAGAGGCTGTCCGCCCTGATATGTTTCGAAGGTAACGTCGGGGTACTTCTTCTCTGCCTTGTCGATTTCCTTAAGGCAGTCTTCTTCGGAGAGGTCTTTTCCGGAGTAGATGGTGACGATTTCCGTGTCTTCCGTGATAATCTGGGAGAGCACGTCAAGGAAGCATTTGGTGAAGTCCTTTTCCGCAATGACTTCGTGATTTTTCATGATACCCATAAAATCATCCTTGTGGATGACGGCTTCGCCGACCACGCTGTCTCTGACGGCAGTTGTAATCATGGCGGTGGTAATGTCGCCCAATCTATCGTTCATGGCTTCCAGGTTTTCTTCCAGGCTGTTGTCTTCGGAGAAAGCCATAGCTGCTGCCAGCCCTTCCATGGGATTGGTGGAGGGAACGATGTGGACTTTTTCACCCAGCATTTTCTGGAGCTGCTGGGCTGCCAGGATAATGTTTTTGTTGTTGGGGAGGATGATGTATTTTTCATACTGCCCATTGTCCATGCCGCTGCTTAATTCCTGAACAGAGGGGTTCATGGACTGACCGCCGGATACGACATCGGCCCCCAGTTTCCTGAAGAGTTCGGTCCAGCCGTCGCCGGAAACCACGGTGAGGATGCCCAGAGGCTTTTTCACCATTTTCTGCTGTTTTTCCTTGTTCTTGTGGAACTGGTCCACCATGTTGTCGCACTTGATGTCGTGGAGGGTGCCCCAGTCGGCTGCCATATCCAGCACGTGGCCGGGACGCTGGGCATGAATGTGGACTTTCACCAGGTTATCGCCTTCTGCCACAATCATGGATTCGCCCCAGGAGGACAGTTTCTTTCTTACGTCCTTCGCCTTGACCTTGCAGGGGCTGATGATGAATTCGGTACAGTAGGGATATTCGATGGAGAAGGATTCGCCCTTGGCTTCCAGACGGCTGATGACGGGCTTTACGTCCACTTTGACTTCCTCCACCTTGCCGGTAAGGCCGTTCAGGCAGCCCATGAGGAAGAAAATGAGACCCTGTCCGCCGGCATCTACCACGTTGGCGTCCTTCAGAATCTGCAGCTGCTCCGGCGTTTTGGCCAGGGCTTCATTGCCGCAGCGGATGGAGGCTTCTAAGATTTTGCTGAAATCCGTTTCTGTGCGGATGACTTCCCTGGTGCCCTTGGCGATGCCCCGGGCAACGGAAAGGATGGTTCCTTCCACCGGCTTGGTGACGGCCCGGTAGGCATAGAGGATGCCGTACTGGAAGGCCTTGCTCATCTGGCCGCAGGAAGCGGTTTTCTTTCCGTGGAGTCCCCGGCTGATGCCGTGGATAATCTGGGAAAGGATGACGCCGGAATTGCCTCTGGCTCCCATGATGGCCCCGGCAGCCGCCTTTTCGGCCAGGATACCCACGGGCTGTTCTGCCTTTTCCTCTGCAATCATACTGTACATGGATTTCAGTGTGTTCAGCATGTTATTTCCCGTATCCCCATCAGGCACAGGGAACACATTGAGCTGGTTGATAATTTCATATTTCTGCTGGAAGAGCTGGTAGGCTCCTGTAAGCATGTTTTTGAAACAAATCCCATCTATTGTATTATACATTATTCATTTCCCCCATCATTTGGCACTTTCAAAGATAATTCCCGTCAATCCCGGTCCCAGATAAGATGCCAAAACAGGTGTACCGGTGGAAAGAGTGACCTCAATGTCCGGATATTCCTCCTGGATCCTGGTCATGAGCGCCCTGCCTCCTTCTTCGTTTTCGATATGGACGATGCCGATGCGTTTGCAGGGTGAATTTTTATGGAGATAATCAATCATGGCAGCAGCCGCTTTCTTCTCGGTGCGCACCTTGGCAAGCACATCCACCTCATTGCTGTCATTCAAATAAATGACCGGCTTGATTTTCAGGATGCTGCCGATGAGCCCGGCTGCCTTGCCTACCCGGCCGCCGCGGCGGAGATAATCCAGGGTTGGCACGGTAAAGGTAGTCCGCATCAGGGAAGCGGACTCCTGAAGGCCTTTGCTGATTTCCTCAAAGGAAAGCCCCTGGTCAATGAAATCCATGGCATCCTCCAGGATTTCCATCATGCCGATGGCGGTGGTGCGGGAATTGATGACGGTAATGTCCTTCCTGCCCGACTGGCGCGCGGCAAGAACGGCACCGTTATAGGTACCGCTGACGCCGGAGGTAATGCAGATGACAATGACCGGGTCCTCCTTGGGGAGGGACTCGAACATTTTTAAGAAATCGCCGGTGCTGGGCTGGCTGGTGGGAACCGCCTTCTTTGTGCTTTCGGAATAATCAATCACCTGTTCAATGGTGGCTTCATTTTCCGGCACATATTCCCCGTTCACCGAAATAAAAAGAGGAATCACATGAACATTTGGGTGCTGCTCCAGGAAATCCTTCGGAACAGCAGCCGTACTGTCTACAACTAGCTGAATCATTGGCTAACAGTCCTTCCTGTTATTATTGTTTTTGTGCTTTACGCTGCGCTTTTCTTTCGGCTTTTCTTTCGTCAAACTCTTTCAAAAGCTGCTTGTAATCATCGTCATCATAGCCATTGGTAGCCAGCATGTATTCCTTAATCTTCTTACGCTGCAGAGCCACATTCATGGCAGATAATTCAAAGGGATCCAGTGAAATCCGGGCCAGCATTTCCCCGGTGGAAGAATAGCCCACAATGCCTTCTCCCAAAAGGTCCACCAGCTTCTCCCGCTTCACCACTTCGCAGAAGGTGCGGAAAAACTTCTCCGCCTCTTTGATCATCCTGTCCCGGATGCGTTTGTACTCCTCCGCCTTGTCTGCGGGAATCCTGAATCCATCAATTTCAACATATTTATCGGGTAAGTTAAACATAATATCTCCTGTAATTCCACATATTTATCCACTATATTTAACTATATCGCCCTCAGCACTTTTGGTCAAGTTTTTATGTGAAATTAGTGTGAAATTGTATAAGAAGGGGCCGCAATGGTTCAGCGCCCTTTGGGCGCTGAAGGTTCTTAGGGTTCTTAAGATTCTCAGGTTTGACAGACGCTGCGCGTCTGAGGGTTGTGGTATCGCCCTGCGGTGCACAGCGAACATGATTTGAAGGAGCGCCAGCGACGCACAAATCATAGTGAGTCGTTTCCCCTTTAGGGGGCGATGAGTATATAGTCAGCATTACGGGACTGCCTCCCGCCGGACAATGCGCAAGTCGGCCAAAGTTGGCTCTTAGCCTGCACATTAAAGGGCCTTCCTTTTATTTGGCCGACCGACCATCCTGAGTGACAGCGAAGGATTTCGGTACGTACCGACTGAGAATCCGGTGACACACTTCCCAGCGGCCCGCAGGGCGGTTGGCTTGTTTTCTATCGCCCTAAAAGACGGTTGTTTGGTTTTATCATGCTGGCGCCTTCTATTATCTAAAGGCGCCCACCACCCCCTCGGCCCCATAGGGGCCGTCAAACCTAGCCCATCGGCCTAGCGCCCTTTAATAATTTACGAAACTGGATTGAGATTCTCTTGTTATGTATTCCA
>ENA-ORCP01000116-ORCP01000116.1-human-gut-metagenome-genome-assembly--contig:-NODE-116-length-62292-cov-10.966471_pt1 | contig 62292 bp, 58 predicted proteins | sample MGYA00242990_ERZ507991 | MGnify/ENA primary metagenome ERZ507991 (study PRJEB26167, sample SAMN06115496) | human gut metagenome | host: Homo sapiens | place: China:Henan | collected 2015-05-07... | reverse complement strand
GATGCCTGCCGTGAGGCCAAGATGCTGATGCTGGCTTCCGGCAACCTGCTGAAGCCCTCTGACGGCGCACCTGTTACTGTTCCTACTCAGGATATGATCCTGGGCAGCTACTACCTGACCACCGTTCGTGAGAACGAAGAGGGTGCAGGCAAGATCTTCCGTGATGAGAACGAGGCCCTGATGGCCTACGCAGAGCACGTTGTGACCCTGCACGCTCCCATCAAGGTCCGCCGCACCATGGTCATTGACGGTGTGGAGCGCACCGGTCTGGTGGATGCCACCGTCGGCCGGATCATCTTCAATAACCCCGTTCCTCAGAACCTGGGTTATATCGACCGCACCGACCCGGAGCACTGGCTGGAGTATGAGGTCAGCTTCCGCGTGACCAAAAAGACCCTGCCCGACATCATTTCCCGCTGCATGACCCGCAATGGCACCCGTGCCTGCGCAAAGATGCTGGACTCCATCAAGGCTCAGGGCTATAAGTACTCCACCCTGTCTGCAATCTCTGTTGCTGTGTGTGACGCTGTCATTCCTCCGCAGAAGGACGAGCTGATCGCTGACGCGGATAAGCAGGTCTCTCAGGTCAACAAGCTGTTCAACCGCGGCCTGATCTCTGAGAACGAGCGTTACACCCAGACCATCAACATCTGGCAGGCAACCACCGATAAGGTCTCCAAAGCTCTGGCAGCCAACCTGCCCAAGGACAACGAGATCTTTATGATGGCTGATTCCGGTGCGCGTGGTTCTATGAACCAGATCAAGCAGCTGGCCGGCATGCGCGGCCTGCTGGCCAACACCGCAGGTAAGACCATCGAGATGCCCATTCGTGCAAACTACCGCGAAGGTCTGAACATTCTGGAATATTTCGTTTCTGCCCGTGGCGCTCGTAAGGGTCTGGCCGATACCGCTCTGCGTACCGCTGACTCCGGCTACCTGACCCGCCGCATGGTCGATGTTTCTCAGGAGGTCATCGTCCGTGAGATCGACTGCGGCACCACCGACGGCCTGTGGGTCTCTGAGATCCACGAGGGCAAGGAGAAGATCGAGAGCTTCCGTGAGCGTATCATCGGTCGTTACGCCGTGGGCGATGTGATCAACCCCGTCACCGGCGAGGTCATCGTACCTGAGGGCAAGATGATCGACCTGTACGATGCCAACGACATCGAGGCTGCAGGCATCACCAAGCTGAAGATCCGCAGCCTGCTGACCTGCCGCGCCAAGGTGGGTGTCTGTGCACACTGCTACGGCAGTGATATGGCAAACGGTGAGCCCGTCCAGCTGGGTGAGTCCATCGGTGTCATCGCAGCAGAGTCCATCGGCGAGCCCGGTACCCAGCTGACCATGCGTACCTTCCATACCGGCGGTATCGCATCTGCTGAGGATATTACCCAGGGTCTTCCCCGTGTTGAGGAGCTGTTCGAGAGCCGCCGTCCCAAGAGCATGGCCATTATGAGCGAGATCTCCGGTGTTGTCTCTCAGGATGACACCAAAAAGAACGTCGTCATCAAGGTCACCGGCAAGGACGAGAACGGTGCCGAGGTGGTGAAGAGCTACTCCATCCCCTTCACCCAGCATGCACGTGTCATGCCCGGCGATCGTGTGGAGAAGGGCGACATCATCACCCGCGAAGGTGTTCTGTATCCCCAGGATATCCTGGCCATCAAGGGTCTGAGCGATGTGCAGAACTACCTGATCAGCGAAGTCCAGAAGGTCTACCGTCTGCAGGGCGTTGAGATCAACGATAAGCATATCGAGGTCATCGTCCGTCAGATGTGCCGCAAGGTCCGCGTGACCGACTCCGGCTCCTCCGACCTGATCGGCGGTGCACTGGCAAACCGTCTGGAAGTTGAGAACATCAACGCCGAGCTGCAGAAGCGCATTGATGACGGTGAAGAGGGCATCAAGCTGGTCGAGTATCAGCAGGTGCTGCTGGGCATCACCAAGGCTGCCCTGGCAAACGAGTCCTTCCTGTCTGCCGCATCCTTCCAGGAGACCACCCGTGTCCTGACCGAAGCCGCCATCAAGGGCAAGGTTGACCCGCTGGCCGGCCTGAAGGAGAATGTCATCATCGGTAAGCTGATCCCCGCTGGTACCGGTCTGCCGGAGGTGCGTGAGGATCTGAAGCGCCGTGAGCAGGAGCGCGACGAGGCTGTTGCCGCTGAGCTGGCTGCAGCAAACCAGCAGTAAAACTCTGTCTGCCCGGAACTGAATCGATCCATGAGCCGCCTTTCCCTGAACGCAGGGGAGGGCGGCTTTTTTGATTTGAAACTCCCTCCGTCATTGCTTCGCAATGCCACCTCCCTCTGGGAGGGAGGCCTGCCTGGCCCGAAGCAGGGGAAAGGCCCCCTCTGAGAGGGGGCTGTCTGCGCAGCAGGCTGAAGGAGTAAAGGAAAAATCAGCGGCTGAGTCCTTCGGCGAATAAAACAAAAAAATATTGGAAAAACTGTTGACATTCCTAATCAAAACGAGTATTATATAACTGTTGCGCGTCCCCATAGGGGAAGTGCGGCTAAAAAGTCGGAAAATATCCGATGTTCACTATTAAGAAAGGAGAAACAAAATGCCTACTTTTAACCAGCTTGTACGCAAAGGCCGTGAGGTCCTGGTTACCAAGAGCACCGCTCCCGCCCTGCAGAAGACTTATAACTCTCAGAAGAAGCAGTACTCTGATCTGAGCAGCCCCCAGAAGCGTGGTGTCTGCACTGCAGTTCGTACCATGACCCCCAAGAAGCCTAACTCTGCTCTGCGTAAGGTTGCCCGTGTCCGCCTCACGAATGGTATCGAGGTCACCTCTTACATTCCCGGTATCGGCCATAACCTGCAGGAGCACAGCGTTGTTCTGATCCGCGGCGGTCGTGTCAAGGATCTGCCCGGTGTCCGTTACCACATCATCCGTGGTACGCTGGATACCCAGGGTGTTGCGAACCGTAACCAGGCCCGCAGCAAATACGGTGCTAAGCGCCCCAAGGCCGGTGCCAAGAAGTAAGGAAACATCTTTTCGCCATAAAATAGGCCAACGCCTTTTTTGTGGCACAACGGGAGTTTCTTAACTTTCGAGTACCGATGATATCATTTATGTGAAGGAGGGAAGAAAGATGCCCAGAAGAGGTAATGTCGCGAAACGCGAAGTTCTGGCCGATCCTATTTACAATTCCAAGGTTGTCACCCGCCTGGTCAACTACATCATGCTGGATGGCAAGAAAGGTGTTGCTCAGGAGATCGTTTACGATGCATTCAACATCGTGAAGGAAAAGACCGGCAACGACCCGCTCGAGATGTTCGAGAAGGCTATGGAGAACATCATGCCTAACCTCGAGTGCAAGACCCGCCGTGTCGGCGGCGCTAACTACCAGGTTCCCCTGGAGGTCAGCCCCGCTCGCCGCGAGACCCTCGGTCTGCGCTGGCTGACTGCTTACAGCCGCGCCCGTGGCGAGAAGACCATGTCTGCTCGTCTGGCTGCTGAGATCATCGACGCCACCAACGGTGTCGGCGCTTCTGTCAAGAAGCGCGAGGATACGCACAAGATGGCCGAGGCCAACAAGGCTTTTGCCCACTATCGTTATTGATTCGCTGTCGAGGAGGTTTAAGCCATGGCTACGCCGAGAGATGTATCTCTTGCAATGACCCGTAATATCGGTATCATGGCCCACATCGACGCAGGTAAGACCACCACCACCGAGCGTATCCTGTACTACACCGGTATCAACCATAAGATCGGTGAAGTTCATGACGGCGCTGCTACGATGGACTGGATGGAACAGGAGCAGGAGCGTGGTATCACCATCACCTCCGCTGCTACCACCTGCTATTGGAGCCATACCGAGACCCAGCACGATCCGGCTCTCTTCAAGAAGAACCGTCATCGTATCAACATCATCGACACCCCGGGCCACGTTGACTTCACCGTTGAGGTTCAGCGTTCCCTGCGCGTTCTGGACGGTTCTGTTACCGTTCTGGCCGCTAAGGGCGGTGTTGAGCCGCAGTCTGAGACCGTTTGGCGTCAGGCTGACGAGTACAAGGTTCCCCGCATGGTCTACGTCAACAAGATGGATACCATGGGTGCCGATTTCTACCGCTGCGTTCAGATGCTCCATGATCGTCTGCACGCAAACGGTGTGCCCATCCAGCTGCCCGTTGGTCAGGAGGATACCTTCAAGGGTATTATCGACCTGATCGATATGCAGGCTGACATCTACTATGATGACATGGGCAATGACGTCCGCGTTGAGCCTATCCCTGAGGATATGCAGGAGAAGGCCCAGGAGTACCATGACAAGCTGATCGAGGCTGTTGCTGAGACCGACGAAGAGCTGATGATGAAGTACCTGGAAGGCGAAGAGCTGACCAAGGAAGAAATCAAGGCTGCTCTGCGTAAGGCTACCATCTCCAACGAGATCGTGCCTGTTGTCTGCGGCTCCTCCTACAAGAACCGCGGCGTTCAGAAGCTGCTGGATGCCATTGTTGACTACATGCCGGCTCCTACCGACGTTGCAGCCATCAAGGGCACCAACCCCGAGACCGGCGAGGAGGAGGATCGTATCTCCTCCGACGACCAGCCGTTCGCAGCTCTGGCCTTCAAGATCATGACTGACCCGTATGTCGGTAAGCTCTGCTTCTTCCGTGTGTACTCCGGTACGCTGGACGCAGGCACCACCGTCTACAACTCTGTCAAGGATAACAACGAGCGTATCGGCCGTATCCTGCAGATGCACGCCAACAACCGTAAGGACATCGACACCGTTTACGCGGGCGATATTGCGGCTGCTGTCGGCCTGAAGAATACCACCACCGGTGACACGCTGTGCGATGAGAAGCACCCCATCATTCTGGAGTCCATGAACTTCCCGGAGCCTGTTATCCGCGTTGCCATCGAGCCCAAGACCAAGGCCGGCTCTGAGAAGATGGGCATTGCGCTGGCAAAGCTCGCTGAAGAGGATCCGACCTTCCGCACCTGGACCGATGAAGAGACCGGTCAGACCATCATCGCCGGTATGGGCGAGCTCCATCTGGAGATCATCGTCGACCGTCTGCTCCGCGAGTTCAAGGTCGAGGCCAACGTTGGTGCTCCCCAGGTTGCTTACCGCGAGACCATTCGCAAGGAAGCCAACCAGGAGACCAAGTACGCCCGCCAGTCTGGTGGTAAGGGCCAGTATGGTCATGTTAAGATCAAGCTGGAGCCCAACCCCGGCAAGGGTTACGAGTTCGTCAACGGCGTCGTTGGCGGCGCTATCCCGAAGGAATATATCCCCGCTGTTGACAATGGTATCCAGGGCGCGATGAAGTCCGGCGTTCTCGCTGGCTATCCCGTCGTTGATGTCAAGGTCACCCTGTGGGATGGTTCTTATCATGAGGTCGACTCCTCTGAAATGGCGTTCTCCATCGCCGGTTCTATGGCATTCAAGGATGCTATGAAGAAGTGCGATCCCGTCATCATGGAGCCCATCATGAAGGTCAACGTTATCGTGCCTGATGAGTACATGGGCAACGTTATCGGCGACCTGAACAGCCGCCGCGGCCAGATCACCAACCAGGAGTCTCAGGACGGTACCGCCCGCGTGACTGCTATGGTTCCTCTGTCCGAGATGTTCGGCTACGCCACCGACCTGCGTTCCAAGACCCAGGGCCGTGGCCAGTACTCCATGGAGCCTGATGAGTACCAGCAGGTTCCCAAGAGCGTTGCCGACAAGATCATGGCCGAGCGCGCTCACAAAGTGTAATTTTTAAGTCATACTTCATAAATTATACTTGCAATTTCTCTTTAAATTTTGTATGATAGTCTTACGCAAGACTACCAATATGTTTTAATTAAAGGAGGACACTTTCAATGGCTGAAAAGGAAAAATTTGACCGCTCTTTGGAGCACGTCAACATTGGTACCATTGGTCACGTTGACCATGGTAAGACTACCCTGACCGCTGCCATCACCAAGACTCTGGCTCTGAAGGGCGACGCCGACTTCATGGATTACTCCAGCATCGACAAGGCTCCCGAGGAGAAGGCTCGTGGTATCACGATCAACACCGCTCACGTTGAGTACCACACCGAGAAGCGTCACTACGCCCACGTTGACTGCCCGGGCCATGCTGACTACATCAAGAACATGATCACCGGTGCTGCTCAGATGGACGGCGCTATCCTGGTCGTCGCTGCTACCGATGGTCCCATGCCCCAGACCCGTGAGCACATCCTGCTCGCCCGTCAGGTCGGCGTGCCCAAGATCGTTGTCTTCATGAACAAGTGCGACATGGTCGACGACGAGGAGCTGCTGGATCTGGTCGAGATGGAGATCCGTGAGCTGCTGAGCGAGTACGACTTCGATGGCGACAACACCCCCATCATCCGTGGTTCTGCTCTGAAGGCTCTGGAGTCCACCAGCACCGATCCTAACGCCCCCGAGTACAAGTGCATTTGGGAGCTGATGGACGCTGTTGACAGCTACATCCCCACTCCTGACCGTGCTGCTGACAAGCCCTTCCTGATGCCCGTTGAGGACGTCATGACCATTTCTGGCCGTGGCACCGTCGCCACCGGTCGTGTCGAGCGTGGTACTGCCCACGTTGGCGACCAGATGGAGATCGTCGGTATCAAGGAAGAGAAGATGACCACCACCATCACCGGCCTGGAGATGTTCCGCAAGAGCCTGGAGTTCGCTCAGGCTGGCGACAACATCGGCGCCCTGCTGCGTGGTGTTGACCGCGACCAAATCGAGCGTGGCCAGTGCCTGTGCCAGCCCGGTTCTGTTCACCCCCACACCACCTTCGACGGCCACGTTTACGTCCTGAAGAAGGAAGAGGGCGGCCGTCACACCCCGTTCTTCAACAACTATCGTCCTCAGTTCTACTTCCGCACCACCGACGTTACCGGCATCATCACCCTGCCCGAGGGCACTGAGATGTGCATGCCCGGCGACAACGTCGATATGCACGTTGAGCTGATCACCCCCGTCGCCATGGAAGAGGGCCTGCGTTTCGCTATCCGCGAGGGCGGCCACACCGTTGGTTCCGGCGTTGTTTCCAAAATCGAGAAGTAATTTCTTGCTCTGAAAAGCAATACTAAGGGTGCTGTCCGTAAGGGCAGCGCCCTTTTTTGTATTGGAAACCGATGCTTGTAGGGGGCGGCGTCCTCGACGCCCCGCAGAGGGGACAAGCTCCCTCCCTGCAATAGAACACATCCCTCTGCGTTTGTGCACCATCCACAAACGCAGAGGGATTTTTTTGCGGAAAAAGTCAAATAAATCCTATAAACCTATTGACATTCTAGGTAAATGGGTATATTATACAGGCATCGGGTTTGAACAAATGCAAACCAAAAACCAGAAAGGGGAACGCTGCCATGTCTGCTATGTGTTGTTGTCGTATGTACTGTCACCGGGCATGGTCTATGGGGCGCACCAGCACCCCTATGTGTTGAACCTGACCTTCGTCCGGGAACTTTCGTTACGAAAGCCCGGATTTTTTTGTACCCAAATTTGTTCATGACCCGATAGGGAAGGGGAGACTTTCGTGGATTGGAATGTGATCGCACAATACCTGCCACTGTACAAAAAGGCCGCGTGGCTGACCCTGCGCCTTGGCCTGGCAGGCATCGTGATCGCAATAGTCGTCGGGCTGGTCTGTGCGCTGGTCCAGTATTACAAGGTGCCTGTGCTGCGCCGCATCGTGGGGGCCTACATCGAGCTCAGCCGCAATACGCCGTTGCTGGTGCAACTGTTCTTTATCTATTATGGCCTGCCGAAAATCGGCATCAAGACCAACGCCGAAATCTGCGGAATTGCGGGTCTGGCGTTCCTGGGCGGCAGCTACATGGCGGAGGCGTTCCGCAGCGGGTTGGAATCCATTGAGCCGATTCAGACCGAGAGCGCCATGAGCCTGGGCATGGACCACGCGCAGACGATGCGTTACATCATCTTGCCGCAGGCTATGTCCATCAGTGTGCCGGCGTTCGTCGCCAACGTCATTTTCCTGCTGAAGGAGACCAGCGTGTTCAGCGCCATCAGCCTGATGGACCTGATGTTCACCGCGAAAGACCTCATCGGCCTGTACTACAAAACCACCGAGTGCCTGTTCCTGCTGGTGGTCTTTTACCTGCTGATTCTGCTGCCGGTGTCGCTGCTGGGCAGTTGGCTGGAAAGGAGGCTGCGCTATGCCGGATTTGGGGCTTAACGTACTGCTCAAGGGCAAAAACGCGGCCCGCCTGCTGGGTGGCCTGTGGGTGGCCCTGCGCATCAGCCTGATTTCCGTCGTCATCAGCATCCCGCTGGGCATCCTGCTGGGCGTGCTGATGAGCGGCAAGAATCCCATCGTCAAAGCTATTCTCCGCGTGTATCTGGAAATCATCCGCATCATGCCGCAGATGGTGCTGCTGTTCCTCGTGTTCTTTGGCACCACCCGCGCCTGGGGGTGGGACCTCTCGGGCGAGACAGCGTCCATCATCGTTTTTGTGCTGTGGGGCACAGCGGAGATGAGCGACCTTGTGCGCGGGGCGCTGATCTCCATTCCCAAGCACCAATACGAGAGCAGCGAGGCGCTGGGCCTGACGAAGGGTCAGACCTACCTGTACATCATCATCCCGCAGACGGTGCGCCGCCTGATCCCACTGAGCATCAACCTCATCACCCGCATGATCAAAACCACCAGCCTGGTGCTGATGATCGGTGTCGTCGAGGTGCTGAAGGTCGCACAGCAGATTATTGAAGCCAACCGTATGTCCAGCCCGAACGCTGCGTTTGGCATCTACCTGGTGGTGTTCCTGCTGTATTTCCTGGCCTGCTGGCCCATCAGCCTGCTGGCATCGTACTTAGAGAAAAAGTGGAGGTAAAAAACCATGGCAGAACCAATTTTGACTGTGGAGCATCTTGTCAAGGGCTATGGTGAAAATACCGTTCTGGACGATGTCAGCCTGGCTGTCCGCCCCGGTGAAGTCATTGTGGTCGTCGGCCCCAGCGGCTGCGGAAAAAGTACGCTGCTGCGGTGCATCAACGCCCTGGAACCTACCCAGAGCGGCCGCGTGCGGCTGGGCAACGAGACGGTTGCCTACGGCGGCAAGGGACTTACCAGCCTGCGGCAGCGCATTGGCATGGTGTTCCAAAGCTATGAACTGTTCCCGCACCTGACTGTGCTGGACAACGTGATGCTGGCCCCCCAAAAGGTGGCCAAGCGCCCGAAAGCCGAGGTGCAGCAGGAGGCCGAGGCCCTGCTGGACCGCGTAGGTCTGCTGGGCAAGGCCAAGAGCTACCCGCGTGAGCTGTCCGGCGGCCAGAAGCAGCGCGTCGCCATTGTCCGTGCGCTGGCTATGCACCCCGAGATTTTGCTGTTCGACGAGGTGACGGCCGCCCTGGACCCCGAGATGGTTCGCGAGGTGCTGGACGTCATGTTGGATCTTGCGAAGCAGGGCCGCACGATGATCATTGTCACCCACGAAATGCAGTTTGCCCGCGCGATCGCCGACCGGGTCATCTTCCTGGACGGCGGCAAAATTGTAGAGGAAGGCACGCCGGAGGAGTTCTTCGACCACCCCAAGACCGAGCGCGCCCAGAAGTTCTTGCGGACCTTCACGTTTGACAGCGTGAAGTGAAAATCGTTGTAGGGCGGGGTACTCTCACCCCGCCGCACATAGAGAAAAGTATATAAAGGTTAAAAGGAGTGTACCATCATGAAAAAGTTTACCAAAGTGACCGCTGCGGCATTGGCCGCGACCCTCAGCCTGTCCCTGGCCGCCTGCGGCAGCAGCGCCAGCACCGATGCAGCCTCCACCGCATCCGCTGACGGCGTTGTCTACCGCACGCTGGACGAGATCAAGGCCGACGGTACCATCAACATCGGCGTTTTCTCCGACAAGAACCCGTTCGGCTACGTTGATGAGAACGGCGAGTATCAGGGCTACGACATCTACTTCGGCAACCGCCTGGCCGAGGACCTCGGCGTAAAGGTCAACTACGTCTCCACCGAGGCCGCCAACCGCATTGAGTACCTGCAGACAGGCAAGGTGGACGTCATCCTGGCAAACTTCACCGTCACGCCGGAGCGTGCCGAGGAAGTGGATTTTGCGCTGCCATACATGAATGTCGCGCTGGGCGTTGTCTCCCCGGATTCCAGCGTCGTCACCACGCTGGACAACTGGAACGCCGATGACCAGATGATCGTCATTTCCGGCACCACCGCCGAGACCTATCTGACCCAGAACTACCCCGACATCCCGCTGCAGAAGTACGATTCCTACGCCACCGCCAAGAGCGCCCTTGAGAACGGCGGCGTGGCCTGGGCCAACGATAACACCGAGGTCATCGCCTTCGCAAAGCAGAACCCCGGCTACACCGTCGGTATTCCCTCTCTGGGCAGCCAGGATACCATCGCCCCGGCCGTCAGCAAGGGCAACGAGACGCTGCTGAACGCCATCAACGACGAGATCAAGGCCCTGGGAGAGGAGAACTTCTTCCACAAGGACTATGAGGCGACCCTTGTTGACACCTATGGCACCGACTACGAGAACAGCCTTGTTGTCGAGGGCGGCGTGACGAGCGCCAACTAAATAAGGCTTCTCCCAAGGGAGAAGCTGTCCGCGAAGCGGACTGATGAGGGGCAGGCTTGCCAGGCAACCTTTGAATGGGATGCAGCCGCAAGCTCGCCCCTCATCCGGCCCTGCGGGGCCACCTTCCCCCAAAGGGGAAGGCATAAAGAAAAGCGGCAGACTATGCACGGTCTGCCGCTTTTTCTATACAGGCTATTCTACCCCAAATTCAGCCTTTACGCGGGCCAGCATCTCCCGCTGGGCGTTGGCCTCGGTGTCGTTGTCCACGCTGCCAAAGGCACGCTGGGCGGCGCTGCCGGGGCCGGTGGAGCCGTACTCGCCGAAGCGGGCAGTCTTTTCGTTCTCGGGGTCACGCCAGTTGTCCCAGCCGTCGGTGCAGACTTCGTCGCTCAACACGCAGTCCAGCCAGTAGCAGGCCGCGTCAGCCCGCCAGGGGCGGCCCAGATAGACGCTGCCGGGCGCGGCGCTGCCCTGTACGGTGCAGTTCACAAACAGGTAGCCGGGCTTGCCAGCGGGCGTGCTGGGGGCTGTGATGTAGCAGGTGCCGGTGGCGTGGTGCCACGGCTCAATGCGGCAGCGGTCAAACACCGCGTTCGCGCCGCCGAAGATAAAGTCGATGTTGCCACGGATCGTGCAGTTCTTGTAATACTGCACGGTGTCCAGCCGGGGCGCGTTTTCCCGCGGGCCGCGGAAGCCGTGCTCCTCCCGCTCTTTCAGGGGCAGGGGAGCAGTGAACAATGTATCCTGGTTGCCGTAAAGGTTCACGTCCTCCATCAGCACGCGGCTGGCGTCGGCGTAGACCGCCAGCGCCTGCCCTGCCTTTGCACCATCCCCGGCATTGTTCTGCACGGTCAGGTTGCGCACAACGGCCCTGCCGCCGCCCAGAAACAGCGTTTCACTGCGGAAGGTTCCGGTCTTACTCTCGCCCGGCCAGGGATCACGGCCGCCCACAGAGGCTGTGAGTACGGTCGCGTTGCGGTACTCGCCCTCGATGATATAGTCGGCCAGTTCAATAAAGGGCCGTTCCTCATAGATACCGTGCTTGATGTAGAACCGTACCGGCTCATTGGGCGTATCGGCACAAGCGGCCACGGCGTCGGTCAGCGTGCGGTAATCGCCGGTGCCGCCCTCGTCCACTACCAGTGTTTTTCTCTGGATGTCAGCCATCAAAAGAATCCTTTCATAAATGCAATGTCGCTAGCCGCGCGGGCGGGTACGGCTTCTTCGCGCAGCACCGGCAGGGTGGCCTGGGGCAGTTGGCGCAGCATGGCGAAGGCCCCGGTGTAGTCGGTGCGGCTTTCTTCCAGGCTCGTGTGCAGCAGGCCGCCCTCGGCGTCAAACGCCTGGCCTTTGAAGTGTACGGCGACGATTTCCTCGCCCAGCAACTCACCCATGTCGTTCCAGATGCGGGCCTGTTCGTGCACGTTCTCGGCGTTGACAAGGTTGCTCATGTCAAAGATGACTTTCAAGTTCGGGCTGCGCATCGTGTCCAGAATATGCCGCGTGGCGGCGGGGGAGTTCATGCTGTGCAGCGTCACAGGCTCAATGCCCACCGTGACGCCCAGTTCCTCCGCCGTGGGCAGAATCTCAGCCAGGCTGCGGCAAAGCAGTTCCTGGGCTTCCTCGCGGGTCGTACCAGCGGGCTGCTTGGACATGGCGGTCGTCTCCGTGCCAATGCATCCGGCCCCCAGCGCCTTGCAGACGGCCAGCTGGCTCTTGAAATCTGCCGCGTTCTGCAAGCGGCTCTCATCGTTGATGGCAAGCTCCACATAGGTGCCCAGCACGGCCACCTGGATGCTGTGTGCTTTCTCGGCGGCAATAGTGTCGGCCACCAGCGCGTCGGTCACGTCGGCATAGCTCTTGACTGTAGGCACGCACTTTTTGTAGGCCAGCTGTACGGCGGCAAAACCGTCGGCAGAGACCTTGGCAAACAGTTCGTCTGGCGTGCCCTTGCCGTAGTCATGCAGGCGGGCACCCACGATAAATTTCGGCATACAAACCCCTCCTTACTGTTTTTGGGCGGCCAGGATCTCCGTGTAGGCCAGCAGCAGCGGGCCTACGCCCTTGGCGTCGTTTTCCACGATCGGCTCACTGAAATAGTAGGCCAGGCTGCCGTCACGGCGGGTCGCACCGCCAAGACCTGCCACCAGGCAGATCCCGCTCAACTGCAGCGCACCGTCCGCGCCCACGCCCAGGTGGCGGTCACAGGTGCCGTAGAAGGCCTTCTCGCCGTAGGCGGCATAGCGCTTAGGCAGGTAGCCCAGCCGCACGCCCTTGAGCACCGCGTAGGCAAACAGCGCACTGCCGGAGGTCTCCAGGTAGTTGCCCTCGACGCCGGCCTTGTCAATGACCTGCCAGAACATACCGCTCTCGGCGTCCTGAAACGCGATCATTGCGTCCACGGCGTCCTTCAGCATCGACATGATGGCGCGATACTCGTAGTACAGCATTTCGTCCATGCGTTCCAGCACATCCACCATCGCCACCAGGAACCACCCCATGGCGCGTAGCCAGAAGTTGGCGCTGCAGCCGGTGACGGGGTCGGCCCAGTACATTTCGCGGCTCTCGTCGTAGCCGTGGTAGTACAGGCCGGTCTTGGAATCCTTCATGTGCTTCTGGATGTTCATGAACTGCTTGTAGCTGTCAATGCAGCCGTGCATCCCGTTGCAGCGGGTCTCGTACTCCATGTAGAAGGGCTGGGCCATGTAGGTGCCGTCCAGCCAGACCTGGTTAGGGTAGATTTTTTTGTGCCAGAAGTTGCCTTCCTTGGTGCGGGGCTGGGTCTCCAACTGGCCGCGTATCGTTTCAATCGCGTCGCGGTAGCGCTGGTCGCCGGTCAGGTCGTAGAGGGTAAACAGGTTCTTGCCCTGGTTAACATTGTCCAGGTTGTATTCCTCAGGGTCATAGGTCTCAATGAGGCCGTGATCCTTGACGAAGTAATCGAGAAAATTCTTGGAGAAGGTCAAAAACTTCTCGTCACCGGTGGTCTTGTACAGGCTCAGGCAGGCGGTGATCATGCAGCCGTCGATGTAGTTCCACTTATTGGGTTTGCCGCTGCGCACTTTTTCAATGTTCCACAGCGGGGCCTCGGCGGTGGAACCGGCAATCAGGTAGTCCACATAATGGCCCAGGGTGGACAGGATTTCTTCGTGGGTCATGGCTTAGTCCTCCTCATAGCTGTCTACGTGGGTGAATTGCAGGCGCTCGCCCTCGTAGCCGGTGATTTCAACGTTGTGCAGCTCAATCTTGCGCACATTTTCGGCGTGGATGCCCACCTTGCAGCTGGCATCCGCACCACACATCATGGCAGCCTGGCCCGCCTTGGCGTCGGGCGCAAAGCTGATCTTCACATTGCGCATCTTTACGCCGCCGATGGGCTGCTCCGGCAGGCCGCTGAACCAGCAGCCCGCGTACTGGGCATCGGTGGCAGTGATGTTCTCCATTTCCAGCGTGCCCAGTGTCGGGGTCATCTCATCCACCGGCAGCGGGTCGTGGGTCTGTACATAGTCGCTGCGGCCGTCCGGGTCGCAAAAATAGAACATATTGATGACAAAGGGCGTCAGCACGCCGTCCATAACGACGTCGCGGAACACCAGCCCGTCAATGACGGCATACTTGCCACGCCCACGGCGGGTCTTGACGCGCAGGCCGCGGTCAGTGTGATCCATCAGGCACTGGGTAACGGTGACATTCTTGACGCCGCCGCTCATCTCACTGCCAATGACCAGGCCGCCGTGGCCGCGGCTCAGGCAGCAGTTGCGGATGACAACATTCTCGCAGGGGATATGGCGCTTCATCCCTAAGAACAGCTTGCTGGATTTCAGCGCAATGCAGTCGTCGCCCACATGGATATGGTTGCCGATGATATTGACATTCTTGCAGCTCTCGGGGTCGATGCCGTCAGTGTTAGGGCTGCTGGAGCTGTTGCGGATGCGGATGTTCAGAATGTCCACATTCTCCGAGTAGGTCGGGTGGATGGTCCAAGAGTAGCTGTTGCAGACCTGCACGCCGTGCAGCACCACGTTTTTGGCGCCGCTTGTAAAGAACAGACGGGGGCGGTAGGCAATATTCTTCTTCTTCGGGTTCTGGTACCAGTCGCCGTTCTGGGCGTTGGCGTCAATCGTGCCCTCGCCGGTGATGGTCACATTCTCGCCGTTGATGACGTTGATAAGCCCCGCAAAGCTGTCCAGGGGATTGCCCTCCCACAGGGCCAGGTAGTGCTCATCCCTTTCGTTGTGGCAGGGGAGGAGACCGGGCAAAATCGGATAGTCGGTGCGCTTGGTGCCGCCCAGCAGCGTGCAGCCTTTTTCGAGGTAGAGCGTCGTGTTGCTCTGCAGGAACAGGCTCTGGGTGCGGTAAGTACCGGCGGGCACATAGACCGTGCCGCCGACTGGGCAGGTGGACAGCGCCGCCTGCAATTTGGCAGTGTTGTCGGTCACGCCGTCCGCCACCAGGCCGTAGCGGCTGGCATCCACAAAGAAGCTCTCCTCGGCGGTGGTAAATTCCAGCGTATCGGTCACACCGTCGATGGTGACGGCTACCGTGTAGCTGCGGCCCGGCTCCAAGGAATAGAGCGAGAAAACGTTGGTGTCACCATCATAGACAGCATCACCATCCAGGGCAACCGTGTAAGGAGCCGGTGCGCGGTAGCAGCCGGAATTGACCAACTCAAATACCGCACTGCGCGCCATAGAACGTACAAGCGTGATTTTCATGTGAAAACCCCCAAATGATAAAAATTTGTATAAAAATAGTTTGAAAAACAGCAAAAATTGTGCTATTCTAGTAAATAGAACAAGAACCAATCGCCGGGCGCATGGCACCGCGGCAGCAAGGAGCAAGCGTTATGGTTTCGGAATATGTCTACTCGCCCCATGTGGACTTTTTTATTGACCGCGTTGACCGCGATACCGGCTACGAGATGGCCAGTTTCCATATCCACCATAAGTATGAGATTTACTATGAGATCGAGGGCAGCCGCCGCTATTTTATCGAAGATGCCGCCTACATCGTCAACGCAGGCTGTGTTGTGCTGATTGGCGAGAACCAGATTCACAAGACTGCCTCGCTGGGGGACACGGCCTCCAGCCGCATTGTTGTGAACTTCAGCCGGGAATACCTGGGCAAAATCACCGACATATTCCCGGAGGTGGATTTCTTCTCGTTCTTGAACGAGGAGCACAACCATCTGCTCTCCAACATCACGGTCAAGCAGCAGAACCATATTCACAATCTATTGCAGCAGCTGCTGGTTTTGCAGGAAGAAACCTCCCCGGAGTCCGACGCCATGCGCAAAATGCTGTTAGCCACGCTTTTGCTGGAACTCAAGGACCTCTGCCGCCAGCAGCAGGAGCAGGGCGGCGAGAACGGCCGCGTCAGCAACCATATCGTGGACCAAATTCAAGCCTACATCGCCGAGCATTACGCCGAGAAGCTGACCCTGACCGGCATTGCCAGCCAGTTCTATATCAGCCCCTACTACCTGAGCAGACTCTTCAAAAAGTCCATCAACCTGAGTCTGATCGAGTATATCAACGGCGTGCGCATCAAGGCGGCGCAGAATCTCATCGAGAAATCGAACGAGAGCATTTCCGACATTGCGGAAAAGACCGGCTTTATGACCACCGCCCATTTCCGCCGTGTGTTCAAGGATGCCACGGGTCTGTCCCCGCAGCAGTACCGGCAGTATTATAAGAGAGTGAATAAGTAAGGTTGAAACATCCGCCGCCCTGATATGGGGCGGCTTTTTTGTTTGCACCGTTGCAGGGGCGGATGCTTGCATCCGCCCCTGCAAAGCTATCAGTAAAACTCCGTCCCCCTGGCAGGGCAGGGGAGGGAAGTGTCATTTTCAAAAGAAAGGCTGCCCCGTACCCCATGGTTGTGGTGCGGGGCAGCCGTGGTTTAAGTGGGTTTTCGGGCTGCCAAAATGGCGATTAGCCCTTCACGGCACCGGCGGAGATACCGTCGATGAAAGCATCCTGCGCGCAGAAGAAAACGATCAGCTGCGGGATGATGGAGATGAGGGACAATGCCAGAATACGGTTCCAGTTGAAACCGCTGTCAGCGTCCATGGACAGCTTGACGAAAATGGACATCGGGTATTTGCTGGGGGTCTGGACGTAAAGCAGGGGACCCATGTAGTCGTTGCAGCTCCACATGAACTGGAACAGACCGCAGGCCACCAGAGAGGGGCTCAGCATCGGGGCAATGATCTTGTACAGGATCTTGACCGGGCCGCAGCCATCAATGGCGGCCGCCTCGTCCAGGTCATGGGGGATGCTGCGCATGAACTGCACCAGCTGATAGACGAAGTAAGTCTCGGTGGCAAACAGGGTGGGCACCCACAGGGGCAGGTAGAAGGGGCTGTTGATCCAGCCGAAGGAGTTGTACATCAGGTACTGGGGAACGTTCAGAACGACCTGGGGCAGGAACAGCGTGGAGATCATGATGCCGAACAGCATATCGCGGCCCTTGAACTTGAAGCGGCTGAAGCCGTAAGCGGCAATGACAGAGCTGATAACGGTGAAGATGACCTTGGGGATAACGAAGCTGTAGGTGTTGATGAAGGCGCGCCAGATGCTGATGTCGCCGCCGTAGTTCTGAGTGACGGCGTCAATGTAGCCCTGCAGCGTGGGGTTGGCAGTCAGGAAACCGATGCCGGAGAAGATCTCGGCGTTGGACTTGAAGGTGGCACCCACCATCCAGACCAGCGGGTAGATCATGATAACGCCGACAAGGATCAGCACAAAGTACTGGAAGAAACGGCCGATTTTATGGGCGGTAGAAAGTTTCATTTTTCGTTCCTCCTTAATCAGCGTAGTAGACCCAGTGCTTCTGGCTGGTGAAAGCAATCACAGTCAGCAGAGCAACGGCAATGAACATGACCCAGGCCAGCGCACACGCCATGCCCATCTCGTTGGACTTGAAGGCGTAGTTGTAAACCAGCAGGGAGACAAGCGTTGTAGCGTTACGCGGGCCGCCCTGGGTGATGATGTAGGGGCCGTTGAATTCCTGGAACGCCTGTGCGATCTGGGTGACGAGGTTGTAGAAGATAACGGGGGTGATCATCGGAATGGTGATGGAGAAGAACTGGCGGGTCTTGGTAGCACCGTCAATGGTGGCGGCCTCGTACAGGTCGGCAGGCACGCCCTTCAAAGCGGCCAGAAACAGAACCATGGCGGAGCCGAACTGCCACACACGCAGCAGGCAGATGACGAACAGTGCCCATGTCTTGTCAGCCAGCCAGTCGGGACCGGCAATGCCAAAGAAGCCGAGAATCGTGTTGACAACGCCGGTGTCCTTGAACAGGGCGCGCCACAGAACAGCGATGGCCACAGAGCCGCCCAGAATGGACGGAATGTAGTAAACGGTACGGAACAGGTTGACGAACTTGATCTTGAAGTTCAGGATGTAGGCGATGAACAGCGCGAACACCAGCTTGAGGGGCACGGTGATGAAGGCATATTTCACAGTGGTCAGCAAAACGGAAACGGTCTTGCGGCTGGTGAAAATCTCAACGTAGTTCATAACGCCGTACTGGCTGATGCCCTTGAAGAAGTTCAGATCAGTAAAGCTGTATACCAGAGAGCTGGCAAACGGATAGGCTTTGAAAATCAGGAAGCCCAGAATCCACGGAATCAGGAAGAACAGGCCAGTGTTTTCGTCACACCAACGCTTAAACGGTGTGCGCTGGGTCGTTTTGGGTGCAGAGCTCATCCAAAAACCTCCTTGTCACAAATTGCTGCATTGCGTTTTAACATGAATAACCGGCCCCGCCATACGTGATAACGGGGCTGGGGCCGGCTAAACTTTACTTTTTAAAGGATTTCGATTGCTCTTAGGCGTTGGCGCTCAGCACACCGGAAACGCCGTCCAGCAGGATCTCGGCAGCCTCCTCAGCGTCGTAGTCGCCGTAGCTGAAGCCGTCGAACACGTCGGTGTAAACGCCGTCGGTGGTGTCCTTTAGCTTGCTGGACTCGAAGTACGGGTCAAGCGGCATATCGACGAAGGCCAGAACCTTGGTGTTGGCCTCAAGAACCAGAGGCTTCACAGCGTCAGCAGCCTGAGCGGCAGCCAGACCGGCGGTGGAGGCGGGAATGCCGCACTCGGAACCCATGATGGCAGCGCCCTCGCCGTTCCACAGGAAGTCGATCAGGGCAGCAGCCTCAACGGGATGCTGGCAGGAGGAGGTGATGGCCATGCCCATGGAGACCTTGGAGAAGCCGCCGTTGGCCTTGTCGCCGAACTTGATCTCCTCACCGACGGTGAAGCCGGAGTTGTCAGCCAGAGCAGATTGGTACTTGGTGGGGGCAGAATCCCACTCGAAGATGCCGGCGTACTTGCCATCAATCCACTCCTGAGACTTATCGATAGAGTCGAAGCCAGCAGCGATCATGGTCGGACGGGTGGGGATAACGTGGTTGTCCTCGAGGGACTTGATGAAGTTCAGGCCATCAACGACCTCTTCCTCGCTATACTGGCACTCGTTGTTCTCGACCCAGGCCTTGCCGTACTTGGACTCGAGGTAGAAGGTCATCAGGATCATGCGGTCATACTGACCGATGGCCAGAGGATAGTAATCATTGCCCAGCTTCTCCTGGAAGGCCTTGCCGGCGGCGATCAGATCATCATAGGAGGCGGGAACCTGCTCAATGCCGGCCTGCTTGAAGGTGTTCATGTTCCAGTAGAAGATACGGCCGGTCATCGAGATGGGCACTGCCTGCAGGCTGTCAGCAACGGTGCAGGCGTTCTTGGCGGCATCGCTCCACTGGCTCAGGTCGATGACATCGCTGTACTCGCGCAGGTCGACGAACTTCTCACCCGTGGGGCTGTACTGGTACAGCCAGTTCCAGTTGACCTGCATGACATCGGAACCCTGGTCAGCGGCCAGCGCGGTGGACTGCTTTTCTTCCCAGCCGGACCATGCGCCGTAGGTGGGGGAGACGGTGATGTTGGGGTACTTCTCGTGGAAAGCCTCCAGAGCCTTCTGGTAAGCCTCATGGCGGGAGTCGCCGCCCCACCAGCTGATGGTCAGCTCGATAGGATCGGTGGTGTTGATCTCGTGGGCCTCGCTGGGGGCAGCCTCAGCGGTAGACTCGGCAGCGGTGCTTTCAGCAGTGGAAGCAGCCTCGCTGGTGGCGGCGGAGCTGCTGGCAGCGGTGCCGCAACCAGCCAACAGAGTGGCGGTCATAGCAGCGGCAACGCCAAGGGAAATTGCCTTCTTCATTGTTTTGTCCTCCTAAAAATGCTGTGCGATTTATTTTTGCAGATTGTCGTGTGTGGGTGCAAGCACCACAACATCTGCCATTCGCTTGTCTATATGATAGCAAAACGCACCAACAAAATAAACAGTCAATTTGGTGCGTTCCACCTCAAAAGCGAACAATTCTTGCTTTGTTGCTTGTAACCGATTTGACACCACCGTCAAAACCTACGAATACGAGCACCTGCATTTGTGCAGTTTAACAAGGACAGCAGAAACCCGGGCGGAGATATTCAGGGCAAAACGCACCGATATTTACCCACTAAAATGCGCTGTCAGGGGCAAAATATGCAGGATTGATGCAAAAAATGTGCCATTTTGCAAATATTATTGCATTCGTCTATGCACGGTGCAAAATAAGTGCGGCCGAGAGCAAAAAAGGCCCCGCCGGGAGAAATCCCGGTGGGGCCTGCACAAATTATGTTCACTTCTTCGGGTGGCGTGCTAAAAATGCACGATATTCGCGGTACCAGCATTGGGGGCACAGGCTTTGGTACTCCACATCGTCCACCGTATCAATCGCGACCTGGGCACCCTCAAAGACATATTCGCCGTTGACTTTGCGCCCGTTGCAGATGGCCTTGCGCCCGCAGGCGCAGATGGTTTTCAGCTCCTCGATCGTATGGGCGATCTCCAGCAGCCGGGTCGAGCCGGGAAAGCCGCGCATCATGAAATCAGCCCGCAGGCCGTAGCAGATGACCGGAATGCCCAGATCGACCGTGACCAGGAACAGCTGGTCGGCCTGCTCGGGCGTGAAAAACTGGCTCTCATCACAAAGCACGCAGGCAATCTTGCCATTGGCGGCCTCGTCGGCGCGCACCAGCTCCACCACGTCCATGTCAGGTGTGACGAGCTTGTCAACTTTGCAGGAAATACCCAGGCGGGAAAGGATGGAATCCTGCCCCTTGGTGTCGATGGCGGGCTTCAAAATCAGCACGCGCATCCCGCGTTCTTTATAATTGTAGGCGACCTGCATCAGCGCAGTGGTCTTGCCGCTGTTCATAGCGCCATATCGAAAATACAATTTTGCCATGGTGGCTCCTTACTTCTCCTGATTCCGCAATCTGTACCCCAAACTCATCAAACTGTCGCCCAAGTGGACATTCTCCACCGTGACGTCCGGGTACTCGACCGACAGATCATAGTGGCTGAAATTCCAGAAGCCCTTGATGCCCTGGCCCACCAGCTCACCCGCCAGGTCCATAGCGCTCTGGCGCGGCACGCAGAGCACAGCTACCTCGGGATGGTGCTCGGTGCAGAAGGCCTCCAGCTCACTCAGTGGCAGAATGGGCACGCCGCACATTTCCTTGCCGATCAAGTCGGGGTTCACATCAAACACGCCCAGCAGCTTGTAGCCGTTGGCGTCGCGGCTGATGAAGCTGGATACTGCAGAACCCAAACGACCGGCACCGACCAAAATCGTGGGCAGCTTTTCGCCGTCGCCGAACAGCAGCTTGCCAATCTCGGCACGCAGCACATCCACCTTGTAGCCGATGCCCTGCTGGCCGAACCCACCAAAGCAGTTGAAATCCTGGCGCACCTGGCTGGCGGTGGTGCCCATCATGTGGGCCAGCTCGCTGGAAGAAATTTTATCCTTGCCGTCGGCGGAAAGGTTGGTCAGATAACGATAATATTTTGGCAGTCGCTTGATGACCGGGAGCGACACCTTATTTTGAACAGCCATGATCGTATCCCTCACATTGCAATACTTGTTTATAGCTTATTATAAAATGAAGCACGGCGGTTGTCAATTTTTTGTCTAAGTTTTTTGGCTGATTTCTCAAATTATTATACGGTTGTACAAAAATAGAACGGGAAATTCTGGCGGTATAGACAAAACAAAACGGCACCCCTGGCCCAAACCGCGCATATTTTGCAGGGCCACAGGACAGACTGTTTTTGTGTATAGTTTGCGCAGAGAAGGAGAGCAATGATGGAAACAAAGGATAAAAAGGCCGACACCAGGCACAACCCCACCGAAAGCGCCGCCCTGAAGCGGCTGGAGCATGATTTGATAAAGGAGGACGGCATTGTACCTGCCACCAAGGGCCGCCACGCCATCCACTGCCTGACGGTCATCGGCACGATCGAGGGCCATACGCTGGCGTCCGACGCGCAAAAGACGACAAAATATGAGCACGTCATCCCCCAGCTGGTGGACATTGAGGAGGATCCCGAGATAGAAGGGCTGCTGGTGATTCTGAATACGGTGGGCGGTGATGTGGAAGCCGGGCTGGCGTTGGCAGAACTGATTGTGGGCGTCAGCAAGCCCAGCGCCACGCTGGTGCTGGGCGGCGGGCATTCTATTGGCATCCCGCTGGCGGTGGCAGCGCGGCACAGCTTTATTGTGCCCACGGCCACCATGACGGTGCACCCGGTGCGCCACTCTGGCATGGTGCTGGGCGTGCCCCAGACCCTGCGCTATTTTGAACAGATGCAGGAGCGCATAGTCAGCTTTGTGACCGGGCACTCCAAAATCACGGCCCGGCGGTTCACCCAGCTGATGCACAATACCGGCGAACTTGTCATGGACATGGGCACCGTATTGGACGGCACCCAGGCTGTGGAGGAAGGGCTGATCGACGAGTTGGGCGGCCTGGCGGACGCACTGGGGTATTTATATAAGGAAATAGAAAAGTGAAGGCGGAATCGTAGGGGCGCATTCTATATGCGCCCGGGGAGCTTGCGGCAAGATAAACGTCCACGGGCGGATATGGAATCCGCCCCTACATAATTTTGTTGCGGCAGCCTATTGCAATCTACAATATTATATGATATATAATATATAACCGAATACACCATACACCCGGAAGGGGGACACCCTATGGCCATCAATACCACGGCGGGGCTGCTGGACGCGATCGTTCTGGCCGTCGTCGGGCGGGAGGAAACGGGCACCTACGGCTATAAGATCACGCAGGAGGTCCGCACGGTGCTGGACCTGTCGGAATCCACACTGTACCCGGTGCTGCGCCGCCTGCAAAAGGACGGCTGCCTGACTGTCCATGACGAAGCCTTCAATGGCCGCAACCGCCGCTACTATCAAATCACGCTCGCGGGCCGCGCACGGCTGGCGGAATTTACCGCCGAGTGGGAAGCCTACACCGCCAAAATCAACAAGCTCTTTAAGGGGGAGCCGCAATGAAAAAATACGAGTACTTATCCGAACTGGAAAAACGGCTGTCTGCCCTGCCAGCTGATGCGCGCCGCGACGCGCTGAACTATTATGAGGAATACTTCGACGCCGCAGGTACCGATAACGAGGACGCTACCGCCGCCGAGCTGGGCGACCCTGTCGAGGCCGCCCGCAAGATCCTGGAAGGGGAGGGCCTGACGCCCGACGATGCCACGCCCGAGGAAACGCCCCTTACCCCGCCCACTGCACCCGAACCGCCCGCCGCCGACCCACAGCCTGCGCCGCCGCGCCGCAGTCCCAGAGCAAAAACGATGTGGCTGATTTTTGCTATTGTCATTGTGGCAGCGCTGCTTGTCCAACTGGCTGTTCTGGCCCTGAGCTTCGCAAAGCCCAGCGGCGGCACGGCGTCGATGATGACCATTCCGCAGGAGGAAGAAACCGCTGCATCGGCCCTTGTCCGCAACGAGGACTTTTACAACGAGGCCACCGCCGCCGAGAAAAGCAGTATCACAGAAAACGCTGATAATGCAACGGTGCAAAGCAATACAATAAGATTTGAACGCGGAGGGTTCAAGAATGCAACCTTTTATATTGATTACGGTACGGTTACGGTGGAAACCAGCGATGCGGTGACACTTCCGACACTTTCCTACACGAACATACATGGGGATTGGTTCAGCTGTTACACGGAGGAGACTACCAACACACTCCGTGTCAACTACACTGTCCCGGCGAATTATAATTTGAGCAACGACGATGTGCCACAGTTCACATTGACAGTGCCCTCACCCCGCAGTTTTACATTTGATGCACTGCATCTTGAGGTGGATATGGGGGATGTACAATTTCATGGTGATGTTGAGGCCGATACAGTCGATGTGACTGTAAACATGGGCAATTTCAGCGGTCAGGCCGTGACGGCCAAGGCGTTTTCTGCCAATTTGGACATGGGCAACTTTGACCTGGATAAGCTGAACGGGGCACAGACGACCAACGTCAGCGTCAGCATGGGCAATATCGGCCTGTCGGCAGACGGCAGCGCTGCAGACTATGACCTGGACATGACCACCGATATGGGCAAAGTCACCTTCAACGGCCTGGAACAGGAAGACGGCTATCATGCCCGCAGTAACCAGGAGCACCCCCGCAGCCTGATTCTGGTCGTCGATGTGGGCGACGCCGTGCTGACGACGGAACGGTGAAGCTGCTCTCAAAGTCATACTACCCGCCCAAACCATTGTTCAAAATCCACAACTTTCCTTTTCGCGGTGCAAGAAAGATTTTCGCCGAATCCTTTGTATTTTGTCCGCGGTTGTGGTACAATCTTTCTAATAAGTAAAAACCGTCGAAAAAAGGAAAGTCAGGAGAGTGTATTATGGCATACTATTTTTCCGAGCCGTCCCGCACCTTTGGTGAGTATCTGCTCGTTCCCGGGTATTCCTCTTCAGAGTGCGTCCCTACGGCTGTCAGCCTGAAAACCCCGCTGGTCAAATACCGCAAGGGCGAGGAAGCCTGCCCGCTGGAAATGAACATCCCGATGGTCTCCGCCATCATGCAGTCCGTCTCCGGTGAGAAACTGGCGATTGCCCTGGCCAAGCAGGGCGGCGTCTCCTTCATCTACGGCTCCCAGACCATCGAGCAGGAGGCCGACATGGTTCGCCGTGTCAAGGCTTACAAGAAGGGCTTTGTCACTTCCGACTCCAACCTGCCGCCGGAGGCTACCTTGGGCGACGTGCTGGACCTCAAGACCCGCACCGGCCATTCCACCGTTGCCATCACCGACGACGGCTCTGCCCATGGCAAGCTGCTGGGCATCGTCGCCTCCCGCGACTACCGCCTCTCCCGCATGACGATGGATCTCAAGGTCACTGAGTTCATGACTCCGCTGGATAAGCTGGTCACGGCCCCCGCCACCACCAGCCTGCACGACTGCAATGATATCATCTGGGACAACAAGATCAACTCCCTGCCCCTGATCGACGAGGAAGGTCGCCTGCAGTATATGGTTTTCCGCAAGGACTACGACTCCCACAAGGAGAACGTCAACGAGCTGCTGGACGAGAACAAGAGCTATGTCGTCGGCGCGGGCATCAACACCCGTGACTACGCCGAGCGCGTCCCCGCACTGGTGGACGCCGGTGTGGATGTGCTCTGCATCGACTCTTCCGAGGGCTTCAGCGAGTGGCAGTCCCGCACCATCGCTTGGATCCGCGAGAACTACGGCGACAAGGTGAAGGTCGGTGCCGGCAACGTTGTTGACCGCGAGGGCTTCCTGTTCCTGGCGAAGGCTGGCGCAGACTTCATCAAGATCGGCATTGGCGGCGGCTCCATCTGCATCACCCGCGAGACCAAGGGCATTGGCCGCGGCCAGGCTACCGCGGTCATTGAGGTCGCCAAGGCCCGCGACGAGTACTATAAGGAGACCGGCATCTATATTCCCATCTGCTCCGATGGCGGCATCGTGCAGGACTACCACATCACCCTGGCACTGGCTATGGGCGCGGACTTTGTCATGCTGGGCCGTTACTTCGCCCGCTTCGACGAATCCCCCACGAACAAGCTGCGCGTCGGCGGCAACTACGTCAAGGAGTACTGGGGCGAGGGCTCCAACCGCGCCCGCAACTGGCAGCGCTATGACCTGGGCGGTGCCCAGAAGCTGAGCTTTGAGGAAGGCGTTGACTCCTATGTGCCTTACGCCGGTCCCCTGGCTGACGGTGTACAGACGACGCTGTACAAAGTGCGCTCCACCATGTGCAACTGCGGTGCGCTCTCCATCCCCGAACTGCAGGAAAAAGCCCGCCTGACAGTTGTGTCCTCCACCTCCATCGTCGAGGGCGGCAGCCATGACGTCATCCTGAAAAACGGCCCCCAGAACCGCTAAGCTATAAACACACAGCCGCCCCGCCGGACATCTGCCCGGCGGGGCGGCTTTTTGCATAACTTGGCAGGATCATACTACTGTGCGGCATGATGCCCCAGCGCAGCATTTATGAGATGGGGGGGGGAGGCTTTCAATGGACATCAAATCAACCCATTCTCCACGCAATACCAATACACTCCGTCCTCGGTCACAGGGCGGCAAACCTCGGTGGCAACAGCTTTCAACTCGTCCGACGCATTCCCCATGGCAACGGCGCTGCCCACAGCTTGCAGCATCTCAATATCATTGTTGCCGTCGCCGAACGCCACTGCCTCGGCCTTGTCAAAACCGTAATATTCCAGAATCTTCCCGATGCCTGTACCCTTGCCGCCGCTGTACGGGATGATATCCACCGCGCGGTCCCACCACGCGGCAATTTTGGCACCGTCCACGCCGCGCAAAATTGCGTCATACTCATCCTTGCGGCCGCCCATCATCAGCTGATAGACGTCCTCCCGGCAGACAGTGTCGAATTCTTCGGTGATGGGCACAACCATCTTGGCGATGGCAAAATAGTCGGTCAGGTCCACGTCCGTGCCGTTGGCGGCCAGCCGGTCACGCATCGACACACAGACAGGCCGCCCGATGGCTGCGCCGTTGGCAATGATTTTCTGCACATCCTCATGCGCGATCGGATTGCTGAAAATCGTCTCGCCGCCTGCCGTGTAACACAGAGAGCCGTTGAAGGTCAGGTAGGCGTCAAATTCCACCCCCGGGAACACCGGCAGTGCCACAGGGGAGCGCCCGGTCGCCAGGCAGATTTTTACGCCGCCCGCCCGCAGGCGCTGCAAAGCCTCCAGCGTTTTCTCGGTGATGCGCTTGGACTGCATATCGATCAGCGTGCCGTCGATATCAAAAAATGCGATTTTCGTCTGCATCCGGGGACACTCCTTTGTTTTAGAATACACCCAGTATAGCACAAAAATGGCAGGATCGATACCGCATTTCCGCGAAAATGTGATACGATCCTGCCCAAGAGGGTTCATTCGGTTTGATTTTTGGAATCGGGGCTGCTGAAAAACACCACCGGCAGCATCAGCAAAAACGGATTGGCCGACACCAAAAACGGCTTGTTCTCCATAAAGAGATACAGCGTCAGCGCCACCAAGCAGATGACCTCGGTGGCGCGGTGCTTCTTCGCTAACCGCCACAGCAGCAACAGGAACACGGCGGCCACCAGAACGGCACCTATAATGCCTTTGTTCATCGGCACGGCCAAAAACGTGTTGTCAATGGCGTGGTGCTCGTCGCCGTCGGTGGGCAGGCCGCCCAGCAGCGAGAGAGGGGCCTGCCAGAAAACATTGTGCCAAATCTCAAACCGACCCGACAGTGCAATGCTCAACAGCAGCAGTGCCATCCGTTCATAGGGCCATTCGGGGTTGTAAACGTATCCGGCGTATAGGCTAAACGCCGCCAGTGCCACCGGTAGGGCAACCGAAAACCCGTAGAAAATTTTGTTGTCAAACAGCTTCGGCAGAAATTTCTGCACCAGAAACAGGCCAAACAGCACGGCCATACCGCCGAACGCACCCCGGCTGCCGGGCACTTTGTAGGTGAAGATCGCCAGCGCGGCCAGCCCGGCCCAGTCGAAAGCTCTCATCCGGTCGTGCCGCAGCCAGCCCCAGGCGAAGAACACGCCCACCAGCCGCGCACCGAAACCGTTGTAGTGGCCGTAGCCGAAATCCCAGTTGCGGCAGTAGAAATTGTAGGGCATCAGCGGCGTGACAAAGTGCAGCGCCTGCACCAGCAGCAGCCCGGCCACCGCCGTGGCAAGGTAGACCCGCAGGGCCGTCTGCAAATCCACATCCTTAGCCCCCAGCCCGACGAGCGCAGCCAGGAAAAACCACTGGTCTCCGCCGTACCAGGCCGAAAACGCTGTGTAGACCAGCACAACGGCCACGATGATTTTTTGCAGCTGCGTCTCGTACTCGGTCAGCAATACGATTTTGCCCGCCAGCAGCAGCACGGCAAACCCGGTAAGCCCCAGCCGCGCCACTCGGCTGAAAGTCGGCAGCGTAGACTGAAGGTTGGAGCTGAATACCTCGCTCAAAACAAGCAATAACGCCAGCCCCGCACAGTACACGCGGCTGGCCAGCGGTTTGTATTTTTGGTAAAGCATAGAAGAATCCTTTCGGGATTAAATAGAAATCATTATAAGTATATCATATAAACGATAAAAAGAAAACCCTGTAAAAATAGCGGCACACGGTAGGGGCCGTGTATGCGCAGCCTGCAGCTTTCCCATAAGCGTCTGCTTGTCCTTCACGCGAGGGCTGGACATACCCAGCCCCTACATAAATAATGTTGACAAACACAAGACACATCTTTGCGAATTTTGCAAAAATAATGCTTGACATTCCCCCAGGAATCCGCTAAAATATAACCATTGCAAATGCAGTGAAGGGGAAAAAGCAACATCCATCCCATTGCAGAGAGCCGCCGGTCGGTGCAAGGCGGTATGGCAGATGTTGTATACTGGCCCCGGAGCAGCCGCGCTGACAGGTAGGCGCGGACGGAACCTGACCGTTATCATGCAGGCGCGATTCGCTGAAAAGCTGATCGTACAGAGCGGCCGTTTCAACGGCAATGAGAGTGGTACCGCGGGTACAGCAACGTGAATTTTGCTCCCGTCTCTCAAAGGTCTTTCGCCTTTGGGGGACGGTTTATTTTTGCCTCCCCAAAGCGCGAACCGAACGCTTTGAAGGAGGCATTTTTATTATGATGGACGCATCCAAGTACAATGTAGGCTACTATCCGCCGCCGGTCGAACCCGGCTATGTCTATGAGTGGCCCCAGAAAGACCATATCGAGCAGGCCCCGGCCTGGTGCAGTGTGGATCTGCGCGATGGCAACCAGAGCCTGATCGTGCCGATGAACCTGGAAGAAAAACTTGAATTTTACGATATGCTGGTCAAAATCGGCTTTAAGGAAATCGAGGTCGGTTTCCCCGCCGCCAGCGAGACCGAGTACGAGTTCCTGCGCACGCTGATTGACGGCAACCGCATCCCCCAGGATGTGACCGTGCAGGTGCTGACCCAGTGCCGTGACCACATCATCCGCAAGACGTTCGAGGCCGTCAAGGGCGCGCCCCGAGCCATCATTCACTTCTACAACTCCACCAGTGTCGCCCAGCGCGAGCAGGTGTTCAAGAAGTCCAAAGAGGAGATCAAGAAGATCGCTGTTGACGGCGCTAAGCTCGTCAAGCAGCTGAGCGAGGAGTATGAGGGCAACTTCCTGTTTGAGTACAGCCCCGAGAGCTTCACCGGGACCGAGCCGGAGTACGCCGTGGAAGTCTGCAACGCCGTTCTCGACGTCATGCAGCCCACCCCCGACCGCCCCATGATCATTAACCTGCCGGTCACGGTCGAGATGAGCATGCCCCACATCTACGCAAATCAGATTGAATGGTGCTCCAAACATCTGAAATATCGTGACAGCGTGATTCTTTCTACCCACCCCCACAACGACCGCGGCTGCGGCGTCGCTGACGCCGAGCTGGCTGTGCTGGCTGGTGCTCAGCGCATCGAGTGCTGCCTCTTCGGCAACGGCGAGCGCACCGGCAACGTGGACGCCATCACGCTGGCTATGAATATGTACAGCCACGGCGTGGACCCACACCTTGACTTCAGCAATATGCCCGAAATCTGCGAAGTCTACGAGCGCGTGACCCGGATGCACGTCTACGAGCGCACGCCGTATGCAGGCTCCCTCGTCTTTGCGGCGTTCAGCGGCAGCCATCAGGACGCCATCGCCAAGGGCATGACATGGCGCAAGGAAAAGCAGCTCCACCAGTGGACCTGCCCCTACATCCCCATCGACCCCCACGACATTGGCCGCACCTACGATGCCGACGTCATCCGTATCAACTCCCAGAGCGGCAAGGGCGGCATCGGCTTCCTGCTGCAGCAGAACTACGGTTACAACCCGCCACCGAAAATGCGCGAGGATCTGGGCTACCGCGTCAAGGACGTCAGCGACCACGAGCACCGCGAGTTGAGCGTGAAAGAAGTGCTGGGCGTCTTTGAAAACAGCTACCTCAACCACACCCACCCGCTCAATGTGCCGGAGGCGCACTTTATCCAGAACTCAGACGGCAGCATCACGGCAAGCGTCGTCATCACCAGCGGCGGCAGCACGATCAAATGCACCGCCACCGGTAACGGCCGCCTGGACGCTGTGGCAACGGCCATCGAGCAGCAGACCGGGATGCATTTCACGCTTGTGCATTACAGCGAGCACGCTCTCGATTCCGATACGAACTCCCGCGCCTGCTCCTACGTCGGCCTGAAATGGGCCTCCGGCGAGGAGAGCTGGGGCTGCGGCACGCATACGGATATCATCGTGGCGGGCATTAAGGCGCTGGTAAGCGCGATCAACAATAAGTAAACACCCTACAACGCACTGCCGGGTAGGTGCCGGACATATCCGGCCCTCAACATAAGGGCAGGTGGTACGTAAAGGCAAGGCCGAGGGCGGGGCATACCCCGCCCCTACGGTGAGATGATCCTAAAACGGAGGTACACAACCATGGGCATGACCATGACCCAAAAAATCTTAGCGGCCCACAGCGGGGAAGCAGCCGTCACGGCGGGCCAGCTCATCAACGCCAAGCTCGATGTGGTGCTCGGCAATGATATCACCACCCCGGTGGCCATCAACGAATTTGAAAAAGCCGGGTTCGACTCGGTGTTCGATAACACCCGCGTCAACATTGTGCTGGATCACTTTGTCCCCAACAAGGACATCAAGAGCGCGGCCCAGTCCAAGCAGTGCCGCGAGTTCGCCGACAAGTACGATATCCTCAACTTTTTCGACGTGGGCCGCATGGGCGTTGAGCACGCACTGCTGCCCGAACAGGGCATCGTGACCGCCGGTGACTGCATCATCGGCGCCGACAGCCACACCTGTACCTACGGCGCGGTGGGCGCGTTCTCCACCGGCGTCGGCTCCACCGATATGGCCGCCGGCATGGCGAAAGGCATGGCCTGGTTCAAGGTTCCCGCCGCCATCAAGGTCGAGCTGAAGGGTCAGCTGCACAAGCCCGTCACCGGTAAGGACGTCATTCTGCACCTGATTGGTCAAATCGGCGTCTCGGGTGCACTGTACAAGAGCTTGGAATTTGTCGGCGAGGGCGTCAAGACCCTGACGATGGAGGATCGCCTCTGCATCTGCAACATGGCCATCGAGGCCGGTGCCAAGAACGGCATCTTCCCCGTGGACGAAGTGACCGAGGCCTACCTCAAAGGCCGCAGCCAGCGCCCGTGGACCAAGTACGAGGCCGACCCCGACGCCGAGTATGAGCGCACCATCGTGATTGAACTCGACGCGCTCGAGCCGACGGTCAGCTACCCGCATCTGCCCGAGAACACGCATCTTGCCAAAGAGGGTAAGGACATCAAGATTGACCAAATCGTGATTGGCTCCTGCACCAACGGACGCATTGAGGACATGGAGGCCGCCTACGAGATCCTGAAGGGCAAGCACATCGCCAAGGGCGTGCGCGGCATCATCATCCCCGCCACGATGGCCGTCTACAAGGAGTGCATCCTGCGCGGCTACACCGAGGCTTTCATCGACGCAGGCTGCATCGTCTCCACGCCCACCTGCGGCCCCTGCCTGGGCGGCTACATGGGCATCCTGGCGGCGGGCGAGCGCTGTGTCTCCACCACCAACCGCAACTTCGTCGGCCGCATGGGCCACGTGGAGTCCGAGGTCTACCTCGCCAGCCCTGCCACGGCGGCGGCCAGCGCCCTGACCGGCTACATCACTGATCCGATGGAGGTTTGAGCTATGAACGCAAGAGGTCCTGTTTTTAAATACGGCGACAACATTGACACCGACGTGATCATCCCGGCCCGCTACCTGAATACCCAGAGTGCCGCCGAGCTGGCAAGCCACTGTATGGAAGATATCGATAAAACGTTTGTTACCCGCGTCAAGGCGGGGGACATCATGGTGGGCGGTGAGAACTTCGGCTGCGGCTCCTCCCGCGAGCATGCCCCCGTTGCCATCAAGGCGTCCGGTATCAGCTGCGTTATCGCCAAAAGCTTTGCCCGCATCTTCTACCGCAACGCCATCAACATCGGCCTGCCGATTCTCGAATGTCCCGCAGCAAGCGAGGCAATCGCCGAGGGTGACACGGTGAGCATCGACTTTGACACCGGCGTCATTACGGACGAAACCACCGGCCAGACCTTCCAGGCCGCGCCATTCCCGCCGTTCATCCAGAACATTATCGCCAAGGGCGGGCTGATGAACAGCTTGAAGGATTGAAAAGGCTTCCCTCGCGGGGGAAGCTGTCACCGAAGGTGACTGATGAGGGGCGACGCTGCCTTTATTGCCCGTTTATGGGCAGTTGCGGAAAGCTCGCCCCTCATCCGACCTCACTACGTTCGGCCACCTTCCCCCTCAGGGGAAGGCTATATGCGAGAGGAGACATACCCATGAACAAAAACATCACTCTGATCTACGGCGACTGTTCCAGCCCGGAGATCGTGACCCAGGCGGTGCGCGTGCTGGATAAAATTGCAGAAAAGCACGGCCATACGTTTACGTATACCCGCGCCTACATGGGCGGCGAGGCCGTTGATAAATTCGGAGACCCGCTGCCCGCTGCGGAACTGGAAAAGTGCAAGAACGCCGACAGCGTCCTGCTGGGGGCCATCGGCGGCCCCAAGTGGGAGGGCCTGCCCGGCGACCAGCGCCCTGAGAAGGGCCTGCTGCGCCTGCGTTCCGGCATGGGACTGTACGCCAACAACCGCCCGGCCAAGATCTGGCCCCAGTTGGCGGATGCCTCCCCGCTGAAAAAGTCCATTGTGGACAAGGGCATTGACTTTATCGTCGTGCGTGAGCTGATTGGCGGCGTCTACTTTGGCGAGCATAAGACGATTGAGGAAAACGGCGAGAAGGTCGCCATCGACGTGATGCCCTACGCCGAACATGAAATTGAGCGCATCGGCCGCATCGGCTTTGAGACGGCCATGAAGCGCCGCAAAAAGCTGACCTGCGTGGACAAGGCGAACGTGCTGGACACCAGCCGCCTGTGGCGTGCCGTCATGCATCGTCTGCAGGTCGAGTACCCCGAGGTCGAGTACAGTGAAATGTTTGTGGACAACTGCGCTATGCAGATCTGCAAGAATCCCGCCCAGTTTGACGTCATCGTCACCGAAAATATGTTCGGCGATATCCTCTCTGACGAAGCCAGCGAAGTGACCGGTTCCATCGGCATGGTGCCGTCCTCCTCGCTGGGCGAGGGCACCTGCGGCTTGTACGAGCCGATCCACGGCTCTGCACCCGACATTGCAGGTCAGGATATCGTGAACCCGATTGCCTGCATCCTCTCCGCGGCCATGATGCTGCGGTACAGCTTTGATATGCCGACTGAGGCCGACGAGATCGAGGCGGCTGTCAACGCCGTCCTCGACGAGGGCTACCGCACCGCCGATATGATGGCTGACGGCTGCACCAAAGTCGGCTGCACCGAGATTGGCAACAAGATTTTGGAGCATATTTAAAAAAGATATTGTAGGGGCCGGGTATGCCCGGCCCGCGCGCGAAGGGTGGACGGCCGTCTGCCAGAAAGCCGCGGGCCGCACATGTGCGGCCCCTACAACACAAAATTCCCCCAACGGCTGTGATGCCGTTGGGGACGCTTTTATTTCTCCATCACATCCCGCCAAGGCCGTTTTGCGGCAAGCTCGTTGCGGCGGTGGTTGCGCCAGACAAGCAGTGCCGCCAGTGCCGCGCCGAACAGGATGACTGCCGCAAGGTTGGGCAGGCCCACCGTGGGCAGCAGCGGCGTGATCCATTTGTCGACGAGCCAAAACTCCACGAACCACAAAAGCATCATGGCGGCTGTAATGGCGCCGTACCGCACACCTTTTTCGGTAGAGGCCGCCCACTCGGCGGGGACAATGCGCTGCAGCAGCCACGCACTGGGCATCATAATGGCAATGCAGAGCACAAGCCAGACCGCGTCGTAATGGCAGTCCCACGGGCGGCCCAACACCGTATTGGTCGCGGCGGAGGCCAACGCAAACGTGCACAGCCACACAAGGCTGTCTGCCATGTAATCCGCAAACTTCGGCTTGGGCATGCTTGCCAGCAGATTCCGCTTAAAAACATCTACATCCCCGATGACCGACGGCAGATAGTCGCGCCGGGCCTCGGCCTGTGCCGCCATCGCAATCAGGTCCTTGCGGATCAGCTCGATCTCGTACCCAATGCCGCGTGTGTTGTCTGCCACGCCGATAATATCCGTGATAGTGTCCCGGTCGTACTCTGCCAGCGTTGAAAAAATGAGGTCGTTTTCTTTTTTTAAGTCGCGGTATTCGTTGCGCATTGTTTTCATGATTCAGCCCTCCTTATTCTGCATAATGCGGTTGACGGCGGCACCGGTGGTCTGCCATGCCGCCGTAAATTCTGCCAGATACTGCTCGCCTTCAGGTGTCAGGCGGTAATATTTGCGGCTAGGTCCGCCGGAGCCGGCGCGGTACTCCGCTGCAATCAGTCCCTTGCGCTCCAGCCGCAGCAGCAGGGGATAGAGCGTGCCCTCGGTTACGGCGGAAAAGCCGCTCTCCCGCAGGGTGACGGCAATGGCATAGCCATAGGCCGCCTCGCGCGAGATGATCTTTAAAATGCAGCCCTCCAGCGTGCCCTTGCGCAGCTGTGCCTGGTCGAACACGATACCACCTCCTGACTACCTTGCAATGCAATGTTCTGTACCTATATTGTAATGCAAAGTAGTGGCGTTGTCAAGCATAATTGCAGGGGCCGGGTATGCCCGGACCGCTCGTGTAAGGTGGGGTGTAGGGGCAGATGCTTGCATCTGCCCGTGGGGTGCACAGACGCCGCCCCCTACAACAAAAACGGCAGCCCCCTTCCCACGGGGACTGCCGTCCTTACTTATTTCCTCTTATACCAGCAATTAGCCAGCTTGTCAAACGCGGTCTGCACGGGCTGCCAGTTCAGCAGGGCCAGCGTGGCACAGGCCAGCAGGGTAAACCAGAGCACCACCACTGCCAGCGGCTTGCCGCGCATTAAGTCGTAGAACTTGAACTCGATCAGTGCCGCCAGAATCGGCATATGTAAAAGGTAAATCGCCAGCGTGTGCCGCCCCAGCCCTTCCAGCCGGTGGCGGCTGCTGAACACCACCGCCAGTGCAGCTGTGGTCAGGATGCCCGCCAGGTAGAACACAACGCGGTAGCCCACCGTGTCGCCGCCCGCATAACTCACATCATGGAACAGCTGTGGGCTGTTGTCCAAAATCGGGTCAGCCAGCAGCACGCGCAGGAAATACGCGCCATACCCCACCAACAGCGCGGCCAGGGCCGCCCGCCGCAGGCTGCACTTTTCCGCCGCTGCGGCAGCCAAGGCATCCAGTTGGGGGCGGAACAGCACTCCAAAAGCGTAGAATGGATAGAACGCGACCACGCGTACCAGCGTGAACGGCCACTCCACCAGGCCGCCCGCCAACGCCAGCCCCACGGCAAGCGCCAGCCCCAGGCAGGCCCCGGGCAGCCGCCAACGGTCCCGCAGCCAGCACAAAACCGGTAGCGTCAGGTGCCAGAATACCAGCGCGTACAGGTACCACATATGCCGCCAGGGCAGCAGCAGCGCGGCCAGTGCGCCGCCGCTCTCGGCAAAATTTTCCCGCAGCACTGCCGCGCGGAACACAAACATGATGACCTGCCCCACCAGATACAGCCACAGCTGCTGTGTGACCAGCTTGCGCGGATTGAACCGCGCCACCAGCCCGCTGCAGGTGCAGAACAGCGCCATGTGAAACGCATAGATACAGAAAAATGACGCACTGACGAAGGAATATCCCATGCGGTACTGTTCCATAAAATGGCCGAACACCACCAGCAGGATACCCAGGCCCTTCAGCTCGTCAATATAATCGCGGCGCTGGGTCATTTGATCCCCCAGGGGGAGCGGATGATCTCGCCGGAGTCCACCTTGGCGAACTCGGCAACCTCTGCCCCGGCCTTGACGATGCCGCCCGGTGCCACGTGTACGCCGCGCCCCAGTTGGGCGTTGTGGTCCACGATGGCCCCGGCGTTCACGATGCAGCCCACGCCCAGGTGCGCGTCTGCACCCACGTAGGCCTGCGGCAGGATGATGCAGCCAGGCTCCAGCACGGCGCTGGGGCTGACCGACGCGGCATCACTGATAAAGACTGGCGTCGCGTACCCGGCAGCGGCCAGCTTTTGCAGCAACTCCACCCGCAGGGCATTGTCACCCAGCGCCACAAAGGCGGGGCGGCCGCGTTTCAAAATCGCGGGGTCAACGTAGTCCCGCAGGCCGCCCACGGCGCCGGGAGCGTTGTCGTCCAAAAAGTCCGCGCTGCCCCAGCCTTCGTCCATCAGCCAGTCGTTCAGCTGGGTGCCAAAGCCGCCGCGGCCCAGAACCAGCGGTCGCTTTGCGTTAAAACCGATCTCGATGAATGCCATAGATCATCCCTCCTGTGTAGGTGTCTCTCCGTCGGGGGTCTCGCCCTCGGCGGGTTGCGCGTTGGGGTCCTCAAGACTGGTGCGGGGGTGTACGTCCAGTGGGTTCGCCAGTGTACCGTTCTGCAAATCGGCCAATGCCTGCGGGATGCCGGGGAAGAACCGGGCAATGCCGGTGCCGCCGCAGTGCAGACCGTCGAAGAAATCCGTCTCCTGCAAGCCCTCGATACATACGGGGTCATAGCTGCCGTACAGCGGAATATTGTTGTCGGCGCAGTACTGGCGCAGCCAGTTCTCCACCTGGAAGAAACCCTTGTGCATCTCCGGCTCGGTCAGCAGGTAACCGTACAGATAGGGATGCCACGGCGACAGCACCAAAATGACCGTGGTGCCCTGAGACTGGGCGTATTTGATGAAGGAGTCAAACGCCTGAATCTGGGTCTGGCTCATCTCGTCAAAGCCTTCCATATGTACGCTGTTGAAGCTCATGCAGGCTTCGGCAGCCAGCGTGCGGATCTGGTCTTCCGTCTGGCTGCGGAACGCTACATCGTACAAAACGCTGCCGTCAGACCGCTTGATGGTCGTGGGCTGGTTGTAGGGGTCGCCCTCCACCGGGTTAAACTCGATGGTGTTGCCTTCGTCGTCGGTGACGGTGGCCTGGCCGCGGTTCTTGAAATAATAGTCCACGTTGCCCTGGAAGTATGCCGGGTCGGCAAGGGCTTTCCACAGCTCGACCTGGTTCGGCTCTTCATAGTCGGTGGGTACGTTCAGGACTTTTGTCAAAAATTCATTGTACAAATCGGCGTCAGCACGGGCGTCAAAGGCGGCCTCGCTGCCGTAAAAGACCCAGGGATCCAGGCTCCACAATAGCACCTTTGGCGCTTTGCCGTAGGTGACCATTTTGTAGTAGCTCGTCATATTGTCGCGCACATCCGCGCCGGTGACGCCCATGTTGAAGAAGCTCTCCACGCCGGTGTTCTCGCGGTTGAACTGCAAAACGCGGCTGGAGCCAATACCGATAGCCTCGGGCGTCTCGGGCACATCCTGTGCATACAACTGTACCACCTGGCGCTCGTCCATCTGCTCGAAGTTTGTTACATCGTACCCTTGCAGCATCAAATCCACGATGCGGCGGGGGGCCAGCGCACCCTGGAACAGGCCGCTGCGGTCAACGTTATAGCTGAACGCCACCATAAACACAAACACCGGCACCAACAGCAGGAACTTGAGCCCGGTTTTCAGGCCAAAGTAGATGCGGCGGACAAGCCCCTGCAAAAACCAGAGGAAGGGGTTGCGCTTTATCTTGCGGCGGCGCTTTTTGGCCGGGGCGCGACTGGGGGCACCGCGCTGGATTTTGACCGGCGGTGCGGGGATCGGGGTAGGGGACTTGGGCATAACATACACCGCCTTTCCTTAGTATTGCTGGTAGATGAACGCCGACTGACCGAACGCGGCGAAGAACAAGATCGCCGCAGCCGCGCCGTAGTAGAGCGTCCAGCGCAGCGGCCAGACCTGCTGGCGAATCCATTTGGCGACGCTGCGGCCGCTGTGCTCTGCCGCAAAAACGACAAAGCAGCCGAACAGCAGCACCACCGGCAGACGGCCATCAATGCCGCTGCTATAAATCAGGTTAGACACCTGTGCCCAGGAGCCAGACAGGCCATCCCAGCCCTGCAGGAGCGAACCGTAGACGGCGAAGGGGTCGGTATTATAGATGGCCGATGCAAAGAACACCAGCGTCAGGCAAAACAGCCCGTCCGTGACAATCGTCTGCCACAGTGCCTTGAACCAGCCCATGCGGTAGAGCGGATTCCAGCGATTGATGCGGCGGCGCAGTTTGGCTGTCATGACGCCGAAGGCCGCCAGAATGCCGGTGAACAGGCCCCAGGCCAGGTAGCGCCAGTCCGCGCCGTGCCACAGGCCGGAGCAAACAAACACGATGACGATGTTTAAGTAGTGCCGCCATGGTGCGCACCGGCTGCCGCCCAGGCTGAAGTAGACGTAATCCCGAAACCAGCTGGTCATCGAGATATGCCACCGCCGCCAGAAATCGTTGAAGGTGCGGGCCTCAAAGGGGGACTGGAAGTTTTCGATCAAGTCGTACCCCAGGATACGCGCCGCGCCCAGGGCGATATCACAGCAGCCGGAGAAATCCATGTACAGCTGCACAGCGAACAGCACGGTGGCGGCAACGAGATTCGGGCCGCTCATGCTGGAAACATCACCGTAGACCAGCGAGACATACTGGCTCAGGTTGTCGGCAATGACCATTTTTTTTGTGTAGCCCCACAGCATACGGAACGCACCGCCCGCGCAGCGGCCATAGCTGAACCGGCGGCTCTTTTGAATCTGCGGCCGCATCTGGGGGTAACGCTCGATGGGGCCGTTGATGAGCGTGGGGAAGAAGCTGACGAACAGCGCATAGTGCAGTGGGTTCGTTTCGACCCGGCAGCGGCGCTTGAACACATCGATGGTGTAGCTCATGGCCGCAAAGGTGAAGTAGCTGAGGCCCAGGGGGGCCAGCAGATTCTCCCGGTGGGAGAGGAAACTGCCGCCCAGAGAATCCGCCAGCAGGTTCCAGTATTTGTAGTAAATCAAAATACCGATGCCGAACCCTACCGAGACCAGTAGGGCCAGCACCCGCACGGCCTTGTTTTTGACCTTGCCGATGATAAGCCCGCACAGCCAGGTAACGACCGTGGCGGCGGCAATGACCCAGACCAGCGGGCGGTTGACCGGGTCATAGCAGAAGAAGCCGTAGCTGGCGATCAGCAGAAAATACGGCCGCAGCACGCGGGGCAGGGCATAGTTGATGAGTGCCACCGCCGCAAAGAAGGCAAGAAACAACAGCGAGGTGATCGCCATTGACTGATCCTCGCACAAAAAGGCGAGGATTTGCTCCCAGGTTATTGTCATGATTCCTCTCTCCGTTTCGCCGCAGGGTTATTTCTTCAGGGTATCTTCCAGGTCGCGGACACGCTTTTCCAGAATCGCGTTCGCCTGGGTCAGCCGCTTGCACTTGTCGGCCAGCTGGCTGATGGCAATGCTCAAGGACAGCAGTACCACCAGCACAAAGCAGAACATCAGCAAAAATACCAGGTTGACCGGCATTTCAATGTCCAGCAGGTCCCGCAGAACATACACCACATAGGGAAACGCTGCGGCAATTACCAGCCCCACGGCCAGCAGCAGCCACAGTAGGCTGTACTTTACGCTCATCAGCCCGCGCTTTAAAAGGGCAAAGATGATGAGCAGCAGCACCACTGCGCCCAGAATCATAAACAGCTGCAAGTGTGCGGTCATGCGCAGCCCCCTTTCTCCTTGCGGATGGACAGTCGGTCAATGATGAGCGCCAGCGTGACTTTGATCATGTAGTAGGCACTCTTGAAGCTGTGGATGCTGGACACGCCACCCTGTCGCTCCCGCATGATGACCGGGGCCTCGCCCACATGGTAGCCCGCCAGGCTGGCAGCCAGAATGGCTTCCGGCTCAGGGTAGTCGGTAGCGTAATGCCGGGAGAAAAACGCGGTCATGCCGGCGTTGGTGGCGCGGAACCCGCTGGTCACATCCAGTACCCGCTTGCCGCACAGCAGATAGATCATCCCACTCAGCCAGCGGATGCCGACCCGGCGCATAAAGCTGGTCTGGAATCCTTCCTTTTTAATAAAACGGCTGCCGATGCACATATCGCATTCGCCGTTCAGCACCGGCTGTACAATCTCCATCAGGTAGGCGGGGTCGTGCTGGCCGTCGCCGTCCATCTGCACGGCGACATCATAGCCATGATGTACGGCATACAGGTAGCCGCACTGCACATTGCCGCCTATCCCTAAGTTGACCGGCAGGTCGAGGAAGGGATAGTGGTGCTCTCTCAAAATTTCCGCACTGCGGTCGGTGGAGCAGTCGTTGACCACAAGATAGTCCACCTCCGGGCAGACCGCCCGCAGATTTTCCACCGTGTTGACGATGTTGTCTTCCTCATTATAGCAGGGGATAATGACAAGAATTTTTTTATCCAAAATGGGTGTACCTCTCAATTTTGGGTGTGTTGCGTTTTTGTGGGATAGAGGCGGTAACGGCAAGGCTGCGAGGGCTTCCTCATTTTCCTTCCACCGTAAATTCCTCCAACCGCTTCAGAAGCTCGGCCCGGCGGTAGTGCGCGGCGTAATACGCGTAGGCTTTCTGCCCCAGCGCCGCCCGCTCGTCGTTACTCATGCGGTACAGCGCCAGCATATTATCCGCCAGCGCCCTGCGGTCACAGGCTGGGCTGACCAGCCCGCCGCCGCTCTCTTTTACTGCCGCATACCCTGCGCCGTTCATTGAGGCCAGCACCGGCTTGGCGGCGGCCATATAGCTGGCCAGCTTGCCGGGCACGGTCAGCCCCAGATCGGGTGAGTCGGACAGGGAAATCAGCAGCGCGTCCGCCAGCGCCGTGAACTTCGGCACATCGGTGGCGGGCACGCTGCCGTAGAATGTCACGGCGTCCTCGGCGCGCAAATCAGCCACCTGCTTTTGCAGGGCCTCGCGGCTCATGCCGTCGCCCACCAGCAGCAGGTGCAGCGCTTCCGCCCCGGCGGCGCGGGCGTCCAGCACGGCGTTAATGACCATGTCCAGGCTCTGCGCAGGGGTGAAGGTGCCGGTAAATACCAGGTTGAACCGCCCAGCAAACCGTTCTTCCAGCGTTGGATCAGGCTGCGGCACGGCGTAGAAATCCTCGCAGTACTGCGGGATGACCGCCACTTCCGCCGCCGTTTTCCCGGTGCGGGCGCACAGCCGTTCTTGCAGCGGCTCGCTCATGGCAATCAGCCGGTCGCACCGCTTGTACAGGCCGTCGCTGACCGTCTGGGCCACAAAGCGCATAAACTTGTTCTTGACCGGAAGCACACTGTACAGATTCTCCGGCCACAAGTCCAGCACATAATTTGTAAACGGAACACCGTGCTTTTTCGCGTATTTGATGGCGGGCCAGCACATCAGCACCGGGCTGGTGTTGAAGCAGAAAACCGCATCATACCCGCCGGGCAGGCGTTTCAGCGCCCCTGCCGCATACAGCGGCCAGCTGACGTAGTTCAAAAAAATCGTCTTGCCGGTGTTGCCCTTGCGCGGTATCTCCCGCGCCCGGAACACCCGCGCGCCCTTGTACACTTCCTCAAAAGGGCCGTCGGCGCTGTATCCGTCGAACCATTCGCCTTTGGGATAGTTGGGCAGACCGCACAACACGTCCACGGAGAGGCCGTCCTGCACAAAGCCTTCGACAATATCATTGATGCGGAAATTTTCCGGCCAGAAATGCTGGGTCACTACCAGTATGCGCATAGGTATCGTGTTCCTGTCGTTTTAGTATTTGCGCCACACCATCTTGTTTACAACGCCGGTGTAGCTCTGGATGATCTTGACCACCTTGTCCGAGACATTCTCGTCGGTGTAGTCGGGCACAGGCGTACCCAAATCGCCGTTGCGGTTCATCTCGACGGCCACATCCACAGCTTGCAGCAGGTGGTCGCCGTCGATGCCCGCGAGAATAAAGTCCGCCTTGTCCAGCGCCTCGGGCCGCTCGGTGGAGGTGCGGATGCAGACCGCGGGGAAGGGGTGCCCGACGCTGGTGAAGAAGCTGGATTCCTCGGGCAGCGTGCCGCTGTCGCTAACGACGCAGAAGGCGTTCATCTGCAAACAGTTGTAATCGTGGAAGCCCAGCGGTTCATGCTGAATGACCCGCTTGTCCAGCTGGAACCCGCTCTGCTCCAGTCGCTTGCGGCTGCGCGGATGGCAGGAGTAGAGAATCGGCATATCGTACTTTTCGGCCATCTTGTTGATGGCGGTGAACAGCGAGGTAAAGTTTTTCTCGGTGTCGATATTTTCCTCGCGGTGGGCGGAAAGCAGGATGTACTTGCCTTTCTCAAGCCCCAGACGCGCGTGAATGTCCGACGCCTCGATTTTCTCGAGATTCTGGTGCAGCACCTCGGCCATGGGGGAACCGGTCACATAGGTGCGCTCCTTCGGCAGGCCGGTGTCGGCCAGATAGCGGCGGGCGTGCTCGGAGTAAGCCATGTTCACGTCGGAGATGATATCCACGATGCGGCGGTTCGTTTCTTCAGGCAGGCACTCGTCCTTGCAGCGGTTGCCGGCTTCCATGTGGAAAATGGGAATGTGCAGCCGCTTGGCACCGATGACAGACAGGCAGCTGTTGGTATCGCCCAGCACCAGCACGGCGTCGGGCCGGATGGCGGCCATCAGCTTGTAGCTCTCGGCAATGATGTTGCCCATCGTCTCGCCCAGATCGGCGCCCACGGCGTCCATGTAGACCTCGGGATCGGCCAGCTCCAGGTCATGGAAGAACACACCGTTCAAATTGTAGTCGTAGTTCTGCCCGGTGTGGGCCAGGATGACGTCAAAATATTTGCGCGTCTTGTTGATGACGGCGGCCAGCCGGATGATTTCCGGCCGCGTGCCGACGATAATCAGCAATTTCAGCTTGCCGTTATTTTTAAAAGAAACATTGCTGTAATCAGCCATAGGTTCCTCCCTTAGTATTGTTGAATGCTGCCCCACATGGCATTGCAGGGGCCGATGCCTGCATCAGCCAGGGGCTTCGGGGACGCCGCGCCCTGCAACGTGGTGTCACACCTTCTCAAAAAACGTATCCGGTCTCTGTGCGTCAAACGGTTCATTCGCCCACATCAGCGTGACGAGGTTTTCCGTCTCGCTCAAGTTGATGATATTATGGGTGTACCCGGGCAGCATATGGATGGCCTGGGGCTTGTCGCCGGTCACTTCAAATTCCAGCACGTCCTCACTGCCGACGCGGCGCTCCTGAATCAGCCCATGCCCCGCCACCACAATGAAAAATTCCCACTTGGTATTGTGCCAGTGCTGGCCCTTCGTGATGCCGGGCTTGGAAATATTCACGCTGAATTGCCCGCAGCTCTCGGTTTTCAGCAGCTCGGTAAAGCTGCCGCGGGCGTCCTCGTTTTTCTTTAAATCGAAAATGACTTTCTCTTTCGGCAGATAGGAAAGATAGGTCGAGTACAGCTTCTTCGCAAAACTGCCCGCCGGGATTTCCGGCACCACCAGCGTTGCAGGCTGTGCCTTGAACTTTTCCAGCAAGTCTACAATCTCGCCCAACGTAACCTTGTGCGTCACAGGCGCGGCACAGCAGCGGCCCCCTGCACAAAAAACAGGCGTCAGGCCGTCGTAATTGCAGCGGTGGGGGCGGCCCTCCAGCGCGTCGAGCATTTCCTCGACCAAATCGTCAATGTACAAAAGCTCCAGCTCGGTGGCGCGGTCGTTCACCGTGATGGGCAGGTCGTTCGCCACATTATTGCAGAACGTCGCCACGGCGCTGTTGTAATTGGGACGGCACCATTTGCCGAACAAATTCGGGAAGCGGTAGACATACACCGCCGCGCCGGTCTGCTTGGCATAATCGAAGAACAGTTCCTCGCCCGCCAGCTTGCTTTTGCCGTAATCGCTGCCCGCATAGCGGCCAAGCAAAGTTGCCTGTATCGAACTCGAAAGCATGACCGGGCAGGTGTTGTCGTGAGATTTGAGTGTGTCCAGCAGGGTGGAAGCAAAGCCAAAGTTGCCCTGCATGAACTCGTCGTTGTCCTTCGGGCGGTTGACGCCCGCCAGGTTGAACACAAAGTCAGCTTCTGAACAAAAGCGGTCCAGCTCTGCGGGCGGCGTGTCAAGGTCGTACTCAAACACTTCCTCAATCGTCAGCGCCGGGCGGGTGCGATTTTTGCCGTCGCGGATGTTCTTCAAATTTTCGCAGAGGTTGCGGCCCACAAAGCCTTTTGCCCCTGTTACAAGGATTTTCATGCCTTTTTCTCGGCCTCCATCTCTTTCAGGGCGTTCTGCACGTACTCGGTGGTCAAAATCTTCTTCACGGTGCCCTCCACGTCCAGGCGGTTCGTGTTGTGGCTCGTGTAGGAGTCGTCGGCCATCGTGTGGACCTCGCCCTTCACGACGAACTTATCATAGTTCAGGTCGCGGTTGTCGGCGGCCACGCGGTAGTAGCCGCCCATATCCTCGCTGCGCAGCCGCTCCTCGCGGGTCATCAGCGTCTCAAACAGCTTCTCGCCGTGGCGGGTGCCGATGATGTTCGTGCCGGTGTCGCCGAACAGCTGCTGCACGGCCTTGGCCAGGTCGCCGATGGTGGAAGCGTCGCTCTTCTGAATGAACAGGTCACCCGGGTTCGCGTGCTCGAACGCGAACATGACCAGGTCAACGGCCTCGTCCAGGTTCATCAAAAAGCGGGTCATGTTGGGGTCGGTGATGGTGATGGGGTTGCCTGCCTTGATCTGGTCGATGAACAGCGGAATCACGCTGCCGCGGCTGCACATGACGTTGCCGTAGCGGGTGCAGCAGATGGTCGTGCCGCCGCGCTCGGCCGCCACGCGGGCGTTGGCAAAGATGACGTGCTCCATCATGGCCTTGGAAATGCCCATGGCGTTGATGGGGTAGGCGGCTTTGTCGGTGGACAGGCAGACGACACGCTCAACGCCCGCGTCAATGGCGGCGTGCAGCACGTTGTCGGTGCCGATGATGTTCGTCTGCACAGCCTGCATCGGGAAGAACTCGCAGCTGGGCACCTGTTTCAGCGCCGCTGCGTGGAAAATGTAGTTGACGCCGGGCATGGCGTCCCGGATGGACTGCGGGTTGCGCACATCGCCGATGTAGAACTTGACCTTGCCCGCGTACTCAGGGTACTGGGCCTGCAGCTCGTGGCGCATATCGTCCTGCTTCTTCTCGTCGCGGGAGAAAATGCGGATTTCGCCGATATCGGTGGAGAGAAAATGCTTGAGCACGGTATGGCCGAAGCTGCCGGTGCCGCCGGTGATGAGCAGGGTCTTATCCTTAAAAATGCTGTTTGCCATGATGGCCTCCTTATATTTGACTGCGCACAGGGCGCAGTTTGCCTTTATAATCCTATTTATTCTAGCACAAAAATCGCGTCTTGAAAAGGCCGCAGGGTTGGAAAATGCTGCTTTTTGTGGTATAATGACAAAGAAATCGCTATTAAATGCTTTTTTGAAGGAGGACACGCCCATGCGCGCCTATGAACGTCTATTAAAATATGTAAAGGTCCACACGACCTCCGACCCCAACAGCGGCACCCACCCCAGCACGCTGCGCCAGTTTGATTTGGCCAAAATCCTCGTCGAGGAGCTGAAAGAACTGGGCCTGACCGATGCCCATGTGGACGAGCACTGCTATGTCTACGCCACGCTGCCCGCTACCCCGGGGCAGGAGAACGCCAAGCCCCTGGGCTTTATCGCCCACATGGATACGGCGGACGACGCCAGCGGTGAGAATGTCCAGCCGCAGATCCACGAGAATTACGACGGTGAGGCCGTCGTCCTGCCTGCCACCGGCACGGTGCTGGATCCAGAAGTTTTCCCCTTCCTGCGCACGATGAAGGGCCAGACCCTCATCACCACCGACGGCTCCACGCTGCTGGGTGCGGACGATAAGGCCGGCGTGGCCGAGATCATGACTGCATTGGAGCGCATCATTGCCGAAAACCGTCCCCACGGCAAGCTCTGCATCGGCTTCACCCCCGATGAGGAGATCGGCGAGGGCGCGAGCCTGTTTGATGTGCCCGGCTTCGGCGCGGCCTACGCCTACACCGTTGATGGCGAGGACGTCGGCGAGATCAGCTATGAGAATTTCAACGCCGCCGCCGCAGTCGTGACCGTCCACGGTTTCAGCGTCCACCCCGGCAGTGCCAAGGACACGATGATCAACGCCCAGAATGTGGCGATGGAGTTCCACGCCGCATTGCCGGCCTTCTCCCGCCCCGAGCACACCGAGGGCAGGGAAGGCTTCTTCCACCTGACGAGCATGCAGGGTGACGTGACCACAGCGCATCTGGGCTACATCGTGCGCGACCACGATGCCGCCAAGTTTGCCGCCCGCAAAGCCCAGATGCAGCACATCGCCGACTGCCTGAACGGCCGTTACGGCGCGGGCACGGTGGAGTTGGACATCAAGGACAGCTATTACAATATGCTGGAGAAGATTCAGCCCCACTTCCACCTGGTGGAGAATGCCCGCAAGGCCATCCGTGCGGCGGGGCTGGACCCCATCGAAAGCCCGGTGCGCGGCGGCACTGACGGCGCGACCCTGAGCTATATGGGCCTGCCCTGCCCGAACCTCGGCACAGGCGGCTTCAACTTCCACGGCCCGTGTGAGTGCATCACAGCCGAAAAGATGGACCAGGGCGTGGAAATTCTGCTGAACCTGGTTGATCTGTATAAGTAAAACCTAAGGCAACACCGCACAATTCCCGCCTGACGGCTTAAGCACCGTATCGGCACTTAGAATTATGCGGTATTGCCCTAACCCCGGTGCAATCTCGTACATTTTGTACAAAACGGCGCCGGGGTATTTTTGTCCAAATCGCCTATGACATTTTTTGACGAAAAGGCGTATACTTGTATAGGAAAGAAATCATTTCATGAGAGAAAAAGGAGTATGCGTCATGTTTAAAGCAGGGGATACGGTCAGCTATGGAACCAGCGGCGTCTGCACGATTGCCGAGCAAAAGCGTGTCACGCTGGGCGGCCAACCCCACGATTGTTTTATCTTAAAACCGGTCTACGATGCTAGCATGAAAATCTGCGTGCCCTGCGACAGTGCACCGCTTTTGGAGCGAATGCGCCCATTGCCCACCCGGGACGACCTGCTGGCCCTGCTGCGAGAACCTTTACCCGACCACGACCCGGACCCCGACGCCCGCAAGCTGGCCTATCGCGAGGCACTGAAAAGCGGCAATCTGCACGCGCTGGTGCGCATGGTGCGGGATATCCGCACCGAACAAGCCCTGCGCCGCGCCAAGGGCAAGCAGCTTTCCGCCTATGAGGACAGTGCCCTGCGCGACGCCCAGAACGTCCTGCACAGTGAGTTCGCCTATGTCATGGGCATAGAACCAAACGAGGTGCCGGAGTTCATTGCAAAAGAATTAGGGAAATAAAAAACAGCCCGCGCTTCGATTTGAAGCGCGGACTGCGTTTTATGGTAGGGGAGGGAGGAGGATTGCCTCCGCGTGGCGTTGAGGCCGCCGCCCCCTACAAACCGTAAGGCAGAGGTGTAGGGGCCGCACATGTGCGGCCCGCAGCCTAACGGGAAACGACTGTCTGCCTTACACGGTCGGGCCTGCATAGCAAGTTTACTTCATCTTTCCAACATACACCAAATACGAGTACAAATAAATCCACGCACTGCCGCCTAAAACAGCAACCAGCAGTACAGCCAGCGTTGCAATGTCGCCCAACAGTCCGCCCAGGAAAGCAAGCACCAGAAGCACAATGCCCATTATAATAAAGGTATACCCGCCCATGCGCTGCGTGCGCTGCCAATTGTGCTCGTCGTTCAGCGCCCACGGCGTGCGGCAGCCGAAGGTGTAGTTCTGCTTGACCTGCGGCATAAAGTTCCCCATGATGATGAACAATACGCCGATGCCGCCGCAGACCAGAATGCTGACGAGGTTGCTGCTGTCCGGCAGCTTACCGAAAACAGCCAGCTCACTCAGCCAGCTGAATGCGGCCGTCATCACGGTGAACAGCACTACGAACAGGTTCCATACCTTGCCGAACTTCTCAAAATTTTGATGCTTGGGGTCGATCTTGCGGATGATCTCAAACAAAATCAGCGTGACAAACGGTATCGCGGCCAAAAACAAAATCGTGGATTTCGGCCCCCAGCCATTGACCTGCCCGCTTGCGCCCCAGTGGGTAGGCACAATGTCCGGCAGGGAAGGGTAGAAGTACAGGTGCGCGGCAAAATTCAGCACGCAGATTACGGTTAAAATCCAGAACAGCTTATTCTTTTTCATTGCTATCGTCTCCCTTTACAAGGCTGCAGTCATAAAACCACTTCATCAATTCCTGAAATACGGTCAGATTCACACTGTACACAATGTTCTGGCCGCGGCGCTCATCGGTAATAAGCGCCGCACTTTTTAAAATGTTCAGATGGTGGCTGACGGACGGCTTTGTCATATCAAAATGTGCGGCGATCTCCCCGGCGGTCAGATCGCCCTGTGCCAGCAGTTCTAAAATGCGCCGCCGCGTCGGGTCGGCCAGCGCTTTAAAAGCGTCTCCCAAATATGTCGGCTCCTTTCTTGCAGACAATTAGATAAACGTCTAACTGCCTGTGCCCCCACTATACGCCTTACGGCTGCCTTTGTCAATAGACATTTAGAAAAATATCTAATTATTGCTGCCCTCCTACTGTTCATCCAACTTTTTCCATTGATTTTTTTCTGTGATTTCACAATTTGTTTGCAATTTTCCTATTGACATGGTGGGCGAATGTGCTACAATATTAGCAGTCGAACGAATAGAGTGCTAAAGAAAATAAAACACGCAGAATTTGCGAAAGCAGACTCGTAAGCCGAAAAAGCTTAACACTCAACAAGTTAGACTGCCAATACAATGCGCTATCTGCAACTAAGGAGGTACGCACTATGAACATCGAACAAATGACACAGAAAACCCGCGAGGCTTTGCAGGCTGCACAGCGCATCGCGGTGGAATATTCCAACAATGCGGTCGAGCAGGAACACCTGCTGGCGGCGCTGGCCCAGCAGCAGGACGGCCTGATCCCCCAGATGCTGCAAACCCTTGGCGTGGACGCAAATGCCTTTGCCAATGCGGCTTTACAGAAGGCCGAGGCTCTGCCTCGCGTGACCGGCTCCGGCCGCGACCCGGAGAAAATCTACATCTCCGGCGACCTGGACCGTGCCCTCAACGCTGCGGAGCAGCAAGCCAAGCAGATGAAGGATGAATACATCAGTGTTGAACACGTTTTCCTCGGCATTTTGCAGCGCCCGGGCAATGTTGCCAGCGAAATTTTCAAGACTTTTGGCATCACAACTGAGAAATTTATGCAGACGCTCAGCACGGTGCGTGGCAATCAGCGGGTAACGAGTGATAACCCGGAGGATACCTACAACGCGTTGAAAAAGTACGGCCAGGATCTTGTGGAGATGGCTCGCGCCAACAAACTGGATCCGGTCATCGGCCGTGACAGCGAGATCCGCAACGTCATCCGCATCCTGAGCCGTAAGCGCAAGAACAACCCCGTCCTCATCGGTGAGGCCGGTGTCGGTAAGACTGCCATTGCCGAGGGCCTTGCCCAGCGTATCGTGCGCGGTGATGTCCCCGAAAATCTGAAAGACCGCACTGTGTTCAGCCTGGACATGGGCGCACTGGTCGCGGGTGCAAAATACCGCGGCGAGTTTGAGGAACGCTTGAAGAGCGTTCTGAACGAAGTCAAGAAGTCCGAGGGCAAGATCATCCTCTTCATCGATGAACTGCACACCATCGTCGGCGCAGGCAAGACCGACGGCGCGATGGACGCGGGCAACCTGCTCAAGCCGATGCTGGCCCGCGGCGAGCTGCACTGCATTGGTGCGACTACGCTTGATGAGTACCGCGAATATATCGAGAAAGACCCCGCGTTGGAACGTCGTTTCCAGCCGGTCATGGTCAACGAGCCGACCGTCGAGGATACCATTTCGATTCTGCGCGGTCTGAAGGAGCGCTACGAGGTCTACCACGGCGTCAAAATTCAGGACGCCGCGCTTATCGCCGCCGCGACCCTGTCTGATCGCTATATCACCGACCGTTTCCTGCCCGATAAGGCCATTGACCTGGTGGATGAAGCCTGCGCCATGGTCAAGACGGAGTTGGATTCGATGCCTGCGGAACTCGATGAGATGAACCATCGTATCACCCAGCTGCAAATCGAGGAAGCCTCTTTAAAGAAGGAAACCGACGAACTGTCTAAGCAGCGCCTGGTCGCTCTGGAAAAGGAAATGGCCGAGCTGCGCGACAGCTTCAACAGCAAAAAAGCCCAGTGGGAGAACGAGAAGAACGCCGTCAATAAGGTGCAGAGCCTGCGCGCCGAAGTAGAGTCCACCAAGGCCGAAATCGAGAAGGCCACCCGCACCGGTGATTACGCCAAGGCCGGCGAACTGCAGTACGGCAAGTTGCCTACCCTGCAAAAACAGCTGGAAGAAGAAGAAAAAATCGCCGAGGAGAAGAAGGAGTCGAGCCTGTTGCGTGACCGTGTGACGGACGACGAGATCGCCCGCATCGTGGCTCGTTGGACCGGTATCCCGGTGTCGAAACTCGTCGAAGGCGAGCGTGAGAAGCTGTTGCGCCTGCCGGACACGCTGCATCAGCGGGTCATCGGCCAGGACGAGGCTGTGCAGAAGGTTTCCGACGCTATCCTGCGTTCCCGCGCGGGTATCGCCAATCCGAACCGCCCCATCGGCAGCTTCCTGTTCCTCGGCCCCACGGGCGTCGGCAAGACCGAACTTGCCAAGGCGCTGGCCCAGGCTCTGTTTGACGATGAGAAGAACATGGTCCGTATCGACATGACCGAGTACATGGAGAAATTCAGCGTCTCGCGCCTGATCGGTGCGCCTCCGGGATATGTCGGCTATGAGGAGGGCGGCCAGCTGACCGAGGCCGTGCGCCGCCATCCGTACAGCGTCGTGCTGTTTGATGAGGTCGAAAAGGCCCACCCGGACGTGTTCAACATCCTGCTGCAGGTGCTGGACGACGGCCGCATCACCGACAGCCAGGGCCGCACGGTGGACTTCAAGAACACTGTTATCATCCTCACCTCCAACCTCGGCTCCGACCTGATTTTGGAAGACCTGGAAAAAAGCCGTGCCAACGGCAAAAACGAGTTGTCTGATGAGGCAAAGAGCGCCATCGACCAGCTGCTCAAGCGGCAGTTCCGTCCGGAGTTCCTCAACCGTTTGGATGACATCGTATACTACAAGAGCCTGACGAAGCAGGAAATCGGCTCCATCGTCGATTTGATGCTGGCTGACCTGCGCCGCCGCCTGGCCGACAAGCAGCTGAATCTGGTCGTTACCGACGCGGCCAAGAATGCCATCATCGACGGCGGCTATGACCCGATCTACGGTGCCCGCCCGCTGAAGCGGTATATTCAGGCCCATGTTGAGACGATGATTGCCAAGGAGATTATCGGCGGCTCCCATGCGGCAGGGGATACCCTGACCGTGGATGCGGATACCAATGGGCAGTTGATTTTGCGATAAGACCCGCATAAAATAACCGCTCCTGGGTGTGTGGAATCTCTCCACACACCCAGGAGCGGTTTTGTTTTGTCTTGGCAGAGTTGTAGGGCCGCACCTGTGCGGCCCGCAACCTCTCAGCGGACGAGCGCTTGCGGGAAAGCCAAGGGCCGGGCGTGCCCGTCCCCCTACGGAGCAGCATATTTTACAGTACGCCCAACCCGGTCAGCAGCGTCTTGACGCCAATCAAAAGCAGCACGATACCACCGATTCTCTCAGCCGGAGCACGGTACTTGTCGCCGAACAGGGCACCGACCTTCACGCCGACGGCAGACAGCAGGCAGGTGGTGATGCCGATGAGCGCAGCGGACGAAATGATAGCGACCTGCATAGCGGCAAAGCTGACGCCGACGGCAAAAGCATCGATGCTGGTGGCAATAGCCAGCGGCAGCATGGCCTTGGCCGAGTAGTCGTCGTCCAGCTGCTCATCGCCGCCGAAGCTCTCCTTGACCATGTTTGCGCCGATGAGTGCCAGCAGCACAAAAGCGACCCAGGGGCCGAACTTCGTCAGCAGCGTGGCAAAGCGGTCGCCCAGGAAATAGCCCAGCGTGGGCATCAAGAACTGGAACCCGCCGAACCAGACGCCGCAGGTCAGGGCGTGGGCCAGGCTCACCTTGCGAACGGACAGGCCCTTGCAGATAGATACGGCGAATGCGTCCATCGAGAGGCTGACGGCAATCAGGATCAGGTCAAATAAAGTCATGGTTTTACTCCTCCGTTTTGGCAGGGGCAGACAATAAAAAAAGACTTATCCGCCCTAAAATCGGGCAGATAAGTCTCGTCGTTTAAAGTTAAGCCAGAGCCAAGGCTCATTGTGTTGGCAGAACTGCGCCGCGGCTGCTCCACCGCTGCGCTGACTACTCCCTTATTGCTTTTGGTAGTGTATCATACGCAGGAATGTTTGTCAATACGTTAGAAATGGCTAATTCTTGCGATGAGGCTTCCACCTCGGGGAAAGCTGTCCGCGAAGCGGACTGATGAGGCGCAACCTTGCCGTTATAGCCCATTTGTGTTTGACTGCGGTAAAGCTGCCCCTCATCCGGCCCTGCGGGGCCACCTTTCCCCTTGGGAGAAGGCAAGGGACTTTAACTGTCTTGCATATTCCCCCATTTTAGAGTACAATATACACAAATCTGCAAATTTGTATCCCGGGGGAGTAACCATGCAATATAAAGTTCTGGCGCTGGACCTTGACGGCACGCTGACCAATTCCGATAAAATCATCACGCCGCGCACCAAAGCGGCCTTGCAGGCGGCGGCCCAAAAGGGCGTCTGCATTGTGCTGGCCAGCGGGCGGCCCACCGTCGGCATTGAGCCGCTGGCCAAAGAGCTGGAACTGGGAAAATACGGTGGCTGCATTTTAAGCTATAACGGCGGCAAGATCATCGACTGCCAGACCGGCCAGACACTGGTGCAGCATGCCTTCCCGGCGGACCTCATCGAGCCGGTCTGCACCTTCAGCCGCTATTGGAACGTTGTGCCGTTGACCTACGACAAAAACGGCATCGTGACGGAGGACGCCGATGCGGCCTATGTAAAAGAGGAAGCCCGCATCAACAAAATTCCGGTGCGCCAGGTCGAAAACCTGCCCGCCGAAGTGACCTATCCGGTCAACAAGCTGCTGCTTACCGGTGACCCGGCGGATATGCCCCATGTTGAGGAACTGATGCAGCAGGAGTTCGCGGGAAAGCTGTCCATCTGCCGCAGCGCACCGTTCTTCATTGAGACGATGCCCCTAGGCGTGGGCAAGGATACCTCGCTGGAAATCCTGCTGCGGGCCAAGGGCCTGACGCCCGCCAACCTGATGGCCTGCGGCGACGGCTGGAACGACCTGCCGATGATACGCCTGGCTGGTATGGGCGTCGCCATGGGCAACGCGCAGCCGCCGGTCAAGGCCGCCGCCGACTACCAGACCGCCGACAACGACCATGACGGCGTGGGCCTGGCAGTGGAAAAGTTTATTTTAGAGGAGGCGTGAGCCGTGAATCTGATTGTTTTTGATTTGGAGTGGAACATCGGCTACCAGCCGAAAACCTTTCTGTATCACGGCACAGAATTGACGCTGCGCGGTGAAATCATCCAGATTGGCGCGGTGCGCATCAACGCCCGTGGCGATGTGCTGGATACGTTTGAAGTCAACCTGCGCCCGCGCATCTTCCGCAAATTGCAGCACCATATCGCCAAGGTCACCGGCCTGTCCCAGGGGGATTTGGACGCGGGCCTGCCGATGAAAGAGGGGCTGCAGAAGTTCCTGGCCTGGGCCGGGCCGGACGCCGAGTTGGCCGAATGGGGACTGGACGACGTCCCGGTGCTGAAACAAAACCTGTTTTTGGTGGGCCTGGACGAGAATTGGCCCGACAAGTGGTACGATCTGCAGCGTATTTTCTTGCAGGCCTACCCCCGCAAGGAGGGCGAAGGCCTGACGCTGGAAAGTGTTGTGGATCGCCTGGGCATCCCAAAGGAGGAGCCATTCCACAATGCGTTAGACGATGCGCTCTACACGGCCAAGATCTGCCGCAAACTGCCGCTGGCCGAGGGCCTTGCCACCTACCCGACCGAGGAAGAACTGCTGACCGAAGCCCTGCTGGGCGCAGAAAAGACCGGCCGCGACGTAAAGCTCTTCATGAACCGGATGGAGCACGACGACTACCGTAATGTGCCGGAACTGAACCAGGCCGCCTGCCCCGAGTGCGGTGCGCCGCTGCAAAATGACGAGGTCTGGCTCAAGCGCGGCAACACCGGGTATTTCACCCGGGCGACCTGCCCATGCTGCGGGCACTATTACCTGCGGTTCAAGCTCAGCCGCCGCGATGGTCTGCATTGGAGCTTTGCCCGCTGCATCGACCCCGCCACCCCCGAATCCGACGTCCGCTGGGACAAGCAGAAAGCCGCCCTGCTGGAACGAATGAAGAAAAAGGCGGAAAGATAAAAGGGCCGCCTGCGCCTTGGGAGAAAGCTTTTTTGTTGTACGCCCTTGACAAAACTGTGATTCTGGTCTATGCTTGATAAAAGCGAAACACGCTTTTTACAAAATTGCAAATATAGCAACATGAGAGGTAGAGCATGGATACAGAACGCTGGCAGATTTTGTTGAGGGCCATTGACCGGGGCAGCCTGCGCGCGGCGGCGGATGAGATGGACGTTACTGTTTCAGGCATCAGCCGCAGCGTGGCAACGCTGGAAAAAGAGCTTGGATTTTCGCTGCTGTACCGTGCAAAAAGCGGCGTGCAGCCCACCGAGGAATGCCGCCAGCTGTTGCCCGCTGTGCGCGATCTGCTCTTTGCGCAGGAGCGTTTGGAGCAGACAGCCGCCAAGGTGCGCGGCGCAGACTGCGGCACCATCGTTATCGGCACGGCGTATAACTGTTACTATGAGTGGGTCACCCGGATGACGGCGGCGTTCCGCACCCGGCACCCCGGCGTGGCGGTGCGCATTGTCAACGGCACCAGCAGCGAGCTGGCCGAAATGGTCAAGGACCACCGCACGGATTTCTGCCTTATCAGCCGCCGCGACGGCCTGCCGGTCTGGCTGCCCATTCGCCAGGATGAGCTGCTGGTACTGGTGCCCAAAAGCAACCCGCTGGCCGGTATGGACGCCGTCCCGGTGCAGCGCATGAAAACCGAGCCCTTCATCGAAAGCTACCCCGGCATGGAGACGGATATCACGCTGCTGTTCGATAAGCTCAAGACCAAGCCGAACACGAGCTATTCCACCATGGACATCACGGCGACCTACGCCATGGTATCGGCGGGGCTGGGCATCAGCGTCAACAACGCCATCAACCACCAGCACGGCTACCCCGGCGTGGTGGAGCGCCCGATGGACCCGCCCCAGCTGATGGAGATTGGCCTTGCCTGCGGTGAGAACCTCGCCCCTGCCGCCCAGGCGTTTTTAGAGTTTGTAAAAACACGGATGCCGGAATAAAAAGCCTTCCTCCTCGGGGGAAGGTCGGAGGAGGGGCGCGTCTGCCGTGCCACCCCCTAAAGGGGTGATGCTGGCAAACCCGCCCCTCATCAGTAGCGGTCAAGCCGCTGACAGCTTCTCCCGCAGGAGAAGCCAAACCGCCCGGAAAGAAGCTATTGCACTTCTTCCCGGACGGTTTGTTTTATATCTTAATAAAGTACAGTTTACAAGGGACTACACAGAGTAGGTATCTGACGGGAGGGGTTCCACCCGTCAGATTTTCCATATGATATTCAAGCTGTCGCTTGTGGCGGCTATGGTGGTAATCATCAAATCCACCACCCGCCGCTTGTCGTCAAAGGATACATTCTCCCAAGTGTCGAGGTAGCCGGAAATCTGGCTGACCTGTTCCGGGCTAATGGCTTCCACCGTCAGTTCCGCTATCCTCGCCAGAAGTTCCTGCTTGCGCCCGTCCAGTTCTGCTATCTTCACATTCACATAGGAGAGCAGGACATTGTTTGCCCCCGTCAGACTGTCCACCAGCTTTTCAATCTCGCTGTCCACATGGGCAAGCTCCACTTGCAGTGCTGCAATTTTCGGGTTTGCCTTTGCCGCTTTCTTTCTGCCTGTCAGCGTCTTGTAGCTTGCCAGTTTCTTTACCATCTGCTGATAAACAACCGCTTCCAGTTCCGAAGTAATGATTTTCCCGCACCCCGGACAACTCTTGTTATCCAGCCGTTTCGTACAGCGAAGGTATTGCTTGCCGGAGGGATTGAAGATACTCATAAGGGCATACCCGCAGTTCCCGCACTTGATTTTTCCCGCCAGCCATGTATGGGTGGCTTTCCGGGCAGACTGGATTTTCATGTTGTTCATCAGCTTCTTGCGGCAGGTCAGCCAGATGTCGGAGGGGACAATGCCCTCATGGGGAGCCAGTACCAGCATTTGGTCTTTCAAGTCGTTCTTTTTGCTGGGCTTCACATCCCGCCCTTGATACAGATAGCAGCCGTTCATGCCAGTAAAATCGGCAGCGTCATTGACAATGACTGTCCCTTGACTTTTGAAAAATTCGTACACATCAAGGTCTGCCTGCACATAGACAGGATTGCGTAACATCTGCGCCAGCGTGGGGCGTATCAGCTCTTTGCCGTTGAATAAAATCCCCTGTTCGGCAAAGTACCGGGTAATGTCCCCGTAGGAGGTAGTGGGCTGGGCGTACATCTCAAACATCAGCCGGATATTTGCCGCTTCGTCTGGATTTACCACCAGCTTTTTTGTATTGATACCGTCCATCTTAATCGGCTCTGTATGAAAGCCGTAAGGGGCTTTCCCACCCATCTTGAAGCCTCGCTGGCTGCGGGAATAGTAAGCGTCCGTTACCCGCTTCTGTATGGTTTCCCTCTCAAGCTGGGCGAACACGATACAGATATTCAGCATCGCCCGCCCCATCGGGGTGGAGGTATCAAACTTTTCCGTAGAGGACACAAACTCCACATTGTACTGTTGGAACAGCTCCATCATGTTGGCAAAGTCCAGAATGGAACGGCTGATACGGTCGAGCTTGTAAACCACGACCTTTGCAATCAAGCCCCGCTTGATGTCCCGCACCAGTTCTTGAAACTTCGGACGGTCTGTGTTCTTGCCGCTGTACCCTTTGTCTGTGTATTCCTTGCAGTTACCGCCTTTCAACTCGTATTTGCAAAATTCAATCTGGCTTTCAATGGAAATGCTGTCCTTTTTGTCTACCGATTGTCTTGCATAGATTGCGTCTATTCGATTGTTCATATTGTCGCTCCTTTTCTTAAAAAAGAAACGGAGCTGCTGACAGCTTTATTATACCGCCAGCAGCCCCGCAAATCAACGATGGCTTTGGAAAACCTTATGCCCCGGCTTCCTCACTCTGCCGTTTGTCGGCATACTTGCGGAACACCTCATAAAGCTGCTGTTCCAGCTCCCGGCGTTTTGCCGCTTCCTGCTCCGGCGTGAACACCGGGGAGAGATTTTCCAGCGTGATTTCCTTTCCCTGAAAAGTCACGACTTCGGTTTCTTTCTTGTATCTGATATGCTCCATAGTACCTCCATATTTAATTTTCAAAGTGCAGTGCCGCCATGCTGCGGCGTGAAATGTTTTCTGTCATCAATCACCGTTCCCTTGTGTGCCGCTGCTGCCGTTTCAGTTCTGCCAGCACCTCCGGCGGGATACGGTCTACCAGCCGCTGAATGTCTTTCAGCTCGCTTTCCAGCTTTGCCCGTTCCATCGTATCTTTCATCTTGCCTTTTTCGCTGGCTTTGGCTTTGGCTTCCAACTGTTCATTTTCTGCCAAAAGGTCGCTTATCGTGACCTTGTATTTTTTGAGCTGACCGGAGAAGTTCTCCATCTGCGGAAACCACTTTTTCAGCAGGGAGAGGGCTTCCTCTTTCTTCTTTCCGGCGTTGAACGGGGTAATATCGCCCAGCGTGGCTTCAATGGCTCTTGCCTGTTTGGAGAGATTGACCGCCTGCTTGAACAGACGGGTGGGGATATGCTTCCTGCCTGTCTTGCTGGCACTTTCTCCACGCTCCAAGTCGGGATATTTCTCCACCATATAGGCGTGAAAATCGTCCTGCCATTTTGTGAGGTTGGCTCTGTTCCCAATAATCTCCTTTGCACACAGGCGATTGTCCTTTGTCAGCGGAACAAAGACCAAATGTAGGTGCGGTGTTTTCTCGTCCATGTGTACCACCGCCGACACGATATTTTCCCGGCCCACTTTGTCAATGAGGAAGTCAGCCGCCCGCTGGAAAAATGCCTGTATCTCCTTTGGGGGCTTCCCCTTGAAAAACTCCGGGCTGGCGGTTATCAGCGTATCGACAAATCGGGTGCTGTCCTTGCGGGTGCGGCACCCGGCCTGTTCAATACGGCTCTGAATGAAGTGGTAATAGCGTCCCTCCGGCTTGACGATATGGAAGTTGTATTTGCTTCGGCTGGTGTCAATGTCGGGGTTGCTGGCATATTGTTCTTTCTGCCGTTCATGATGGGCTTCCAGCGGCCTTGCCGGGTTGCCCTTGTGCTTTTCAAACCGCAAAATTGCGTGTTGTGCCATTCTGCTCCTTTCCCCATTCCTTTCCTATCCGGGGTTTTCCACAGGGAAAATCCCGCCGAAATTATCTCTGATAAGATTGGAATGGAATAGATATAAATAAAATATTTTTAATCTTTGTATTTCTATATACCGTCCGATTTTCGTACTCCAAGAGGATTGATTATCGTACTTGTCAGGTACGGTTTTCAGTCCTCCGGTGTTCCATAACCGGATTTCTTGAAGTCGGTGTTTGAAACCGCTTCATAGGATTTTGGGTAAATACAGTTGGGTTTTCCACAGCCCTGTTTCTTAATGTCAATCAACTCTGCATACTGTAACTCCCGCAAGGTGTTGACGGCTTTCTGCCGCCCACAGTGGAGCAAGTCCACCACCTCACAGATGGGATAGTACAGGTAAATGCGCCCGTACTCGTCCGACCAGCCATTCTTGCGGGATAACTCCGCTCGCCGCAGGATAAAGGCATACAGCAGTTTCGTTTCGTTGGACAAAGGCGTGAATGTAGGGGCTTCAAAGAGGAAGTTGGGTAAGCGTGTGAAGCTGACCGATTTCTCCGGCTGATGAATATAAATCGTATTTGTCATATCGTGTTTTGTGGACGGTTAGGACGGTGTTTCCGGGGGAGGGCGATACTTGATACGACTTCCCCCGGTTTCGCACTCTGGAAGCCTTGTAAATCAAGGACTTTTCAGCCCCTAACTGTCCACAGCAGACCTCCTTTTCCGTTCACTTTCTGTTTTCTGCCGCCTGTGAACTCTGGCGGCGCAGTCGGGACAGTATTTTCCCCGGTTGGACTTTGGAACGAACACTCTGCCGCAGACCGCACAGCGTTTTAGCTCCTTATCCCGGAAAATCTCTGCTTCCAGCATTCCGATTTGCGGCAAGACCGACCAGCGGAACCATTTACAGCAGACCGAGAAAGAAATCATCTGTGGGCAAGTGCAGGTGTCCCCATCGTCAAGAGCGATACAGTCCCCGTCCTCACAGTTACAGCACTCCCGGCGTATTAAGGCGTTGGCTTGTTTCCGCTGTGCCGGGGTCATGCGGTAGTGCGTGCCGTCCGGCCTGCGCTCCAACGGTGGCAAGTCTTTGTATGGGTTATTTCTCATGAGTCCCTCCGTTTGTTTTCCGTTGCCGTTCTCCCCGAAAAGGCTTCCTGCCCCATTCCTGCGGCGTGTTCCGGCGTTGGCGCGCTCCCCACAGCTTCGGGACAACTTGTCCCGAAGTGACCTCTGGACAAAGTGTCCAGAAGTTGGCTCCTTGCGGCGCTTCCCCAGCCAGGGTATTCCTTTTCGGACGGTCATTTTGTTTTCAATGCGCTGTTCATCGATGAACTATCTCAAGTCTACACTTTTTTGACCGCCTGTGCCGTATATCCGAAAGGTGGGAAATCGGTCTAAAAAACAGGCTATTTCCACGCTCTCGGAATTGTGGTAAAATAATTAAATACAGGGGGACAAACCGAAAGTGGGAGGAGAAACGCTACATGAAAACATATCAGGTAAGTTTGAACGGCAGACAATACAGTATGCTTGAAAAAATGTTATGTTCATTTAGGGCTAGCCAATTAGCAAAGAACCAATGTATAAACGGATATGAATTGTTTTCAGATATGATTGATGACATATCTTCGCCTGTAACAGATGGATGGAGTACATATGAAATTGTACTGAAAGAGTCTGTTGATAAATTGACTTTATTAAGGTCTATAACAAAAGTGGTATTCCCAGAAGATGAAGATTATTTTGTAAGGCAAATTGGGAAAAATTTTCAATGTGAAAAAGACTTTGGATTTCAGATTTCTTTGAACTTTTGAAATTCCTATTTATCGAGCAGACAAGGGGAGGGAGCGCATGGAACTGTCCATACAGGAACGCCTAAAAGACCTGCGTGTAGAGCGTGGGCTGACGCTGGAGCAGCTTGAAGAACAGGTAAATCTCTCCAAGTCTGCACTGGGTAGTTATGAAGCAAAGGACTTCAAGGACATCAGCCACTATGCCATTATCAAGCTGGCAAAGTTTTACGGCGTGACCGCCGATTACCTGCTGGGGCTGTCCGAAACAAGAAATCACCCAAACGCCGATCTTGCAGACCTGTGTTTGAGCGATGATATGATTGAACTATTGAAAAGTGGGCGGGTGGATAATTCCCTCTTGTGTGAGCTGGCAGCGCACCCTGATTTTCCCCGGCTGATGGCAGACCTTGAAATCTATGTGAACGGCGTGGCGGGAAAACAGGTACAGAGTGCAAACGCCATTGTGGACGCTGTAAGCGCAACCATTATGAAGCAGCACAATCCCGGCTTGACCGACCCACAGTTAAGACAGCTTATCGCCGCCCATATTGATGATGACAGCTTTTGCCGCTATGTGATACAGCAGGACATAAACAAGATAGCTCTTGACCTGCGGGAAGCGCATAAGGACGATTTTTTCAGCGTCCCGGAGGACAACCCGCTGGAAGATTTTTTACAGACCTCAGATGAAGTCGCCAGCGAGGGCAGCGACCCGGAGCAAGCGGCTTTGGCGTTTATCTGTAAGCGGCTCAAATTGAATTTGAAGAAGTTGTCCGAAGAAGAAAAGAAGTGGCTGAAAAAGATTGCACAGAAGTCGGACTTGCTGAAAAATCCGAACCCACAGCGGGGACGGAAGTAGAGAACAAGACAGTAAAATATGGAGGAAAAATACATGGGAATGATTGCAAATTATCAGTCAACTACTGACACTGAATTAGAAAAATTTATGTGCCTTGATGATGTGGAAGAAGCGCAGGAAAATGAGAACTTGGAAATTTGTGATATAGATAAAATGTGGGACGCACTTCATTTCTTGCTGACAGGAAAATCTGCCAGCGAACCGATTGAAGATAATTTAATCAGTGAAGCGATTGTAGGACAGTTTAATATTTCTGGGGAAGAAATCTTTATATCTGGAACGAAAACCGATAGAGTAAAAGAAATTGCAAAAGCGTTGCAGGAACTTAATTTTGAAACATATATTGATAAATTTGATATGCGTGCGTTTCGCCAAAATGATATTTACCCCGATATTTGGGGATATGAAGATGAAGCAGATTTAATTAAAGATGATTTAAGAAATTCATTTGAAAATTTGAAAAAGTTTTATGAAAAAATGGCAAAGCAAGAAAGAGCCGTATTAGTGTCAATTTGCTAATTATCTAAATCTACCTGTTGAAAAAATAGCAAAGCCAGCCGAGCCAGTCAACGGTCAAGATGAACGGCGCATAAATGCGCCGCCGTTGACAGCCTCGCCCGTCTTTGCTGATGGGTAATCAAGGCGGGAAAGCCCTAAAATGGCTTTCCCGCCCATTTCAAAATTTAGAAAATTTGGTTATGGAGGGAGTTGCAATGTGTGACTACTGTCATAATATTCAGAAATGGAAGAGATTTAACGCACCGAAAGATTATCTGGCGTGTATCGAATACATCCAACAGCTTGTGACAAATGGCGGTTTTGAACTGCTTGAGGAAGAATCCACTTGCCCGTTGAATCAGGTAAAGACCGAAGATGGATGGGCGGATGAAATTATGGTTCACATGGTACGGTGCAAACACTGTGGACAAGTCTTTACCTGTGTTGTCAACACTTATCGTGGTAGTGGTTCTTTCAAAAAGGGTAACGGTTGACAAGTACGCTTGCTTATCAAAATGGTTCGGGACATTTTGTCCCGTAGTCCGGCGTGGGACGAGGGACGGGGGCTTTCATATCCGCCCTGTCTGCTGATGAAACCAGTCCTGCGCTTGCGGCTTCACGCCACGCAATCACAGCCCTGTTTTCCTGCTGCTTCAAATGCCCTTGCCCTCCCCGGCGGCAACCTCATTTTCGCAGCAACGCCGACAGAGCGTATAACACACTACACTTTGCAAGCAAAG